>ERZ827088.4762-NODE-4762-length-10932-cov-3.032086_pt1 | contig 10932 bp, 13 predicted proteins | sample MGYA00519922_ERZ827088 | MGnify/ENA primary metagenome ERZ827088 (study PRJEB31778, sample SAMEA3449254) | human gut metagenome | biome: human gut; feature: human-associated habitat; material: faeces | place: United Kingdom | collected 2010/2012 ... | reverse complement strand
AGACGCTCAAAGCAATATGACATACACGGCGGGAGCCAAAGCGGACGGAGCTACAGCTTTAGGAGTGCTTACGGGGGAGATCAGAGCCGGGGACGCTATACAGAAGACGGAGAGCGGGGGCATTATTCCAGCCAGTAAAGCCCTTGCCGGAGCGGACGCTTTTATAACAGACACGGGGAAAGAGTACAGGCTAAAGGAAGCTCTGGAGCCGATAAGGGGAGAGTATGACTATATCATAATCGACACCCCGCCCGCTCTGGGCATACTTACTATTAACGCTCTTACCGCTTGCGACAGCGTTATAATACCCGCTCAAGCCGATATTTACAGCTTACAGGGCATAGAACAGCTTGCGGAGACTATGAAGCCCGTAAAGAAGTATACAAACCCCGATCTAACCATAGAGGGCATACTTTTAACCCGCTATAGCCCCCGCTCTGTATTGAGTAGAGAAGTAGCGGAGCTTGCCCAGCAGATATCCGGGAAGCTGGGAACTAAGTTATTCCGGGCTACTATCCGGGAAGCCGTAGCCGTAAAGGAAGCCCAGATAAGCCAGCAGAGCCTTTATAGCTATGCTCCCAAAGCCAAAGTAACAGAAGACTACAGCCGCTTCATAGCGGAGCTTTTAGGAGAGGAGTAAAGACAATGGCAAAGAAGAAAAGCTTTATAGACAACCCCGCTTTACAGTTTATCAGCACAGCGGAGCCAGAGGAGACCCGGCAAGAGGAGCGGGAGCTTCCCGCTTCACAGGCAAAGCCAGCCGAGAAGCCGCCAGAGGGCTATAAGCTTAACCCGCTCTATGTGGAGACTAAGAGCCGCCGCTTACAGCTTGTCTTACAGCCCAGCCTTTACGACAGAGTAAAAGCGGGAGCCGCCGCCGCTGGGCTTTCTGTAAATGAGTATGTACACCAGATTTTAGACACCGCCACAAGAGAGGAGTAAAAGCTATGGGAGTAAGCCTTGACAGCAAACAGAGAACGGAAGCCAGAGCGGAAGCAAACGCCGCCAAGCTCGATACTATCCGGCTATACACCCTTACGGAGCTGGAGCCGATCTTAGGAGTAACCCACAGGACGCTACAGAGATATATAAAGGACGGGCGGCTAAAGGGCGTTAAAATCGGCGGCAAGTGGAAAGTATCAGAGGAGACGCTAAGAAAGTTTATTAACGGGGAGAGCTAACGAACTTCCCAAAGGGCGCACTTACTCACCACCTTACAAGCGGCATAAGTGCTACCCCAGAAACCAGGCTGAAATATGTTTATTGTCTTGAAATTACTATTAGCGGACAATGAAACTATGAAGCCAGATACACCCAAATAGCGGGGAAATGTATAGTAACATACGGCTATCAGCATACACAATTACACAATAGCTAATAGCTAATCCTATAAGAAAGAGAGGGGGCTTAGAGCATGAAGCCAGCCGAACTAAAAAAAGAATATATACGGCTAAGAGCCGAGGGAAAGAGCTATAGCTATATATGTGAACAGCTCCATATCTCTAAAAGCACCTGCACAAAATGGGAAAAGGCTTTAGCCGCCCAGATTGACGAATTGAAGAGAGCCGAGCTTGCGGAGCTATGCGAAAGCTACAGCATGACGAAAGAAGCCCGTATAAAGAAGCTGGGGGACACGCTGGACAAAATCAACGCCGCTTTAGAGCAAGCGGACTTTACCGCCGTAGACCCCGCCAAGCTCTTAGACTTCAAACTAAAGTATACGGAAGCCCTTAAAGGGGAGTATATCGGAACGAAAGCCGCTATTGAGCTGGACAATGTGGACGCAAAGAGCATAGTAGCCGCTTTAGCCGATCTTCTTAACCGAGTAAGAGCCGGGGACATTACAGCGGAGCAAGCCCAGAAAGAGAGCGGCATACTTGCCCAGCTTTTAAAGGCTTATGACGCTGTAGAAGTGAAAGCCAAGCTTGACGAGCTGGAAGCTATTATAGGGGAGCGGCAATAATGGCAGATATAAAAAGACTACTCAATAAAAAAGGCTGGACAGGGCGGGAGCTGGGCATATTAGAGCTTACTAATATGGCTGTAATGTACCGCCAAGCTTTAGAGGGAAAAGAGCCAGAGCCTTTAGTAGAGCAAGCCCAATTTAGGAAGATGATAAACAGCATTACAGACAGCCAGCAAGGGCGAGTTTATAACGGCTATATCTCTATCCATGAATGGCTTGCTATCCGCTACAACATAGCCCAGACCCAGCTACAGCAAGCACAGCTCCAGTATAGGACGCTTGTAAACTACGTAACTAGCGCAACCCTTGCGGAAGATGCTTTTAAGTACGTGGAACAGCTCCCGCTTATTATGACGCAAAAACAGTATGAAGAGACCAAAGCGGAGCGCATAGAAGCCCGCTTTAAGGACGAAGACGGGAAAGAGCTTTATAGCGGAGTATTTGACCTTGTGGAGAGGGCTACAACTTTCTCCTCCCGCCAGCTCCAGAGGGAACCGGGGAAAGCTAACCCTTTAAAGGCTATCCGCAAGAAGTATATTAGCCAGCCTGTAAAGAGTAAGCTTATTCTCTCCCGCTGGAGTGAGACACAGGGAGAGGGCTACTATACCATAGAGGACGGGAGCGGGAGACGTAGCGACCAAATGACCGCCGAGGAATGGCAAGACGCTATAACCACTCCAGCCATGAAGCAAGCCCTTAGAGATATGAGAGCCACGGACGGGAGCGGGACAGAGCTAACCCAGCGCATAGCCGCCCAGCGGTTTATAGACCGGGCTAAAGTCATATTTGACGGGGGAACGGAAGAAGAAGCCGACCGGGAGCAAGAGCGGAAAGACTACGAGCGGGGGCTTGCTACTCCCGTAAAATGGCATACCGCCGAGGAGCCGCCGACCGATCTAACCAAATGGGACATTATAGAGCAAGAGCTACTTTATGACTTCTACCCCGCCGATCTGGACGGGAGCGGGGACGCATGGAGCGAGAGTAACTTTACCGCTTCTATGGAAGACTTTGTAGCGGAGTTTAAAGAGCTTGTAACGGCGATCTTAAAAGACATAGACAAGAAATACTTTAAGGGAGAGCCGGGGCTTTCCCCGCTTCCTGTAAGTGAATGGCTTAGCACCGTATTTAGCTGGAGACAGCTTTACGAAAAAGACTTTTACGGGGAGAGAGCGGAAGCCGAGAGCGATATACAAATATTTGACGGGAACCGCCGAGCGATCCTTAACGGTATAGCCATATTGAGACCCAGCGACTTAGCCGGGAAGAGTACCCGCATAGACGAACGGGGCTATTATGTGGAGCCAGAAATAAGAAGCGCACTACAGCCCTTTACCCTTGAGGGCTTTTTCATGGAAGCGGAAGACTACGCCGATAATATAGAAATAGCGGAGACTTCCCGCCGCTCCCTTATTGAGAGCTACTACCATGTACAGGGTTATAACGCTTCTTTGGATATGATAGCCCTCTACTACGATGTACCAGAGCTTTCTATATTCAAGATGGATATAGAGACCGTAGAAGACCAAATAGACGCTTTTAACAGCCTTGTACCTATCCTTTACAGGAAAATTAAAGATACGGACTATGAGGACAAAGAGCTACAAGCTAAAAAGCTCCAAGTGCTAAAGGACTTTTTCCAGCCTATAGACTATAAAGCCCTCACTATCCCAGAGGAGAACCGGGAAGCCGCCGAGCTTCTTTTAGAGGAGTTTAAAGCTTTCCAGCCAGAGAACAGCGACCGCTTTACAACGCTTCTTTGCACTCTCCCCCAGACGGACGAAGAGGACGAAGACGGAGAGGGGGCTTACTAATGGCGAGAAGAAATAAACAAGCGCAAGCACTCCAGCCTGTAGCCCCGCTCAAGCCTATAGAGAAAAGGGACTTTTACAACGTACCAGACAGCACCGCCAGCAACCTAATTTTAGAGACGCTGGGAGCTGGAGCGGACATAGCGGACTTACCAGCCCGCAAGCGGCAAGTAAACCATAATACTAAGCTGGAAGTGCTGGAGAGCGGGAACCGTAGACAGATAAACCTAAAGACCCAGAAAGCCCAAGTAACTATAGAGCTTGCGGACATTGACAAGCTAACCGGGAGCAATAAGCCCGCTAAAAAGCTTTTCGTGCTTGCCCTTATAAAGGCAAACGAGCAAGCTATACATGACGGACAGCTTACCAAAAACTATATAAGTTTCCCGCTCCAAGAGCTTATAGACACGGGCTTTTACTCCACTCCCCAGAGTGCCAGAAAAGGCTTTAACGCCGGAATGGACACGCTTACAAGCCTTAAAATCAAGGGGCATATACAGCAGACAAAGAAAAAAGGAAGCTCTATAGACGCTCTGGAAGTGCTTTTTACGGGAGCAAGGATAGAGCGGGGACAATGTACGATCTTCTTTAATGAGCGGATAAGATGGAGCTTTATAGCCCAATACTTTACAATACTCCCCCGCTATTACTTTCGGCTATCAAACCGGGCAAGCGATCTACTCTACTATATCTTCTACTTAGCCCGCCAGCATACACGGGACATAGAGGAGCGGGGCTACTTCACTATAGGCTTTAGGGCTATCCAGCACCGCTTACAGCTCCCCAGCGAAATAGGGAATAACAACCCGGACAGAACCATAAAACAGCCGATAGAAGAAGCTATAGAGCAAATCGAAGACGGGCATAGCGGGCTTTACGGTAACATGGAGTTTAGCTTACTTCCTGTATACGATGAAACCGCTACTATATCGGAATATCTGGAAAACGGCTATTTGAAAGTGGATCTTAAAGGGGCTTTTGCAGAGACCTTTATAGCGATCAGTAAAGACACCGCCAAACAGATAGAAGCCGCCCAGAAGAGGCAAGCCCGCATTACAGAGAAAGCAATAGCCATTAACACAGCTAAGAAGCTGGAAGCCGAGGAGAACACCGAAAAAGCCGAGAGGAGCGGGACAGAATGAGAAGAGTAGACAGGCTTTTGCTAAAGGTACAGGAAGCCCAAAGGCTGGACGCTATGCAAGTCTCTGTATGTTTTGTACAGCCAGCCGGGGACAAATGGCAAGCCATAGTAGACTTATGGGACGGGGAGGAATACCCTAAAGGGCATACAGAGCGGCTTATACTGGAAGCGGACACGGAAGAAGACGCAGTAGCCGCTATAGCGGAAGTAGAAGCCGCCCACTCTCCCACAGGCTACAGGGCTAAAACTACGGAGAGCATTATTATAATAAACGATCTACCAAATGAGTAAGACAGAGGTGGGGGGCTTTTATGCTCCCGCTCCACCCCTTTTATACCGCCAGAAAAGCAAAAGGAACATTTTACTCAGGAAGACTATTTAGCCGGAAGCCCAGCCGCTCCCGCTCTATATCTTGTATTTGCCTATGAAGAGAAGCCCCCAGCAACAGCAAGTAAAGGAACATTCCACTCAGGAAAAGGAACATTTTACTCAGGGATAGGAACATTCCACTCAGGAAAAGGAACATTTTACTCAGGAAAAATATTTTTTTCGACACCCGAAAAACCCAGTAATAGCAAGGCTTTCCGGGCTTTTTGCTCCCGCTCGAAAAATCCTAATATATAATCAATAGACTATTGATTGATTATCAAGCCGCATAGCCCGCCAGCCCTTACGGGGCGGGCAATGCTATAATAGAACCTGTAAAAGAAGAAGCTCCAGCGGAGAGAGCTGGGGCTTACTTCCTTAAAGGCATGAGAGGAGCGGACGGGCTTTTATGAAAGATAGAGTAGCGGCTTGCATATACCCGGATAGTACAAGCTGTAGGGGCTGTAGCTATAGCTTTAACCCGGCATTATTTGACGGGGGCTGTATGCTCCAATATGGAGCGCAGGGGGATAGCAAATCTCTACAGCCGGACAAGCGGACAACGGCGGGGGAACGCCACGAAGAAAATAGCGAAATCAAACGGGGGATATACCCCAGAGAGGATAGCCGGACATGAATAGAGAAGAAGCCAGACAATACATAATCGAGCGGGGGAAAGATCACCTTACCCCAGACAAGAGCGGCAAGGGCTTTATATGCCCTATATGCGGAAGCGGGAGCGGGCGAAAAGGAACGGGCATAACAACCAAAGACGGAGTACATTTTACTTGCTGGGCGGGATGCTTCACTAACGCCGATATTATAGACATTATAGGCTTAGAAACGGGAGCAACGGACTATAATAGCAAGCTCGAAGCCGCCGCCGCAGAGTACAATATTACCATAGAGGGCTACCGTAGAACTACCCCGCAAGAGGACTTTGCACCCGTAGCCGAGGAGTACCAAAAGAAAGCCAAAAGTAAACAATATACACAATCAGACATACACAATACCGCATACATAATGCAACAGGGGGAAGCGGAGCCGGACTATACAAGCTTCTTTTTACAGGCAAACAGGGACATAGCAAAGACCAGCTACCACAGGGGGCTAACGCTGGAGACGCTTAACCGCTTCAAGCTGGGATATGTGGAGAGCTGGACGCACCCCAAAGCCCCGCAAGCTCCACCGTCTCCCCGGCTTATCATTCCTACCAGCAAGCACAGCTATTTAGCAAGAGATACAAGGGACAATCTCACGCCGGAGCAAGCCCAATATGCAAAGAGCAAAGTAGGGAAAGTAAGAATATTTAATAGCAAAGCCCTGTATACGGCAAGTAAGCCCGTCTTTATCGTAGAGGGGGAGCTTGACGCACTTTCTATTATTGACGTAGGCGGGGAAGCTGTAGCACTGGGAAGCACCGCAAACAGGCGAGCTTTATTAACTATGCTGGAGAGCCAGAGACCCGCCCAGCCGCTTATTATTGCTATGGACAATGACGAAGCCGGGAGCAAGGCTAATAGAGAGCTTGCAGAGGGCTTAGAACGGCTTAAAATTACGTTTTACAGGCTTGATATAGCCCAGCCATATAAAGACGCAAACGAAGCTCTAAACGCCGATAGAGACGCATTTAGAGCCGTTATAGAGGGAGCAGAAAACATAGAAGCGGAGACTTTGGAAGCCGAGCGGGAAGCCCTTAAAAGGGAAGCCGTAGCCTATACGCTCCAGAACTTCCTAAAAGGCATAGAGGAGAGCAAGCGGGCGGCTTTTATTCCTACAGGCTTTAGCCCGCTCGATAACCTTTTAGACGGGGGCTTGTATGCTGGGCTGTACATAATCGGGGCTATATCTTCTCTGGGCAAGACTACTTTTTGCTTAAACGTAGCGGATAATATAGCGCAAGCTGGGCATGACGTGCTTATATTTTCGCTGGAAATGGCAAGGAATGAGCTTATAGCTAAGAGCGTAAGCCGTATAACCCTTATCAAAGACTTAGAGGAGAACGGAAGCACCGCCCACGCCAAGACCACAAGGGGCATTTTAACCGGGACAAGATACGCCGATTATAGCCAGACGGAGCGGGAGCTTATACAGCGATCTATAGCCAGCTATGCGGAGTATGCAAAGAATATCTATATTACCGAGGGCATAGGCAATGTAGGCGTAGAGGAGATAAGGGAAAAAGTACAGAAGCATATCAAGCTTACCGGGAAAGCCCCCGTAGTATTGATAGACTATCTCCAGATCATAGCCCCCGCCGATCTAAGAGCCACGGACAAGCAAAACACAGATAAAGCCGTATTAGAGCTTAAACGCTTGAGCCGGGATTACAGTATTCCCATTATAGGCATATCCAGCTTTAACAGAGATAACTATACAGCCCCCGTTAATATGGCAAGCTTCAAAGAAAGCGGAGCTATTGAGTATTCCAGCGATTGCTTAATAGGGCTACAGTATGACGGTATGGATTATCAAGAGGGGGAAGCCGATAAAGCCAGAGAGAAGCGCATACGGGAGCTTATGAGACAAGCCGTAGAGGACGGGAAAGCCGGAAAGCCCCAGAGAATACAAGTAAAAGTCTTAAAGCACCGCAACGGAAGCAAGGGAGACGCTTACTTAGACTTCTACCCCATGTTTAACTACTTCACGGACAAGACCAGCGGAGCGGGAGCCGCTGGAGAGAGTAGCGGGGGCTGGAGTAAGAGCGAGGGCGGCTATAGCTCCAGCACGAAGCCCAAAAAGAGCAAGCGGGAAGCCGAGCGGGAGAAGCTTGCTATAGCTTTCTACAGAGTGCAAAGGGACGATTTTACAGCCGATCTAACAGACCTTGCGGACGCTCTGGACAAGAGCAAAAAGCAAGTACAGAACCTTATAGCCGAATACGGGGGATATTCCGTTATAGGGGACACAGTGAAGCTTGACCGTAGCGGAGAACAGGGCTTTATAGAGTTGGACGAATCATAAGGGGGGATAGCATGGAGGAAGCAAAAGTAGCAGTAGCAGAAGACCTTGTATTAGATTTTGCTGGGCTGTTTGCGCCGGAAAAAGGGGCGGATAATGCCGAAAAAAGCCCCGTAGAGACAATTTTAGAGGGTGAGCAGTATAAAAACCATTACCGAGCATAAAAAACCCGTAGAAACGCCGCCAGAGGGCTTAGAAGGGCAACAGGCAAAAGGATTTGTCGAAAATACTATAACTGGCAGCTTGATAAATAGCCCATTCATACAGGCGAATAACGGAGGAATTATTATTTTGAATTACGCGGGGGCATCGGAAACACTTAGGTTAATAGGGAGTTTAGGGGCCAATAACAATAACTCAAAAGTACTTGACAGCTCAATAACTTTTGAGTATAATAGGAGTGGAGAGGAGGAAAGGCGTTTGCACACAATACACTTTTATAGAGACAAGAGCGGGAACCAACCAGTAGCCGACTACATTCGGGAATTGGCGGGAAAATCTGACAAGGATAGCCGCATTAAGCTACATAAGATACAGGATTATATTAACGCTCTGAGCGAGTACGGGCTACAGCTCAAAGAACCACATATAAAGCACTTAGACGGGGAAATATGGGAGTTAAGGCCGTTAAGAGATAGAATACTCTTTGTTGCGTGGCATAATGGAAGCTTTGTTCTTCTCCATCAGTTTATGAAGAAAACGCAGAAAACACCCGCAAGGGAGATAGAAAAGGCGAAGCGGGAGCTTGCCGACCTAATAGAAAGGGGCGTAGAAGATGAATAATAGCGCATTGGGTGGAACATGGGAAGAGTTGCAAGCGGAGCTTTTCACCCCGGAAGAAATCGCCGCCAGCAATTTGAGAGTTGCCCTTATTGGGGAGCTTATTAAAGCCAGACAGGAAAAGGGCATCAGCCAGAAAAAGCTTGAAGAGTTGAGCGGAGTAAAACAGCCAATTATAGCCAGAATGGAGAAAGGCTCTACAAGCCCACAGATTGACACAATCTTAAAAGTATTAGCCCCATTGGGGAAAACGCTTGCAATTGTCCCACTCGACAAGTGAACAAAGAACGGAGCCCAGCCTTAACCGGCTGGGCTTTCTCTTTATCGGCAACTATGAAAAAATACGAAATAACCCCTTGACATATAGCGGACAATCGGCTATAATTGATACTGTAATAATGATACACAAAAAGGTATACACAATACAGTATACATAATAGCGCAGACAGAGAGGAGCGGGAAACATGAACGGCTTAACAGTGATAGAGAATACCGCCATAGTAGAACAGCGGACTATTAACGCCGATCTTTTTAGCCGCTGGACTTCCTATATTGACGCAAGCCCTAAGACTATAGAGACGTATAGCAAGGCTATTAGACGCTTTTTTGTCTACCTTATGGAGAACGGCATAATCCAGCCCCAGCGGGAAGACATTGTAGCATATCGGGACTATTTGAAGCTGGAGCATAAGCCTACTACGGTACAAGGCTACTTAGCCGCTGTAAAGCTCTTTTTCCAGTGGACAGCGCAAGAGGGGCTTTATCCCAATGTAGCAGACAGAGTAAAAGGGGCAAAGCTGGATACGGAGCATAAAAAGGACTACTTGACCACGAAGCAAGTAGCCCGCTTGCTGGGGGCTATTGACCGCTCCACCCTTAAAGGCTTGAGAGACTACGCTATGCTTTCTGTAATGGTAACTACGGGGCTTAGAGAAATCTCCATAGTAAGAGCCGATATAGGCGATATTAGAACCGCTGGAGACGCTGTAGCCCTTTTCTATCAGGGCAAAGGGCACGAAGAAAAAGCGGACTATGTAAAGCTTGCCGAGCCTGTAGAAGAAGCTGTAAGAGCCTACCTTAAAGCCAGAGGGGGCGCAGACCCCAAAGCCCCGCTTTTTAGCTCTATAGCAAACCGTAACAACGGGGAGCGCATGACTACCAGAAGCGTAAGCCGAGTAGCCAAAGAGCGGCTTATAGCTGTAGGGCTTGAGAGTGACCGCTTGACCGGGCATAGCATGAGACATACCGCCGCTACGCTTAACCTTTTGAACGGCGGCACAGTAGAGGAGACCCGCCAGCTCTTAGGGCATACCAACATAAACACAACCCTTATTTATTCCCACGCTCTGGAGCGGGCAAAGAATAACAGCGAGGAGCGCATAGCTAAAGCAATCTTTGGATAAGAGTATACACAATAACACATACACAACTACAGATAAGGGGGACTGTATGCAAGCTTTATCTTACAGGCAGAGAAGACCATATAACAGCCTTGAGCGGGCGGGGGAGACCCTACCCGCTACAAGCGCATTTATAGAGAGGAGCGCAGAATATGCCCAGCACAGCCTTTAATTATGAAATCGTAGAGAAAGTAGCCGTATTAAGCCAGAGCGGGGACACCACAAAAGAGCTTAACAGGGTAAGCTACAACGGAAGCCCCGCAAAGTATGACTTGCGGAGCTGGAGACGGATGGACGGAGAGGAGATTAACCGCCAAGCCGAGGAGACCCAGCGGGAGCTACAGCGGATAGCAGACGAAGCGGACGAAGCCATAAGGGGGACACTATGAGCAAGGTATACACGATCACAAACCAAAAAGGGGGAGCGGGCAAGACCACTACAGCCCTTGCCGTAGCCGCTGGGCTTTCCCTTAAAGGCTACTCTGTACTTTCCATAGACTTAGACGC
>ERZ827088.4761-NODE-4761-length-10934-cov-3.885559_pt1 | contig 10934 bp, 12 predicted proteins | sample MGYA00519922_ERZ827088 | MGnify/ENA primary metagenome ERZ827088 (study PRJEB31778, sample SAMEA3449254) | human gut metagenome | biome: human gut; feature: human-associated habitat; material: faeces | place: United Kingdom | collected 2010/2012 ... | reverse complement strand
AGTTCCGGTTTCATCAGAAGGATCTTTTAGCGATCTTCCGTCAGACAATACAGAAAGCACAACAGGTTCGATCGCTGATGTTGCCGGAGTTAATGCAGAGCAGGAGGTAGCTAGTACCTTGAATGAGGGAATCACTCTGAATGTATCTTCAGATATTACATCGGATACAGCACCTGCAGCGGAGGATAATGGAGTTAGTTTGGATGTTTCATCCGTAGATATGTCACCGGTAGGTGATATATCGTTAGACATTTCATCGGATTCACCTGCACAAACAGAGGCGGGAAGTTCAGTTTCCCTAGATTTGGGCTTAGATATTCCGACTGTAGATGCAACTGCACCATCAACGCCGGCGGCAGATCCGATGCTGATGGATATTCCTGGGATCACAACGCCTGCTGAAGAACCAGCAGTTCCAGTGGATAATGGATTGATTGGTGGCGGCGAGTCTGCATCGAATGATATTCTCGGTGGGGCAGATATGTTCGCTGATAACGATCTAATTGGCGGAACAGAGCCTGCAGCAAGTGAACCGGTAGCAAACGATTTGCTCGGTGGAGTAGATATGTTTGGTGGCAATGACTTGATCGGTGGAACAGAGCCTGCAATGAGTGAGCCGGTACCGAATGACATTCTTGGTGGTAACGATCTGATCGGTGGTAGTGAGCCGACAGCCGATAACTTGATTGGTGGTGGAACGGATATGTTTGCTACAAACGATCTGATCGGTGGCAGCGAAACGACAGCCAATGATCTGATTGGTGGAACAGAACCGGCAGCGAATGATCTTCTCGGTGGAGCAGATATGTTCAATACAAACGATCTGATCGGTGGAATGGAAACTGTTGCGGAAACACCTGCAGCGGCTGAACCGGCACCAGCAGCAGACGGAGCAAGTAATGGCATTATTGATGATCCGTTAATGGATCTTGGTGGAATGTTTGAGACACCGGGTGTTACACCGGCACCGACAGCGCAGCCTCAGGCTCCTGCAATGGATGCCAATCCATTCAGTTTTATTGATCCGGAATTATAATCACAATGATTCTTATATGAATGCGAGAGGGGGCCGAATAAGCCCTCTTTCCTTTTGTGGAATAGAGAATGCAAACATGGAGGTTCTTTACTATGACAAAACAAAAAATGACAGTACATTATGATGGCAAACCCTTGTATGATATTACTTTGGCAGACAATTATGATGGATTAGAAGAGGTATTACAGAACTTTGCACTTCAGTCGCATAAAATATGTATTGTAACCGATGATACAGTGGGAGCTCATTATGCAGAAAAAGTGAAGACTATTGCCCAAAAGGCAGCTGCATATGTTTGCGTATTTTCGTTTCCGGCTGGGGAATCTTCGAAAACGTTGGATGTCATTGAAGATTTATATGAAGTATTGATCAAGGCACATTTTGATCGCAAAGACATTTTGCTTGCGCTTGGTGGTGGTGTTGTAGGTGATATGACCGGATATGCTGCGGCAACTTATTTGCGAGGGATTCGTGTTATCCAGTTGCCGACTTCTCTACTTGCTATGGTAGATAGCAGTATTGGCGGAAAAACCGGCGTTGATTTCCGTGGATATAAGAATATGGTAGGTGCATTTCATCAGCCATCGGCAGTTTATATGAATGTTTCTACATTGAAGACATTGACAAAAGAACAATATTTTTCGGGGTTTGGTGAAATTATTAAACATGGATTGATCAAGGATATGAATTATTTTGATACCATTCAAAAGAATATTATGGCATTGAATGATAGAGACTTATCCGCATTAGCGGAGATTATTTACGGAAGTTGTGATATCAAGCGGCAAGTTGTCGAAAATGATCCGAAGGAACAGGGAGAGCGTGCTCTGCTGAATTTTGGTCATACCCTTGGTCATGCCATTGAAAAATTAAAGAATTTTGAACTTCTTCATGGAGAATGTGTTGCCATCGGTATGGTTGCAGCATCGTATTTATCTTATTTGAGAAATATGATTACAGAAGCACAGTATCGAACTATTTGTGAGATGATTCAGCAGATGCAGTTGCCAACAACAGTTGAAGGCTTAACAAAAGAAGATATTATTCGTGTGTCAAAGAATGATAAAAAAATGAATGCAGGGCAGATTCGTTTTATTTTGTTGGATGGCCTTGGAAATGCAGTAATGACAGATGATGTCACCGATGAAGAGCTATCTCAGGCACTTGATGCTGTGATTACGGCGTGACCAGCGAAGGAAATAACGTGAGCGTAATCATGAGCGTAATCAAATGAAGAAATAGTCATAAGTGTTGGCTGTGGTAATTTGCGGCATGATCATATATAAGAGTTTATGTAGGTGGTAGACGCAGTAATTACAACATAATCAACTGATTTTGTGTAGATGGAAATGAGGAACAAGAATGAAAAGACAACATGTTTTAGGAGTGATTGCCCTGTTTCTTTTGCTGGCAATTGATCAGGGAAGCAAATATCTTGCTGTGCATTTTTTGCAGGGACATCCGGATGTTATACTTATTCCCGGAGTGTTTCAATTGGAATATTTAGAAAATAGAGGCGCTGCGTTTGGAATTTTGCAAAATCAAAGAGTTTTATTATTGATCGTCACTCTTATCATATTTGGTGGGCTGTGTTATTTTTATTGCAAGATGGGCAGTGGCAGGAAATGGAGACCGCTGCAGAGTGCCATTGTTTTGATCGCAGCTGGGGCAATTGGTAATATGATCGATCGCTTTGCACGGGGATATGTTGTCGATTTTTTTTACTTTTCATTGATTCATTTTCCTGTATTTAATGTTGCAGATTGTTATGTTGTGGTCGGAGCCGTGATCGCATTACTATTATTGTTATTTTATTACAAAGAAGAAGATTTTGCGAGGTGAGCTATGTCAGGCAGGAATGAAAACATTTGCTTTCGAGTAACGGATCAAGATGTGATAGGACTTCGGCTAGATAAATATTTGTCAAAAATGCTATCGGATTATTCGCGAGCAGCACTTCAAAAAGCAATTCAAAATGGAAGAGTATTGATAAATGGTAAGGCAGTAAAAAGCAGTTATAAAGTGATGGAACATGATGAGATTTACTTTGAGCCTGAAGAACTTCGTGAACCGGACATTATAGCACAAAATATTCCGATTGATATTTTATATGAAGATCAGGATATTATTGTTGTAAATAAGCCAAAACAAATGGTGGTACATCCTGCACCGGGACATTATGAGGGGACGTTGGTTAATGCACTCTTGTACCATTGTAAAGATTCGCTCTCCGGGATCAATGGTGTGATGCGACCGGGAATTGTTCATCGTATCGATCAAGATACTACAGGAGTGCTTGTAGTCTGCAAAAATGACAAGGCACATCAATTTATTGCAGAACAATTGGCGGTCCATTCTATTACACGAACCTATCATGCCATCGTATGGAATAATCTATCAGAAGAACAAGGCACAATAACAGGTGCAATAGGACGGAATCCAATTGATCGCAAAAAAATGGCGATCAACGAAAAAAACGGAAAGCCGGCAGTTACACATTATCAGGTATTAGATCATCTAAATCGAAAATTTAATTATATAGCTTGCAATTTGGAAACAGGCCGTACTCATCAGATCCGTGTTCATATGTCCAGTATCGGACACCCGATTTTAGGAGATACCGTGTACGGACCACAGAAGAGTCCCTACGCATTAACAGGACAGACACTTCATGCAAAAACACTGGGTTTTATCCATCCAACCACTAAAAAATATGTGGAATTTGACGCTCCATTGCCGGATTATTTTCAAAAATTACTGAAAAAACTAAAAGAAGACTAAAAAATTGTAATTTATTAAATCAGGCAAGGCCTATAATTAGTGGTTTCTACATCGGTAGAATCAAAGATATTGTGGTCTACAATTGTAGTATTAAAAGTTACACAATTGTAGACTGTTTTAATTGTGCAGTTTTGCCATTGACGATTTTATTCTTAATATGTAGAATTAATTTGTTGTCGGATGAAATCGACAGGAAACGAGGTAGCGATTATGAAAGATTTACGTTTGCATGAGGGAGAATTAAATGTTATGGAGTTATTGTGGTCTAATAAGGCGCTGGCTGCAAAAGATATCTCCAAGATCATCAAAGAATATATTGGCTGGGAGAAAAATACAACTTATACAGTGATCAAACGTTTGATCGAAAAAGGTGCGATCACCAGAGAAGATCCTGGCTTTATATGTCGAGCAAACGTATCTAAGAAAAAAGTGCAGGAAATCGAAACGAAAGCTTTGTTAAATAAATTGTACAATGGATCGGTCTCACAATTTATTACAGAATATTTGGTCAATCAGAAGTTAAGTTCTGATGATTTGGCTGCGTTAGAATTTGCGATCAGCAGGCGAATGACGAAATAATTTTATACATACATGATAAAAGATGTTGAAGGCTATAAAAGCTGTCAACATCTTTTTTTACTTTATAGGAAACGAGAAGTTTCCTATAAAGTAAAAAACGCTCCGCGAGGATGCGCATCTCGCGGAGAAGAAGTTAGCTGTAAACAGCACCGCTCGAGCGCGAAAGAGTCGCAAGCGACTCTGTGTTCCTTAACAAGATTAGGGTGTCAAAAGGTCTGAGTTTCAAATTTCTGTCATAATAAAATGGAGAAAGAAGAGCAGTATTTGCTAAAATCAATCTCTTGGATAAACCCCAGTTTACCAAAGAGATATTGTCAAAACGACATATTTCGGGTATAATATATGTATGTTTCCGAATATATTAAAGCTTTTTCACTTGATGAGACTTTTGGCAATGTTAAATGTCGTCTGTGAATGCTTTGCAAGTTATAGTTTGCTTTGTGGTTTTTAGCGAACTTAGAAAGGAATGTGTGAATTTTTATGGGTACGAAACGTACAAAAACATATCATCAACAATTAAAAGCAACGAATATCAGCAGGCTGCGTGATCTTTTGCAGGAACTTCCTAGTTTTTGTAAAGATTATTTTCGGGGAATTGAACCGACAACAACAATTAAGACTCGGATTGGTTATGCTTATGATGTACGTACTTTTTTTCGCTTTTTACAGAGTGCGAATCCTTTGTTTGCGTCTAAGCCGATTTCTGATATTGAATTGTCATATTTAGACCAATTAGAGCCGGTAGATATCGAGGAATATATGGAATATTTGAAGCTGTATACATACAATGGGCAGGAATTTACAAACGATGAACGTGGTATTCATCGTAAAATGGCCTCTTTACGCAGTTTTTATCTATATTATCAAAAGCGTGGTAAGCTTCAAAATAATCCTACCGTTGTTGTAGATATGCCCAAATTACATGATCGAGAAATTATTCGATTGGATTCTTCCGAGGTAAATGAATTATTAGAATTGGTGGAACATGGTGGCGATAATTTAACCGGGATCAAGAAAACCTACTATGAAAAAAATCGATTAAGAAATATTGCCATATTTACGTTGTTTTTAGGAACAGGTATCCGTGTTTCTGAATGTGTTGGTCTGGATATTGAAGATCTGGATTTTCGAGATAATCGAATTCGTATTATTCGAAAAGGTGGTAAAGAGGAGTTTGTTTATTTTGGAGCAGAAGTTCGGGAAGCTTTGATGAATTATATTGAAGATTCCAGAAGTAAAATTATTCCGAAAGAAGGTCATGAACATGCACTCTTCTATTCCATCCAGCGACGCCGTATTAGTGTACAGGCCGTTGAGAATCTGGTGACGGAATATGCAAGTCAGGTAACAACGTTTAAGCATATTACACCGCATAAATTACGAAGTACCTATGGTACTTCGTTGTATCGCCAAACAGGCGACATTTATTTGGTTGCAGAGGTCTTGGGACATAATGATGTAAATACAACACGTAAGCATTATGCAGCGTTGGATGATGATAAGAAACGTCAAGCTGCTTCAGCGGTACAATTGCACCAAAAGAAGCAGCGGTAATCAATATCTGTTACAAAATAGCGATTATTTTACTGACATAATAAGCAATATGTGGTTTGAACAGCAAACCTTCCAGTATGGGAGGCTTAGGTTATTCAATATCAGACATTTCTGTGATAAACCATTGGCCGTCAATCTTTTCGCAGGTATAGCGGTAACGTTGTTTGATTAGTTTTTGTGTTTGATCTGCATAACGTACATATATTTTTTCGTTGGATAGTACGTACACTTTTTGATCTGTTGTCTGTTCAGAGGTTACTTCCAAAGACTTAGCATTTTCGCGAATACCGCGTTTGTAGTAGTTTTTGGCAAGTGAACTCTGTTGATGGTATGCATCTGCTGCAAGTACTGTTTTTAAAAATTTTGTATTACCGGTATTTATAGCATTTGTAAATGCGGAAACATAACGGCGGAACAAAGATTCGCACAGTTTATAATCTGTGGCATCTATAGTATCTTCTACGGTTATTGTATTTGAAACATTGTTGCTTGCCAGCAATACATTTGCGAAGGAGGCATTTGATTGATTGCAAGACGAGGTGTTAATAGTCAATGCCTGCTCTGCAAAGCTTTTTTCCGACAAAGAATTCATCACAAAATTATGCGAATAAAAATTTTGAGCATATACTTGTGCTAAAGTCTCGTTTATAGCTACAGAAGATGTTTCTGTTGCTTTGCTTTTTACTGCTAGGCCAGTACCGGTACTGCAGGTGATGACTATTCCAAATAGCAGCAACAGAAACATTGGAAGTATCAACCATTTGCAGCGTTTCTGTGGACAGCTTAGCTCTTTGATCCGTCGTTCCATCTCCCGCCCTTTGCGACTCATTGGTACAACGGAATAACAAAAACCGCCAATCATTGGTTTTGCAGCAAGTTTGATCAATAGATTACCATATTCAAAACGCTGTTTCGAGCCAATCTGCTGCAATACCGTTTCGTCACAATATAGTTCTGCATCTTTTTTAGAACAACTGCTTGCAATCCATGCCAGCGGATTGAACCAGTAGACTGTTAATAATGCCATGCGTAGAATCGACCAGATATAATCTTTATGCTGGTAATGTACGGATTCGTGAGCAATAATATGTCGAAGTTCGTTTGGTGAGACATGGCGTGGATCCTGCTCATCCAACAAAAATGACGGGATGTAAATGGCTGGATGTCTCAAGCCGTATAAGCACGGTGTTGGAATAGTATCAACAGCAAATATATCGAGATTGCCAACTCGCGAAATAAAAACACGATATTTATGCAGCTGTTTAGTCATATGTCGATTAGACAATACAAAACACAACAACAAGAGAACCGTTCCAATTCCCCATATGGTCATGGCTATTTGCTTTATTGGAAGTGCAAGTAATAGCAATGAAAGTGAGTTGTCACGACTTCTCTCCTGCTTCTGCGGCGTATTTAAGCTATGCGTTTCTTCAGAGTTTGTCAAAACATTATTATGTTCGACGGTTGTGTCTTTTGTATTGTTAGCAGTTATTTCTGTATCACCAATGCTTTTGTTGGCAGATTTTTGTAACGTGAAATTTGGTGCTTTTTGCGGTATCGCTGCAGGGTTATTCGCAGCGGTAGAAAGTTCTAGCTCAAGATGATCCAGCGATTTTTTCATGTTATCTGCAAAACCAAAAGGGGTTGGGATAATATTTACCGGGATCATAAAGCGAAATACAACAACAAGCCATAATGCATAAATAGCACGATAGCTGATTTTTCCACTGAATATTTTGCGTATTCCCAGTACAAATAATATTAACAAGGAAGATTCTAAAAACCATAACATAAAATCTACCATTTTCAGTTACTCCTTACTTTTTTTCGCTTTTGATTCTGCGTCTTTCAGAATCTGTTGTAATTCGTGAATGTCATCCAAAGACAGATCGTTTTGGCGTACAAGTGCACTCATCATTGTTCCTACACTTCCATCATAAATACGCTGTAAGAAATCTTTAGTTTCTTGAACAACAACATCTTCTTTGTTTACCTTTGGGAAAAAATATTTTGTTTTACCCTGCTCGTTATATCCGATAAGTCCTTTTTCACTCATACGACGAACCATTGTTGCACTAGTACTTTTGCTCCAACCATTACTTTGCTTTAGCAAAGGAACTATCTGCATTAAAGGCAATGATTGTTCGGCTGTCCAAAGACAGTTCATGACATACCATTCGCTATTTGTTACTTTAATTTTATCGTTCACGCTATAACCAAACCTTTCTTTCCTATAATGAACATTACAGTTAATGGCTATTATTTTAGACTATTTAGTTTATGTTGTCAACCAAAATTATTATGTATAACAATGTATAAAGGATTCCGAAAGCGTCCCGTCCCAAAATGGATGATACTTTGCTAAAATCAGGACATCTCAGACAATCTTTCAGATATGTATTCATCAGAGAGTTAACAAAATAAGAAATCACGTGGATAGTTTGAGCGCAGTGAAAAAAAGTGGTTGACATTGTAAAACATAGCGTGTATAGTATGGTTTACAAAGTAAAATTCATGCTTGACCACAGCAAGATCATAGTTGAGAATGTAAGTAAATACTTGCACTATGACAAATTGGTTGTTGGTTTATGAGCAGAAAAGGGGGTTCGTTATGGTATTACAAAACCAAATGGTATTACAAAATCGAAAGACATTGCAAAATCAAATGGCTTTACAACAAAATAACCTATCTTTATTTCAGCAGGATAAGACACGGGAGTGGGATAAGACACGTATTCCATTGGATGCATTAAAGGGGATTGCGATTCTGGGGATTGTTTTATATCATGCCTTTCCAAATTATGTTCCGGGTGGTTTTTTGGGAGTACCGTTGTTTTTCGTACTATCAGGGTATTTGATGTTTACTTCTACCCTGCAAAAGTGGCGAAATGGTTCCTTTCATATATGCGCTTATTACCAAAATAGGATACAAAAAATTATGTTCCCATGTTTTGTAATGGTAATGTGTGTATGTGCGTATATGACAATACGTAACAGTCCACAGATGATCGGCATCCGTCAACAAGTAGCGAGTTTTTAGGATATAACAATTGGTGGCAGATTGCACAAAATGCATCTTATTTTGAAAAACACACAGTAAGTTCACCATTTACACATTTATGGTATTTGTCGGTCGAAATGCAGTTTTATTTGATATGGCCATTGCTTTTTTGGGGATATTGTAAGTTGAGCATTCGCAATGCAAAACGAAACAAACAGAGGAGAGGGATTGCTTGTTGGCTTTTTGGGGTACTTGCATTGTTATCAGTTTATAAAATGCTTCATAAGTATATTCCGGGAGAGGATCCATCGCGTGTGTATTACGGTACGGATACTATGGCATTTAATATCTTTCTTGGAATACTGCTTGGTGTTATGCGACAGAAATATTCATTCTGTCGTGTAACATTTTCGACTTTTTGGCGACGTATTTGCGTTGTACTTTCGACGTGTACAATTTTAATTCTCTTCCACTTTGTATATGGAACAGATTCCCTTCTATATCAAGGTGGAATGTTTGTGATCAGTGTGTGGTATATGTTATTGATCAATTTTATTGAGAATCATAAAAAAGCAGTCACGAATAGTTTTTGCGCAAATTGTCTGGCGGTGGTTGGAAAATACAGCTTTTACTTGTACTTATGGCATTATCCAATTTTAGTTTTATTATAGAAATATCATTAAGTAGATTGGAGGAAACATGAAATACACAGGAAGAACATCACGAAATATAAACATAAAGGCTTTGGGGTTGCTTTTATGTATACTGGTTGCATCTTATGGAATTATAAAAGCTCCGGCTTCTGATACCAGAAAATTAGAAGCGGATCTTCGTGAAAAACAGCAACTTATAAATGAGGAGAAGGGGAAAAAAGTTGAGGGTACATCTACTCTTCCATCGCAGCCAACATCTGCGTTACATACTGCAGTTCCGGCAGATAATATGCCGGCAGATACAAGCAAAGAAGCGGTTACCAAGAGACACCTTGTTACCGTGATTGGAGATTCTGTCTTTTTAGGAGCATCTGTAGCGTTTCAACAACAGTGTGAAAATGCAGTTGTGGATGCGAAAATTTCCAGACAAGTGGTACAGGCTTTGGATGTTGCAAAGCAATTAGACAAGAAACACAAATTAGGGGATATTGTCATTATTGCATTGGGAACCAATAGCAACTTCAATTCAAAGAGCGGTCAAAAATTGATTGATTATTTAGGCAAGGATCGAACCATTTATTGGATCGATACGTATGGAAAACATTTAGACATTCAAAAAGATGTCAATAATACGATCCAACGGGTTGTTGCAGCCAATAAAAATGTACAGCGCATTTATTGGTCAAAAGAAGGAGTAAAACATCCGGATTGGTTTTATCAGGACGGTGTACATCTTAATCCGCATGGCGAGAAAAAATATGCTCGTTTCATTATGCAGATGATACAATCTTCTTTGGATTAATTGGCTTGATATACAGGAACCATAAGATGGTTTCCGGCGTAAATCAGATCGCTGTCTAAACTGTTATATTCTTGGATGGCTTCGGCATAATCCTGAACAGAGCCGAACGCATCGCAATAATATTCATTGGCAATGCTTGACAATGTATCAGAAGAATGAATCAATACAGAAACATAACTGATTTTTGATTGATCCACTGAGGCTTGTGCGCTACTCTCAGAAGAATTACATACTCGCACCAGTCCAAATACAAGCAGACAAGCCAAAGTTAATGTGATAAGGATTCTTTTTCCATTGTATGTTCTCATAGTACACCTCGTTTCTGCATCGCTACGATGCAATCTGGTAAATGTCAGCAATAAAGGTTTTGTATATACAGAACGCTTGTTCTGTATATAATATACTATACGAACAAATGTTTGTCAATGGTTTTGAAAGAAAAAAACAAACATTTGTTCGCAGCTTGCTACTGTTCACGCATACGTGCCCAGTAACGAAATTTTCCGTGGCCTCGCATTTAAATACGGC
>ERZ827088.4746-NODE-4746-length-10976-cov-2.680249_pt1 | contig 10976 bp, 8 predicted proteins | sample MGYA00519922_ERZ827088 | MGnify/ENA primary metagenome ERZ827088 (study PRJEB31778, sample SAMEA3449254) | human gut metagenome | biome: human gut; feature: human-associated habitat; material: faeces | place: United Kingdom | collected 2010/2012 ... | reverse complement strand
CGACAGACAGCAGGGTGACAGAAAGCCTTACGCCGACAGACAGCAGGGTGACAGAAAGCCCTACGGCGACAGAAGAAACGATACCAGAAATGACCGCAGGGATGCTAAGCCTGCACAGCAGACAGCTCCGGCACAGCCTGTTATCGACCTTGCAAATATCAAGACAAACGCACCTCCCACAAAGCACGTCAAGGGCGAGGCTGTACAGAGAGGCGAGCAGGTCACAAAGCACGTTGACACAAGGGGCAGTTATGTAAACCTTGATAAGTACAACGAGAAGTATGAAACCATAGCTTCGACCGAGAGCGGCAACAGACGTCAGAATGACGCTTATACAAAGAAGCAGAAGATAAGCCAGAAGTCGCAGAAGGGCAAGCAGCAGTTCAGCAAGAAGAAGGAAACAGAGGCTCAGAAGCTGAAGCGTCTTGAGCTTGAAAAGGCAAGAAAGAAACAGCTTGAGATACAGGTTCCCGATGAGATAGTCGTATCGGAGCTTGCGTCACGTCTTAAGGTTACAGCCGCAGACGTTATAAAGAAGCTGTTCAGCCTGGGCGTAATGGTTACTATCAACCAGTCGGTCGATTATGATACGGCTTGTATCGTAGCGGAAGAATTCGGTGCAAAGGTTACCAAGGAAGTTGTAGTTTCCATCGAAGAACGTCTGTTTGAAGAGGTAGAGGATACAGAGGAGAACTTACAGCCCCGTTCACCCGTTGTTGTTGTTATGGGACACGTTGACCACGGTAAGACATCGCTCCTCGACAGAATCAGACACGCTAACGTTACGTCCGGCGAAGCAGGCGGTATCACACAGCATATCGGCGCTTACAGGGTAAAGGCAGGCGGCAGGGATATTACATTCCTTGACACTCCCGGACACGAGGCGTTCACCGCTATGCGTGCAAGAGGTGCGCTGGCTACGGATATAGCGATACTCGTTGTTGCCGCAGACGACGGCATTATGCCTCAGACGGTAGAAGCGATAAATCACGCAAAGGCTGCAAACCTTTCGATAATAGTTGCGATAAACAAGATGGATAAGCCTACGGCAAATCCCGACAAGGTAAAGCAGGAGCTTACAGAGCATGGCCTTGTATGCGAAGAATGGGGCGGCGATGTAATCTGCGTTCCCGTATCGGCAAAGACAGGTGAGGGTATAGACGAGCTTCTCGAAATGGTAAACCTCACGGCAGATGTCCTTGAACTTAAGGCTAACCCCGACAGACTTGCAAAGGGCGTTGTTATCGAGGCAAGAATCGACAAGGGCAGAGGTCCTATCGCAACCGTTCTTGTACAGTCGGGTACTCTCCACACAGGCGATACCATAATCGCAGGTACTGCTGTAGGCCGTGTGCGTGTAATGCGTGACGACAAGGGCAAAGCGGTAAAGGAAGCAGGTCCTTCTGTTCCCGTTGAGATAATGGGTCTTGCGGAAGTACCGAGCGCCGGCGATGATTTTGCGGCTGTTGAAGATGAAAAGCTCGCAAGAGAGCTTGTTGAAAAGAGAAAGTTCGACGCTAAGGAAGAACAGTTCAAGCTCTATAAGAAGGTCAGCCTTGATAATCTGTTCTCACAGATTGAGGAAGGCTCGATGAAGAAGCTGCCTATTATCGTAAAGGCAGACGTACAGGGTTCTGTCGAAGCTGTTTCGCAGTCACTGTCAAAGCTGTCAAACGAGGAAGTAAAGGTAGAAGTAATTCACGGTGCGGTAGGTGCCGTAACAGAAAGCGACGTTATGCTTGCAAAGGCATCGGGCGCTATCATAGTAGGCTTTAACGTAAGACCTAACCCTGCGGCTGCAGACAACGCAAAGCGTGACGGTGTCGATATAAGACTCTACAGAGTAATATATGACGCAATAGAAGAAATCGAAACAGCCATGAAGGGTATGCTTGCGCCCAAGTACAGAGAAGTTGATACAGGACGTGTTGAGGTAAGACAGGTAATGAAGCTGTCGAGCGTCGGCGTGGTAGCAGGCTCTTATGTACTTGACGGTAAGGTACAGAGAAACGGCGAGGTAAGAGTTGTCCGTGACGGCATAATCGTTGCTGTTGACAAGATAGCAGGCTTACGTCGTTTCAAGGACGATGTGAAGGAAGTAGCCGCAGGCTACGAGTGCGGTATCACGCTTGAAAAGTTCACCGACATCAAGGAAGGCGATATATTCGAGGCGTTTGTTACCGAGGAGTACAGAGATTAATGGCAAATTTCAATACAGCAAGACTTGCGGAGGATATAAAACGTGAAATATCCACAGCTATGCGTGATATAAAGGACGGCGCTGTAGTAAAGGCGATGGTCGGTGTGTCACGCTGTGAGCTGACAAGCGATCTGTCCTACTGCAAGGTTTATATCACAACGCTTGAGGGCGGCGACACCACAAAAAATGTCGCCGAGCATCTCAAGAAGGCAGAGGGTTTCTTTAAAAGAAGAATCAACGAGCGTGTGAAGATGCGCAAGCTGCCTCAGCTGATATTCGTGCCGGATAATTCGATGGATTATTACGAGCATATCAGCGAGGTGATAAGTAAACTGCCGAAACCTGCCGAACCCGATGATAACGGCGATGACGAAAGGTAAACAATAATGATAACAGACGTTAAAAAAGCGGCAGAACTACTGAAAAGCAACGATGATTTTCTGATATTGTCACACGCCAACCCCGACGGAGATACACTGGGCTGTGCTTACGGCCTTTGCGGTATGCTTCAGAAGATGGGCAAACGGGCAAAGGTTATGTGTGCGGACGAGATAGCGCCCCGTATGGAGTTTCTGCGTGAAACGGTGATACAGCAGAACTTTGAGGAAAAGACCATAGTGAGTGTTGACGTTGCCGACAGGAAACTGCTCGGCGACCTTGACGCAGTATACGGCGGCAGGATATTCCTTGCGATAGACCACCACGAGAGCAGACAGGAGTTTGCAAAATATACTCTTGTCGATTCCGATGCGGCTGCGGCTTGCGAACTTATTTTTCAGATAGCGGAGGAAATGAACGCACAGCTTGACGGTGAGATTGCGTCCTGCCTTTACACAGGACTTGCAACCGACACGGGCTGCTTCAAGTATTCCAACACGACAAGCAGAACGCACATAATAGCCGCTAAGCTGATGGCTTATGAGTTTGATGTTTCCGGCATCAATTACAAGCTGTTTGATATGAAGTCAAAGGGCAGGCTGGAGCTTGAACAGGCAATAACACAGGGAATGGAATTCTTCTGTGATGACAGGGTAGCGGTAGTATGGCTGACAACGGAGCTTATGGATCGCTTTATGGGCAGAGTTGACAGCGAGGACTTCAACGGTCTTGCCAGCCTTCCCCGTCAGGTAGAGGGCGTAATTATCGGCGCTACAGTAAAGCAGAAGGGTCCTGCTACGTTCAAGATTTCTGTCAGAACGGCAGAGCCTATAAACGCAGGAAGCGTGTGCGCCCTGTTCGGCGGCGGCGGTCACGCCAGAGCCGCAGGCTGTACCATAGAGGGCAGTATAGAGTTTGTGAAAGCAAAGCTGCTGCCTGTATTTGAAAAGGCGCTGAAAGCAAATGAATGAAATAAACGGCGTAATCTGTATCAATAAGCCGCAGGATTTCACTTCGTTTGACGTTGTGGCGATAATGCGAAGGGCGGCAGGAACGAGAAAAATCGGTCACGGCGGTACGCTTGACCCTATGGCGACAGGCGTTTTGCCGATATATATCGGCAGAGCGGCAAAGACAGCCGATCTGAATCCTGTCAGCGACAAGAGATACCGTGCGACCTTCAGGCTCGGTGTGACTACCGATACCGAGGACGTATGGGGCAAGGTGCTGACTAAGAGCGAAAAGCTCGTTACGCTTGCGGAAATTACCGATGCGGTAACGGCTATGCAGGGCGATATAATGCAGATACCGCCGATGTATTCTGCGGTGAAGATAAACGGCAAACGGCTTTATGACCTTGCAAGGCAGGGCGTTGAGGTTGAACGTGCCGCTCGTCCGGTCACGGTATATTCGATAGAGCTGTCCGACTATGACGAGGAAAAGCGTACAGGTACGCTTGATATTTATTGCTCAAAAGGAACCTATATCCGCACAATCATAAGCGATATAGGAAAAAAGCTCGGCACAGGAGCGATAATGACCTCGCTTTGCCGCACGATGGCGGCAGGCTTTACGCTTTCGGACTGCCACGATATTGAAACGCTTCGTAATATGCCGCCTGAGGATACCGCAAGGCTGGTACTGCCGACAGAGCGTGTTTTCTCGTGCTATGACGAGATAACTCTGGACGGTACACAAAAGAAGCTGTTCATGAACGGCATGATACTTGACTGCGGAAGAATGGATATTTCATACCCGGAAGGCACCTGCCTGCGCCTTAAGCACGATGGTGATTTTTTAGGCGTGGCAAGGGTGAATGGGGAGAACGGGCTTAAAAGCGTATACCTTAATATATTATCTTGATTTTCCCATTTAATGCGGGACACGGAGGTTTATTCTTGATTGACATTACCGAAAATATAATACCCATCCCGCCGACAGCAACGGCACTCGGCTTTTTTGACGGCTTGCATTTAGGCCATATGAAGGTCGTGGAGGAATGCTTCAGACACGGCGGGCTTTGCCCTGCAATGTTCACGTTTCACAGCAATACGGCATTGCCTAAAAGGGAAAAGATAGAGAACCTGCTCACAAACGATATGAAGCTGGAGAAGCTTGCAGAAGCCGGAGTACAATATATTTATTCTCCGGATTTCAATTCGGTGTGCGACTACACGGCAAGGGATTTCATCGAAAAGGTTCTCGTGAAGATAATGAACGCAAAGGTCGTTGTGTGCGGATTTGATTTCAGGCTCGGAGCAGGCGGAGGAAGCGACGCCGAAGAGCTTAAATGTATATGCCGTGAGTACGGCATAAAGGTCGTTATAATACCGCCGTTCAGTCTGGACGGATGTGTGGTACATTCAACGGCCATCAAAAATCTGATAAAATCGGGTGAAATAGCAAAGGCGAACAAACTGCTCGGATATGATTTTTCGATAGAGGGCAGAGTAATAGAGGGCAACCGCATAGGCAGAACCATAGGAAGCCCGACCATAAACCAGCGTTTTCCCGAAAACATAGTAATGCCACGCTTCGGAGTATATAAGAGCGTGACATATCTTGACGGCAGGGTCATGCCGTCTGTTACAAACATAGGCGTAAAGCCTACTGTTGACTATAAGGACAGTCCCCTTGCGGAAACGCATATAATGGATTTTGACGGTGATCTTTACGGTAGGACACTGCGTGTTTCACTGCTTGATTTTATACGTCCCGAAAGACGTTTTGACAGCGTAGGCGAGCTTAAAGCTCAGCTTGACAAAGATAAAATCACCGCCAAGCAATAAATACACTGTTTTATCACACAGGTTTCACCTGTGCAGGATAGAATATAACAGATGTGCGCAGGGCAGGTACGGCTATGTACCGATGTTCTGCCGGATACTTCGTTTTAAGGAGCAAAAAATGATAGAAGTAAAGAATCTGACTAAGCGTTACGGCTCTAAAACAGCAGTCAGCAATGTTTCCTTTACCGCAGAAGAAAGCGAGATACTTGGTTTTCTCGGTCCTAACGGTGCAGGAAAATCAACTACAATGAATATCCTTACGGGTTATCTTTCCTCAACAGAGGGCGAAGCAAAGATAAACGGTATAGATATTCTTGAAGAGCCTGTAAAAGCTAAGCAAATGATAGGCTACCTTCCCGAACAGCCTCCGTTATATCTTGATATGACGGTAATGGAATACCTTAAGTTCGTATACGGGCTGAAAAAGTGCAAGCTGCCGATCAACTCGCATTTAAAGGAGATATGCAACCTTGTAAAGATAACCGATGTCAAGGATCGTGTTATCAAGAATCTTTCAAAGGGTTACAAACAGCGTGTGGGTCTTGCACAGGCGCTTGTGGGAAATCCGCCGGTGCTTATTCTTGACGAGCCCACGGTCGGACTTGACCCAAAGCAGATAATAGAGATAAGAGCGCTTATAAAGAAGCTCGGCAAGAACCATACAGTAATACTTTCAAGCCACATACTCCCCGAGATACAGGCGGTATGCGACAAGATAGTTATCATCAACAGAGGCAAGGTCGTAGCAAACGACAGCGCAGACAATCTTGCAAAGAATATGTCAGCAGATCACAAGCTTGTGATACGCTGTGAGGGAAACCCCGCAGACGTGAAGAAGCTGCTTTCGGCTATTCCCGGTATGGACGAGGTGTTCGTCAACAGGGAGAATGTCGAGGAGGGCGTCAGCGAATACTTCTTAAACGCAAAGCCCGGTACGGACATTCGCCGTGAAGTTTCAAAGCGTCTTGCGTCAAGAAATTACACTCTGCTTATGATGAAGTCCAGTGAGCTTACTCTTGAAGAAGTGTTCCTCAAGATCACAACGGGCGATATATACGGCAATGTCGGCGACAGCGTTGATAAGCTGAAGCTGTCAAAGTAAGCGGAAAGGCGGAATAAAAATGTTTGCAATATTTAAAAGAGAACTGAAGGCATATTTCACATCGCCGCTCGGCTATGTGTTCCTTGCTATTTTTTACGCATTTTCGGGATTGTTCTTTTATATCTTCTCCCTGTCTGTAGGCTCGACCGATATATCAAGCGTATTCCTGATGATGTTCATAGTGCTTATGGTTTTCGTGCCTCTGCTTACTATGCGACTGCTTTCAGAGGACAAGAAGCAGAAGACGGATCAGCTTATTCTGACCGCTCCCGTAAGCCTTTTGTCTATAGTAATGGGCAAGTTCCTTGCGGCTTATGCAATATTTGCGATAGGCGTTGCGGTTATGCCTGTATACGGCTTTGTAATGTCGACCTTTGCGACGGTTTCGTGGCTCCCGATATGGGGTAACACCGTAGGTCTTTTACTTCTCGGCGGTATATTCGTTTCAATAGGTCTTTTCATATCATCGCTTACGGAAAACCAGATGATAGCGGCAATAGGCGGTTTCTTTATCAATCTTATGATACTGCTTATGAATACGCTGAAAAGCGCACTCCCCAACGGATTTTTACAGGACGTGCTTTCAAGCATCTCGGTATATTCGAGATACTCCGAGATAACAAGCGGAATATTCAGCCTGTCAAGTCTGATATTCTTTGTGAGCGTTATTTTTATTTTCCTGTTCCTTACGGTAAGGGTACTTGAAAAACGCCGCTGGGCATAAGCGATGACTATGATATAGGGATAAAGGAGAAAACGCATGAGTAAAATAAACGAAGCGGCTGAAGTAAAAGAAACAGCGGCTGAAGTAAAAGAAACAGCGGATGAGAATAAAACAGATACCGCTCCTGCAGTAAAGAACGACGGCAGGAACGGCAAACCCCGCAAGAATCCGTTCAGAAACAAGAAGTTCAAGTACGGCGGTCTGTCGGTACTGTTCACGGTCATATTTATAGTGGCAGTGGTTCTGGTAAACGTAATAATCACACTGCTCGGTGACAGATTCATGCCGACGGCGGATCTTACCGATTCCGGACTTTACAGCATTGAGCAGTCAACGGCAGATTATCTCAAAACCGTGACCGATGAGGTTACGATAACGGTAACAAGCGAGGAAGCGGCTTTTACCGGAGGCAGCTCTTATTACTATCAGACAAACGAGATACTGAAGAAGATCGCAGCGGCGAATTCCAACATAAAATTACAGTATATTGATGTAGTTTCAAACCCCGGCTTTATAGCAAATTACACCGAAACCATAACCTCGAATGAAATTATGGTCGAGAGCAAGGCTACAAAGCGTGTAAAGGTGCTGACCTACGAGGACTTCCTCAGCATAACCTATAATGAACAGTACCTCAACTATTACGGCGTGAAGCGGCCCGAAAAGGTTGAAGCCAACGCAGAGCAGGCTGTAGTATCCGCTATTATGAACGTTACCGATACAGATCCTGTAAAGGTTGCGGTTTTAACGGGCTACGGAGAAAAAGAGAACACTGTTTTACAGAATCTGCTCAAGACAAACAGCTACGTTATCGAATCGGTGAACATTACGCTTACCGACAAGATAAGCGAGGACTACGATTTTGTATTTATGTTCGGACCCGATAAGGATTATTCCGTTGCCGATATAAACAAGCTCGACACATGGCTTGACAACAGCGGTAAATTCGGCAAGAACCTTGTATATGTAGGCAATCCCAAGCTCGGTGATTCACCGAACATTGACGGTCTGCTTGACCAGTGGGGTCTGAAGGTCGAAAAGGGTATCACCTACCAGACAGACGAAAACTACACCTACAGCGGTATGAACACATATCAGGTGCTTTCAGTACCCGATACAGACTTCAGCAAGTTCACAAACAGCTCGCCCGTTCACGGCTATAATATGAGCCCTGTGACATCAAAGTGGGCGGATCAGAACGGCAACGGCAACATTACCGTACAGTCTATACTGAACACCTATGCAGGTGCTGTTATAAAGCCGCAGGACAGCGGTGATAACTGGTCGCCCGAGAGCGATGCGGAAAGAAAGCAGTATTCTGTTATAATGCAGGCGGTAAAGACAAGATATGAGGGTACAAATCCCTTCTCCAGCCGTATAGTAGCAATCGGCGGTATGGAGTTCCTCAACACATCGTTCCTGCAGACAGCGTCCGTAAACAACTCACAGCTTATTATGAATATCTTCAACGTAAGCTGTAACAAGGAGGAGGGCATTACGCTCACTCCCAAGTCCTACAACACCTCAACCTTTGAGATAACAGACGCACAGAAGAACGGCCTTGTTATAGGCTTCGTTATCGTACTGCCTCTGTTACTGATAATATCCGGTATTGTAATATGGGTAAAGCGTCTGCATAAGTAAGCGAAAGGTCAGCAATGAAGAAAAATACTAAAATAATACTCGGCTCGGTAATCGGCATTGCGGTACTCGGTGCGGCAACGCTCGCACTGGTGCTGACACAGCCGAAGAGCGACAACGCAGACTCTGGCACGTCAAGCAGCAAAACCGTCAGCGTGACCGATTATACGGCCGATGATATTTCAACGCTCACGATAAGCAATGAGAGCGGCGAATATACGATAAACCGTTTAGGTAAGGAAAAGTGGGGCATAGATTCGATCCCCGAGGCACTTGCAAACAGCAGTGCATATTCAACCGCAATTAGCAGTGCAGGCGGCATCGGTGCAAAGCAAATCGTTGAGGAAAATGCGACAGATCTTGCCAAGTACGGCTTTGACAAGCCGACCGCAACGGTTAAAATGACATTCAAGGATAACAAGGCTGAGGACATAACCTGCCTTATCGGTATAAAGTACGAGGGCGAAAACTCGTGGTATGTTAAAACCGATAAGAGCGATACGGTATACCTTGTAGCAAATGCAGGCGTCAGCTTTGCAATGAACAGCGAGCTGTCATACGTCAACAAGTCAACGCTTACAGCGGCTTATGATTCCGAGAAAGATAAAGTAAACAGGGTCCGTATTGAGCGAAAGGATCTGGATAAGGATATAGTTCTTGACAAGCTCCCCGAGGAAACCGAAAAGAAGTTTTCGTCAACATACGTTGCTTATGAGATGTCCAGCCACAACAATATCCTTGCAGATGATGAGCTTGACAAGAAAGTGATTTTCGGCCTGTTCGGAATATCGGCTTCGGATGTGTTTGCCGTATCTCCCACAGACGAGCAGAAAAAGCAGGCGGGTCTTGACGATCCGTACTGCACCGTTACTATGGTAAGCAACAAGGAAACCGTTACCAAGCTCACTTTAGGCTCTGCTGTCTACACTGTTACAAAGAATGATGAAACAGGCGAAGAAATAAAGACGATAACGGGCTACTATGGTATGCTCTCAGGCAAGGACGCAATATATGTGTTCTCTCCCGACTCTCTGCCGTGGCTTACCGCAACACCCGAAAATATGCTTTATAAGCTGTTCCTTACACCTTATATCTACTATCTTGATGGTGTAACAATCTATGACAGCGACAGAAAGGCATATGATTTCACTATTACGGGCGACGCTGACAAGTCGAGCTTCACATACGAAGGCAAGGAGGTAGATTCAGCCAAATTCAAGGCATTCTATCAGTATCTGCTTTCGGCATACGCAGAGCAGATTTACCTTGACGATCTTACAGGCGACAACAAGTTCATCGCAGGTGTCACCTACGATCATCGTGAAGAAGGCAAGGAAAGCGACGTTGTCGAGTTCTATGCGAGCGAGAGCGACCGTACCTGCATTATCGTTGTAAACGGCGATGTCCGCTACAAGGTAAGGCAGATATATGCGACAAGACTACTCGAAAATCTGAATGCGCTTCTCTCCGGCGGAGAGATAGTATCAGAGTTCTGATGCCGCAGGGCATTATAATTGATATGTGACGACAGGGGGCGGATCTTAAATTTTGCACGGGATCTGTCCGTCACATACTGACCGTTAGTGCAACGGTGGAGGTTATTATGACAGAGCAGGAATTTTTCACCTACAAAGGTCTTCCTCTTGTAAGGAAAGACAACACTATCTATTATGGCAATATGTCAGACAAATACGTTGCCATGCTGACTGTATTATCCACCCACAAGGTCAAGGATCTTGAGATAGCCGACAAGACAAGGGTACAGCTTATGTCAACCGATCCGAAAACCCCGGCTACAGAGATAATCACAAAGACGAGCGAAAGAGGCAGTCTTTATGAGGCTCTTGATGTGGCAAGTATATGGCTTTCAAAGAATAATTGATAAAAACCGCTCCGCCGTATTTTTTACGGCGGAGCGGTTTTATGCTGTCTCCTATTTTAACGATGCTTATAAAAACAGATAAGCCCCCGTCAGAAAGACGGGGGCAACGCTGTTTATATGATATGTTATGCAAATTACTTCAGCAGTGTGATCTTGCCGATAAGAGGAAGCTCCTTAGCCTGTCCCTGTGCGGCGTTGATGATACCCATAATCATAAGTACAAGAGTGAAGATACCGCCTACTGCGCTTAAAAGTCCGCC
>ERZ827088.4743-NODE-4743-length-10977-cov-3.209211_pt1 | contig 10977 bp, 9 predicted proteins | sample MGYA00519922_ERZ827088 | MGnify/ENA primary metagenome ERZ827088 (study PRJEB31778, sample SAMEA3449254) | human gut metagenome | biome: human gut; feature: human-associated habitat; material: faeces | place: United Kingdom | collected 2010/2012 ... | reverse complement strand
GGAAATTCTGAAGATCGCGCAGGAGCCGGTGTCGCTCGAAACGCCGATCGGCGAGGAAGAGGACAGCCATCTGGGCGATTTCATTCAGGACGACAATGTACCGGTCCCGGCGGACGCTGCGGCATTTACCCTGCTGAAAGAGCAGTTGGTAGAGGTTTTAAGCACCTTGACAGACCGGGAGCAGAAGGTTCTGCGCCTGCGTTTCGGTCTTGATGATGGGCGTGCCCGGACACTGGAAGAAGTTGGAAAGGAATTTAACGTAACCCGTGAGCGAATCCGTCAGATTGAGGCGAAAGCACTTCGGAAGCTGCGTCATCCGAGCCGCAGCCGGAAGCTCAAGGATTACCTGGACTAGGAAAATGAATATTTCAAGACGACTGAACCGACTGGCAGAGCTGGTCACAGAGGGCAGCCGGCTGGCAGATGTGGGAACAGATCACGGATATGTTCCCCTTTGTCTTTGCAGGGAGAAAAAGATCCCGTCGGCGATAGCCATGGACATCAATGAGGGGCCTCTTAAGCGGGCAAAAAGCCATATCGCTGATGCCGGACTGGAGAATTACATAGAGACGCGGCTGTCTGACGGACTGCATGAGTTAAAAGGCGGCGAGGCGGACACGGTGCTTATCGCCGGCATGGGCGGCGTGTTGATGGTGCGGATTCTGACGGAAGGAACCCGGGCGCTTATGGGTGTGCGGGAGCTGGTGCTGCAGCCCCAGTCGGAAATTGACGAGGTGCGGCGGTGGCTGTGTACCCACGGCTGGCATATCATGAAGGAAGATATTTTGCTGGATGAGGGGAAATATTATCCCATGTTCAAGGCCGTACCGGGTGAGACGGAAGGCTATACGGAGGCGGAGTACCGCTTCGGAAAGCTGGGACTCCAGGAATCTCCGGAGGTGCTGGCGGATTTCCTGGAGAAGAGGCTTGAGGTAAACCGGCAGATAGAGGCTGGGCTTCCGAAGAATGATGACGGACGGATTGCGGCGCGGAGAGCGGAAGTGGCGGCGGAAATCGGGCTGCTGACAGAAGTGCTGAGCTGTATAACAAGCTGGCGATAAATACAAAAATTTACAATGTACAGTAACAAAACAGGAGCGTATAGAGAATGAGATGTCAGGATATTCTGGATAAAATCGAGGCGCGGTATCCGCGCAAATATGCCTGTGACTGGGACAATGTGGGCCTTCTGGCTGGAAGCCGGGAGCGGGAAGTGGATACAGTCTACATTGCCCTGGACGCTACGGACGAGGTGGTGGACGCGGCCTCCGAGTGCGGCGCGCAGCTGCTGCTGACCCATCACCCGATGATTTTCGGCGGCCTGAAATCTGTGACCACCGACGATTATGTGGGCGAACGGCTGATTCGCCTGATTCGAAACGACATTTCCTATTATGCCATGCATACCAATTATGATGTGATGGGAATGGCGGAGCTGGCGGCGGATATGCTGGATCTGAAGGATAGAAAGGTACTGGAGGAAGTGCTGGACGGCGAAGGCATCGGCCGTGTGGGCGATCTGCCTCGGAGTATGACCCTGGAGGAGTGTGCCAATTTTGTCAAGGAGCGCTTCGGGCTTCCCAATGTGAAGATTTTCGGAGAGCTGGAGAAGCAGGTGCAGCGGGCAGCCATCTGTCCGGGATCCGGAAAGAGTGAGGCGAAGCCGGCGCTCTCTATGGGAGCGGAAGTGTATATCACCGGCGATATCGATCATCACACCGGCATCGATATGGCGGACTGCGGTATGGCGATCATTGACGCAGGACATTACGGAGTGGAGCATATCTATATCGCGGATATGGAGCATTTTTTGAAGGAAAACTGCCCGGAGCTTCGCGTATATACTGCGCCGGTGAAGCAGCCCTTTCAGGTGCTGTAAAAGATACTCGAAAAATGGAAGTTTCATGGCTGCTGTATCAGAACATGCAGCTGCCAATGTAAAATATGGAGGTGCGGCATATGAAAATGGTAAAGGTAAGTCTGAACGGAAAAACATATGAATATCCGGAAGGAACCCGATATCTGGAAATCGCGGCGGATATGCAAAAGGATTATTCCCACGATATCGTGCTGGTGTCAGTCAATAAGCGTCTGCGGGAGCTGAACAAGAAGCTGTACGAGGATGCGGAGCTTGCATTTTACACCACGGCGGATATGGTGGGGGCCCAGTCTTACCGACGCAGCCTGACGATGCTGCTGATGAAAGCTATCTACCGGGTGGCGGGCCACGATCATGTGACACGGGCCCAGGTACATTATTCCCTGAGCAACGGTTATTACTGTACTGTGGAGGGCGACGTGCAGGTCGACGGCACGTTCCTTGCGGCGGTGAAGGCGCAGATGCAGGAATATGTGGCGCGTAAGACTCCTATCGAGAAGAAAAATGTGGGTACGGACAAGGCGCTTCGCATCTTTCATAACCATCGGATGTACGATAAGGAAAAGCTGTTCCGCTACCGCCGGGCTTCTCGGGTAAATATCTACAATATCGGTGAATTTGAGGATTATTACTATGGCTATATGGTGCCGGATACAGGGTATCTCAAGTATTTTGAGCTGTATCCTTACGATGAAGGCTTTGTACTTCAGTTCCCGACTGCCGCAGAGCCGGAAAAGATTCCGCCCTTCGCACCCCAGCATAAGGTATTTCAGGTAATGAAGGAATCTGCAAAATGGGGCGATCTGCTGGGTATTTCCACTGTCGGCGATCTGAACGACTGTATCGCCCGGGGTGGCCTGCATCAGCTGATTATGACTCAGGAGGCCCTGCAGGAACGGAAAATTGCGGAGATTGCAAGCCGGATTGCGGCAGATCGCAGTCGAAAGTTTATCATGATCGCGGGACCTTCTTCCTCGGGCAAGACGACATTTTCCAGAAGACTGTCCATCCAGCTGGCGGCGGCAGGTTTGAAGCCGCACCCTATTTCCGTTGACAATTATTTCGTAGAGCGGGAAATGACGCCCCGGGATGAAAATGGAGACTATAACTTCGAATGCCTGGAGGCCATGGATATCGAGCTGTTTAACCGGCAGATGTGCGAGCTTCTGGAGGGCAAAACCGTGGAACTGCCGTACTTCAATTTCAAGACCGGAAAGAAGGAGTATAACGGCGACTATATGACTATGGGAGAGGATGACATTCTGGTGATAGAGGGCATTCACTGTCTGAACGACAAGCTGTCCCACAGTCTGCCCCGGGAGAGTAAGTTTAAGATCTACATCAGCGCTCTGACACAGCTGAATGTAGATGAGCACAACCGGATCCCGACTACCGATGGCAGACTCATCCGCCGTATGGTCCGCGACGCGCGGACACGCGGAGCTAGCGCAGCCCGCACCATTTCCATGTGGCCTTCGGTCCGCAGAGGCGAGGAGGAGAATATCTTCCCCTACCAGGAGGAGGCGGATGTGGTATTTAATTCCGCATTGATTTATGAACTTTCGGTTCTGAAGCAGTATGCGGAGCCGCTGCTTTTCGGCATCGACCGGGAAGCACCGGAGTATCTGGAGGCCAAGCGGCTTTTGAAGTTCCTGGATTATTTCCTGGGAGTAGACAGTACGAATATTCCGGATAACTCGCTGGTGCGGGAGTTTATTGGGGGCGGGTGCTTCCGGTTATAAGGGAAAAACCGTTTGGTTGAAGACGGACGGTTGAAAAAGGAGCTTTCCACGCTCGGGCGCAATTAGGCCCTCCTTAGGAAAGCTCCTTTTTCAACCTGTTTTTCGGTGCAATGCACAAAAATTTTCGGTTCATTTTGTACAATCCACCAATTGACACTCACTCCTCCCCATGCTACTATAATGCCGTCATGTGAATACGTATTCACAAACATAAACACTGGTTTTTACAAGTATTACAACATAGAAGAAAACCATATCGACAGGAGAGATAATCCATGATTACAATGACCGAAATCGCCCGCCTCACCGGCGTGTCGCAGCCTACCGTATCCCGGGTGCTGAACGGCAACACTTCCGTGAAACCGGAGGTGCGGGAAAAAGTGCTGGCTTGCGCCAGAGAACATAATTTTCAACCCAATGCCATGGCCCGGGGGCTGGTGGGCAGCGGAACCAAGCTCATCGGCGTGGTGCTGACCGATATCTCCAACTCCTTTTTCGCGGATTTGGAGAAATACATGGAGCAGGCGGCGAGAAAAAAGGGCTACAGTCTGATTCTGTTTAACTCGGATTACGATCGGGAGAAGGAAAAACACTGTCTGGACGTCATGCGGCGCTACCGGGTGGACGGCCTGATTATCGTGCCGGTGGCAGAGCATGACGCCGCGTTCCGGGAAGACATCAAAGCCCTGGATATCCCGGCTGTGGCTATTACCCGGGAGACTGACCAGATGGACTGTGTCTACATTGAGCATGCAGAGGCAGGCGCACAGGTGGCGGAGCATCTGAAAAGCGTTGGCTGTGAACACTATATCTTTGTGGGAACGACTGAGGATAAAAAGTATCTGGGCTTCGCAGAGAAGATGAAGGAAACGGATCTGCATTTTGAGCAGAAGCTGACCCTGATAGAGACAAAAAATTCACGGGAAATTCAAGGCATTTTGAAAGCTCATTTTGATACACATCCGGGAAAAACCGGTATCTTTGCTTATAATGACCGCCGTGCCGTACAGGTTCACGGCATTTTGCAGAAGCTTGGTATCTCGATGCCGGAGCGTGCAGCCCTAGTGGGGTTCGATAACACCTATACCTGCGAGTACCTGTACCCGGCCCTGTCCAGCGTTTCCCAGCCAAACCGGGAGATGGCGGAAGAGGCCGTAAACATCCTGATAAAGAATATCGGGCAGCCGGAAGGCAGGGAGCTCGTCGCTCATCCCATGGGGGCACGGCTCATCGTCCGGGAAAGCTCAGAGATTTCAGAAAAGGAGAGAACGAAATGAACGCACTGCATCGCACTTGGGAAAAACTGATTTCTCAGACCCTCACGGAAGCGGAACAGATGCCGAAACGCTGGCGCCCGGGCTTTCATATCGCCCCGCCGGTGGGATGGCTCAACGATCCGAACGGACTCTGTCAGTACAAGGGCGTCTACCATGCCTTTTACCAGTATTCTCCATTTGAGGAAAAGGGCGGCCTGAAATTCTGGGCTCACTGCACCAGCACGGACCTGCTGCACTGGAAGCTGGAGAACATTCCCCTTTCCCCAGATCAGCCCTATGATTGCCACGGCGTATACTCCGGATCTGCAGTCATCGAGGATGACCACATGTACCTCTATTACACGGGAAATGTGAAAGAACTGGGCGATTACGACTACATCAACCAGGGTCGCCAGGCTAACACAGTCCGGGCCGTGAGTCTGGATGGGATCCATTTTGACCGGAAAGAACTGCTTTTGACTAACGCCGATTATCCCATGGACCTGACCTGCCATGTACGGGATCCCAAGGTCTGGAAGAAAAATGGCCACTGGTACATGGTACAGGGCGCACGCACCAAAGAGGATCAGGGCGTGGTACTCCTCTTTACGTCCGGCGACGGCGTCAAATGGTTCTGCACCCACCGCCTCAAGTCTCCGAAGCCCTTCGGATTCATGTGGGAATGCCCGGATTTGTACGAGGTGGACGGACACACAGTCTTAAGTATCTCACCCCAGGGCGTAGAAGCGGACGGTTTGAAATACAACAACGTCTATCAGAGTGTCACCACCTTCCTGGATGGCGATTTCCGCACCACTTCGGTGAGCGGTGAATTCCGGGAGCTGGACGGCGGCTTTGATTTCTACGCGCCCCAGACCTTCGAGACTGAGGACGGACGGCGCATCGAAATCGGCTGGATGGGCATGGCGGATGTGGATGCGTTCTACACGAATCGCACGGTGGAGGATGGCTGGCAGCATGTACTGACCCTGCCAAGAGAACTGTCTGTGAAGGACGGCGTGCTCTGCCAGAGTCCCATCCGGGAGCTGGATGCTTATTGGACAGCGGAGCAGTCCTTTGAAAATGATTTTGCAGGCATGATGGGAAAGGCATTTGAAATCGAGCTTTCGAATGAAAATGAACTGGAAGAAAATGTAAAAATTACACTGGCGGAGTATCTTTGGCTGACATGGAACAGCACAGAACAGATTTTCCGCATGGAATTTAAAGACAAGCTATTGGGATCAGGCCGTACAATGCGCGGACGTAAAATGACGAGACTGACAGATATGAGAGTGATTGTGGACGCCTCCTGTGTGGAAGTGTTCTTAAACGGCGGCAAGGATGTATTTTCCACCCGGTTCTATCCGGACGGGGAAGAAATAGAAGTCACAGTGAGCGCGCCGGGAGCAAAAGGCCGGCTGCGGATGTAAATCATAAGGGAGGTAACCATGGATTACAGAAAGACAGCGGAAGCAATCTATGAGAAAGTAGGAAAGAGAGAAAATCTGGTGTCAGTGGCGCATTGCTCCACGAGACTCCGGCTGGTACTGGCGGATGATAAGAAATGCGACGCAAAGGCAGTGGAAGACATTGACGGCGTCAAGGGCGTATTCAGCGCGTCCGGACAGCTGCAGGTCATCTTAGGAACGGGCGTTGTCAATAAGGTTTACGACGAGTTTCTTGCCATTTCCGGCATGACCGGTGTGAGCAAGGAGGAGGCCAAGGAAGCGGCGGCTCAGAAGCAGCCCTTCTACAAGCAGGCCATCAAGACTCTGGGCGACATTTTTGTTCCGATTATTCCGGCTATCGTGGCCAGCGGTTTTCTGATGGGAATCATGGAAGCATTGAATTTTATGGTAAATAATGGGTTCCTGAATCTGGACACCTCAGGCTCCCTGTTTGTGCTGGCGAATTTATTTGCCAACACGGCGTATACCTTCCTGCCCATTCTGATTGCGTACAGCGCGGCCAAGGTATTCGGCGGAAATCCCTATCTGGGCGCAGTCATCGGTATGATGATGATTCATCCGAATCTGCAGAACGCCTGGACGGTAGCGACCGAGGGTGTGAAACAGACTCTTCCGGTCTGGTTTGGCCTTTACAGAGTAGACCTGGTGGGCTATCAGGGACATGTCATTCCGGTTATCATCGCGGTATTTGTCATGTGCCAGATTGAAAAGCGTTTGCACAAGGTTGTTCCGGCCATGTTTGACCTGTTTGTGACGCCGCTGGTCAGCGTCTTTGTGACCGGGTACCTGACCTTTTCCATCATCGGACCCATCTTTGTAACCATTGAAAATGGTATCCTGAACGGCGTGCAACAGCTCCTGACCCTTCCGTTGGGTATCGGAAGCTTTATCATGGGCGGTCTTTATTCCACCACAGTTGTGGCGGGTGTTCATCACATGTACACCCTGATTGATGTGGGACAGCTCGGACTTTATGGCAAGACCTACTGGCTTCCGCTGGCGTCCGCAGCGAATATCGCCCAGGGCGCAGCAGCCCTGGCGGTAGCGCTGAAAACCAGAAATCAGAAGACGAAATCCATGGCAGTCCCCTCCGCCATGTCCTGCTTCATGGGAATCACCGAGCCGGCTATCTTTGGCGTAAACCTGCGGTTCTTCAAGCCCTTTATCTGCGGAGCGGCAGGTGGCGCCTGCGGAGCCCTCTATGCTTCCGTCGTGGGTCTGGGCGCAACCGGAACCGGCGTCACCGGTATCTTCGGCCTGCTGCTCTGCCTGAATGATCCGCTGAATTATATTGTGATGTTCCTTATTTCCGCAGGCTCAGCCTTTGCGTTGACCTGGGTGTTCGGGTACAAGGATCCGGTGGAGACAAAGGCTGCTCCGGCAGAGAAAGTCCCTGTGGTAAATGAGTCTCCGGCAACGGAAAAGGAAGGTTCCCGAGGCGGCGCGGTATATGCTCCGGTCACTGGCGAGGCTATTTCCTATACGGAGATCGCGGATCCGACCTTTGCATCCGGCGTTCTGGGCAAGGGCGCAGGTATCCGTCCGGAGAAGGGCGAGATCCAGGCTCCCTTTGACGGAACCGTTACTATGGTTTTTGATACGAAGCATGCCATCGGACTGGAAAGCGCGGACGGCACGGAGCTTCTGATTCATGTGGGGATCAATACGGTAGAATTAAAGGGAAGATATTTTACTTCCTTATGCGAAGCTGGTGCAAAGGTGAAACAGGGCGATAAGCTTCTGGAATTCGATATAGAGGCCATCAGGACAGCCGGCTACGACGCCACTGTAGCGGTTCTGGCGTCTGCCCCGGAAAATGTGAAGGACATAAAGACCGGGCACGTGGAGGCCGGAGAGAAGATATTTGAGACCTGCGGGAACTAAATAGAGCTAAATGCGGCTTCTTTTACCGGAAATCAGGAAAAGGAGCCGCATTTTTGTGTAGAATTTTATTTTAATAAATGTGCTTCCATACGCCGAATATAGGGTTCCAGCGTGTAGCGATCTACGAGAGCAGTCGTAGTGCCCTGTCGAGTGGTACTTAAGCCTGCGGCGTAAGTGGCGATTTTGGCTGCAGAGATCAGATCGTAATCATAAAGCAGGTAGGATACCAGTGTGGAAATAAAAGCATCTCCGGCACCGGAACTGTCTACGGAAATAACATCAATAGCCGGGAGTGAGCAAGAAAATTCCCGGGAACGGATGTAGCAGCCTTGGGAACCAAGAGTTACGATAACTGTTTGGATGCCCTTAGATAAAAGAAAACTGGTTTTTTCTTCCATACTGTCTGAACCAGGACAGATTTCATTTAATTCATCTAGATTTGGTACCAGTATATCAATAAGTTTTAAAAGCTTGGTTGGAAGAAAAGTGCAGGCGCTAGGTTTCAGGACGGTGGTAAGTCCATGCTTTTTTGCAAGTTCAGCAGCTTTAATTTCCACGATCGCGTTTCTGAAAAATCCGGGCTGGGTACAGTCTACGCGTGTCCCGTCGCCGATTCTTGGTGATGACTGCCGTTGGGTAAAGGATCGGGAGATGACTAGCCGTCACGAGATCCGTGTGGCCAATTACTGTCAGAGAGATCTGATTTTCGGAGATCTGGTGGCATATCTGAATCATGATTGAATATAAAAAAGAAAGATTTTGATTTATTTGGAAATTCCTTGTCAAATCTGTCGCATTATAGTATTATGACTTTATGACATTGCATATTCTGGAAATGGCGCTGTCTCGGAAAAGGAGAATTTATGGCGTTGACAAAAGAAGATGCAGTTATGATATCCCAACTGTTCAGCGAGCAATTGGAAAAGCAGTTGGAGAAGCAATTGGAAAAGCATTTGGCCCCTATCCATGAACAGCTACAGGGTATTCATATGCGTTTGGACAGACTGGAAGACCGCATGACTATCAACGAGGGACATATGCTGAAAGTAGAACTCCTGCTGGAGAACGATATGCTGCCGAGACTTCAGAATATCGAAGCCTGCTATACCTCTACATATCGGAGGTATCAGTTTCGGACCGAACAGATCGACACCATGCAGGAAGATGTAAATGTTTTAAAAAAAGTAGTTCAGGAGCACAGCGAGATGTTATTGAGACTGGCCTGAATGCAGGATCGTGCAATGTCTGATTGCACAAAAGAGAAAAACGCCGTAGGCTTTGCCTGCGGCGTTCATACGTTACCGGTTCTGCTGGGCCAGCTCCTTCAGCTCCTGGAAGAGCTCCAGATCCTCTCTGCTGATTTTTAGATTGGAACAGAAGGTTCTGCCGTCCGGCTCCGTGACCTTGAATTCCAGAATCGTCCCTTCGTGAATCCCGTTTTGCATGACAGAATTCAGAAAAAGCGGAAACTTAGGGTGCGCGGACTGGAAACGGTCCCAGGCGGATTTCATTTTCAAAAGCTGCATTGGATTCATAGATAATTCTCCCTGTAAAAGTATGATATCTCATTGTAGTATAAAAAGGAAAAAGAAACAAGTCTTGAACAGCGTTCATTATTTTTTTCACGGATCACAGACTTTTTACAAAAAAAGACTGGACGAATTCACCATTATGTGCGAAAATATAACCAAATGCGACAAAGCGGGACTTAAGCCACCCCGGGTCGCTATTAATCCATTCTGAAAGGAGTTTTAAAATGATTTATTCACATGAAGTCGAGATGATGTGTCCGGTAGCACAGGGCGTACACCATGGCGCCGCTCCGATTCCGGAAGAAGCAAAATGGGTACAGGCGAAGGAAGTTAAAGATATTTCCGGCTTTACACACGGCATTGGCTGGTGTGCACCGCAGCAGGGAGCATGTAAGCTGACCCTGAACGTAAAGGAAGGCGTTATCCAGGAGGCACTGGTGGAGACCATCGGATGTTCCGGTATGACTCATTCCGCAGCTATGGCGTCCGAGATTCTGCCGGGCCTGACTGTACTTGAGGCTCTGAACACAGACCTTGTATGTGATGCTATCAATACCGCTATGCGTGAGCTGTTCCTGCAGATCGTATACGGACGTTCTCAGTCCGCATTCTCAGAGGATGGACTTGCAGTAGGCGCAGGCCTGGAGGACCTTGGAAAGGGACTTCGTTCTCAGGTTGGTACCATGTACGGCACTCTGAAGAAGGGACCGCGTTACCTGGAGATGGCAGAGGGCTATGTAACAGGCATCGCTCTGGATGCAGAAGACCAGATTATCGGATACCAGTTCGTTTCTCTTGGCAAGATGACAGACTTTATCAAGAAGGGTGATGACCCGAACACTGCATGGGAAAAGGCGAAGGGTCAGTATGGCCGTGTAGCAGATGCGGTTAAGATCATTGACCCGCGTAAAGAGTAATCGAGGAGGTAGATGAAAAATGGCATTGTTTGAATCATATGAAAGACGTATTGATAAGATTAACGCTGTTCTGAACAGCTATGGCATCGCTTCCATCGAGGAAGCAGAGAAGATCACAAAGGATGCTGGTCTGGATGTATACAATCAGATCAAGGGCATTCAGCCGATCTGTTTCGAGAACGCTTGCTGGGCATACATCGTAGGCGCAGCTATCGCAATCAAGAAGGACTGCCGCAAGGCAGCAGACGCTGCAGCAGCTATCGGAGAGGGCCTTCAGGCTTTCTGTATTCCGGGT
>ERZ827088.4741-NODE-4741-length-10979-cov-3.336049_pt1 | contig 10979 bp, 8 predicted proteins | sample MGYA00519922_ERZ827088 | MGnify/ENA primary metagenome ERZ827088 (study PRJEB31778, sample SAMEA3449254) | human gut metagenome | biome: human gut; feature: human-associated habitat; material: faeces | place: United Kingdom | collected 2010/2012 ... | reverse complement strand
GGGTTCGAGTCCCGTTTTTCGCTCCAAGTTGCTCGAGTGGTGGAATCGGTAGACACGCGGGACTTAAAATCCCGTGGCCATTGCGGCTGTGCGGGTTCAAGTCCCGCCTCGAGTACACGGAATATTAAGGAGTTAGTAATCACTAGCTCCTTTCATTTTATCCTAAATTTTCTATCGCACTTTTTAAATATTTTTTCTCGATGCCCTAAAAACGATATGCGGCATTTCGACTCCCCGGTAATATTTGATAAGAATATCAACTTCACTCATTCCGTTTCGTCGTGCCACATTCTGGGAGGCCACGTTCGAATCTCGAATAATGGAATAAACATCATCAAAATCCAGAACCTGAAAAGCATACTCTTTACAAGCAATAGCTGCCTCTGTAGCAAATCCTTTATGCCAAAATTCTTTCCGGAACAAATAACCGACTTCCGGCACCCATCCCCCGTTATATTCTTGATACGTGATGCCACATTGCCCGATAAGCTCCCCGCTACCCTTCTCGACAACCGCCCATAAAGCGAAACCGTCATTCTCGTACCGTCGAAACATCTTGTCCAACCATACCTGAACTTCCTGATCACTAAAGGCCCCCTCGTAAGCATACATCACTTCGGGATCCTGTAATAATTTACAAGCCTCTCTAAAATCACTCTGCTCTAACTTTCTTAGAACCAATCTTTCCGTTTCCAGTATCATTTCATCCATCTTCTTAGTCCCTACAAAAATAATTCATTCACCCCAAAAGTTGAAGGACTCCCTCAAAAATAAACTGTCCCCAAAAGTAAATAACACTTTTGAGGACAGTCCTGTTTTATATTCTATTTCAAATAAAACACATATTACATTTTTTCCACACGCTCCGTCACTGATTGAATATCCTTCGGATCAGCATCACTTAGCGAGTTATTTTTAATAACTTCCAACACATCATTCAAAAGCTTTTTAGCTCCTTGTTTCTCCCCGATCTCTTCCAACAAATCCGCACATCCCCAAGCCGTCGCCGGAGTTCGATCCAACTGATAAGCATAGTTTACCCAAGCGATACATTTCTTTTTCTCTCCTACATTCTGCTGATCGGTAATCTTCCAGTAATGACGGGTAGCACTGATCACGAAAGAGGATAATAGTTTATACTTCACCCCTCCAAACAGGCTCGCCATACCCATCGTCTTCCTTATACTCACGATTGCGGCAGAATCATTCTTCATTCTAGCTGAATCAATCAGCATCTCAAAATGTCGATTTGTTATCTCTTCCGTCTTTCTCAGGGAATCGATGCTATTCTCTTGCTGCTGGGCAATCATGTACTCGCTCATCAACGTCTTGAATTTATCGTCTAGACGGTTATTCGAATAGAAATCCAAACGCAACTGCTCTGCCGGAAGATAAGATTTACCGCCACCCATCATGGCGGACATTCCATTCTCCAGATTTCCCAACCCGGCCTTCACGCCAAGAATTCCTTCCAACGCCTTTTCATCCTTCTCTTTCACGCAAGTGGCAAAACAAGCGCTCAAGCTCTTCATCACGGATGTGTTCAAACGGTTACCCAACTTCTTGTTTTCGCCCTCGACCTTCTTGATACCCTTGACCAAACGATCAAAAAGAACCGGATCAAAAATAGAAATATTACCTATATTACTCACGTTCTCTTCCAACAACAACTCCTCATCAGAGAGACATTTCAAGTACTCGTTCAGGACAATACCACCGCCTGCCCCGGACTCTTTCAATAAAGCGTAATACTCTCCCAAGAATACTTTTCCCCGTTTTCCTTGTTCGTATTCTTTCTCCATCGCTGCAATACTGGGAGCCAGCGCATACAAACGCACGGCTTTCTCTCCTTCAGCGATAAGTTTATCGGCCGTACGGACTCCCATAAACTTATACACCAACTCGCCTGCTGCATTCACGAAAACTAACGTCGGGTAAGCCGAAACCTCGTATTTACCCGCTAGTTCCGGTCCTTCACCTTTCTCCGCATCAATCTTGTAATTGACGAAATTCTTGTTGAAGTAATCTCCCACGGCCTGCTGGGGAAAAGTCTCTGCGGCCATTTTCTTACAAGGACCACACCACGTCGTGTACAGGTCTACAAAGATCAGTTTATTCTCCTGTTTTGCTTTCTGCAAAACTTCTTTCCAGCTACCGATTTCGAACTGAATCCCCTGTGAAAACACGTTCCACGAGAAAAGCAAAATGGCTATTGTAAAAAATATTCTTCTCATCATTTCTGCCAATCGTTATTCTTCAAATTGTTCTGCAACTTTTTCCATCAACAGATCTCCCCGCAATTTAGTAGCAACAATTTTCCCCTCTTTGTCTATCAGTAACATGGCCGGCACCCCGCTCACGTTATACAATTTTGCCACCGGACAACCCCATCCCTTCAAAGAAGAAACATGGCCCCAATTCAAATCGTTCTTTTCAATCGCATTCACCCAATTATCCTTTTTATCATCCAGTGACACGCTCAATATTTCAAATCCTTTATCATGGAACTTGTCATAAACTTTCTTTACATTAGGCACTTCACGCAAACAAGGGCCACACCAAGACGCCCAAAAATCAAGTAAAACAATTTTTCCCCGATAATCGGATAAAGAAACGTTCTTTCCATCCGGAGTCGGCAAGGTGAAATCCGGAGCAACATTACCGATTGATGTCCTTTTGATATTATCAATCGATGTTTTCAATTTACGTCCTAAATAAGCATTTTTGATACGAGGAGTCAAGCTCTCGTACATTTTTTCAACTTCCACCAAATCTCTACTCTTGATAACAAATTTATCAATAATCAATGCCGTCGCATGGCAATCGGGATAGTTCGTAACCAAACTATCAATCGTTTGCGCCGTTCTCGCCTTTACAGCAAGATACATCTGTCCCAAAGAATCCTGCATGGCAGTATTTTCCTTCCCGCTCTTACTCATGAAAGAAAATCCCAACATGACCAACATTTCATCCCGCTGTGTCAATAGCATCGTTTTAAAAATATCCTGCTCCACGCTCCCGGATATTTCCGCTTTAACACTCTCGACTTCTTTTCCCCTATTCATCTTCTTCACGGTTTCGCACTTCACATGAATCGGAACGGAGTCCAAAATGATGATGTTCGTACCGCCATTTATTTCCAAAATCCTTTCATCCACGTCTCCAAGCGGTTTTTGCATCTTAAAACTACCTTTCACCACAACAGCGGAATCCAGTATTTCATATTTCTTGTCTCCCAAGTCCTTTTTCAAATAAACCACTTTTCCATCTCCACCTTCCCACTCTCCTTGAATAGTATAAGTTGTCTCTTGTTCGGTACACCCCACGAACAACAATCCCATTAGTAATCCACTGACAATCTTTTTCATATTCTTCGTAATTATTTTACTATTTCTAAATGAAGTACCATTTATATTTAATTCGATTTTTTCAAAAATGACTCGAACTCTTTCGCTTTCTCAGCTTTAATTTTCTCGTCCATTTTTTTGAACTCTTTCGCTTTTGCAGCATTACCAAGTTTAGCATGCAAAACAGAAAGAGTCCCGTAATAATAAGATCTTAATTTAGAACTCCCCTTGTCTTCTTCTTGCTGCAATTTTTCGATTAAGGTCAAATATTTTTCGATTACGGCTTTATCCGGACAATATGCGGCCAAATATTGAGCCGTTTCCTCCAAATAACGATCAGAGAATCCCAAAGCTTTTATACCACGATACACCATCTGACATTCATATATTTCATTCCACTTTTGAGCCAATTCCAATTCATAAATCCTAATTTTGGCACGTAACGTTTCCGCACGTTTCAGATTCCCGCGATCAATCAACCGTAACAACGTATCCACTTTTCCCGCGGCATCAACCAGGCGCAAAGGTGTACCATCCTTGTCAAACTTAACCTCTACCACCTGATCCACGGCTCTTTCCAAAGCCCAACCCAGTTGTCTCTCCACGCTATAACGATCAAACTTTACTTTATTGGCCAAACGGTCTATATTAAAAATCACGTAGTCAAATTGCGGAGAATAAGGATCTTTAATATAAGCACCCACGAAATCCCAAATTTCTTTCTCCTGTAATTTTTCCACAGGTATCGTTTTCATGTAATCGAGTACAATGTTCTCAATATCATCCTTCAAAAAGGCTCCTTGCAAAGCGACAACATAATCTTTCAAAAAGGCAAGCTCACGCTCTCCTGCCGCATATCTGTCCTTATAAGCGAACAAACTTTTACCTTCCATCCCGGCTTTCATCCCGTCGATCAATACATTCGCCTCTTGAAACCCGGCCATCTGGTGTACAACTTTTCCTTCCTTGTTAATCAATAGGAGCGTCGGGAATCCGATGATATTGGATTTATAATGTTTGTATAAATCTTTCCCCACGCCTTTTTCCATATCATACTTTACGTTGATGAAATTCGCATTAAAAAAGTCGCCCACGTCTTTACGAGTAAAAATATCTTTAGCTAAAGCCTTGCACGGGCCACACCAAGAGGTATAGCAATCCATGAAGATATATTTGTCCTGCTCTTGGGCCATTTTCAAGACATTTTCCCATTTCTCGCCTTCAATAAAACGAATCCCGTCACCAGCCGACTGCCCGAACGAGAACAAGGCCAAACATAAAAATTGTACTATAAATCCAATCTTTTTCATAATCAATCCTATTTACAAATATGCTATTATTTTAATTCATCCAATTTTGCCTGACAAGCTTTCACGTCACTCTCTTCAACCCCCGCCGCAGAACTTCCATCTTTCAATCCCAAGGTCAAAACTTCTTTCGCTTGCCCCTTTTTGTCCAAGGCTAATAACTTATCGGCCACGTATGCCGCCGTCTTCGCAGAAGGACTCAACTGATGTAAAAACACGTACCAACCGGCAACTCGATCCTTGTATGCAGCATCCTTCTCTCCTTCATATATCTCTTCGTAACGTTCCACGTTCTCGATCATACTCGTTGAAGTATAGTAATCATCAATACTTGAAAAAGCAGACATCATCGCATTTAGCTTCCTTGCCGCTTGATATTCCGCCTCATTTCCACTTTCTTTGGCCTCTTTCAATTTGGCTTCCATAGCCTTAAGCATGGCTATTTTCTCCTCGCGACTTCCCTCGTATTTTTTTTGAAGTTCTGCGATATAATTAATAAAAAGATGATTAAACTTATCCAATTTCTTTTTAGCCGAATAATAGTTTAAACGCAATAGCTCTGAAGGGATATAAATATTTCCTCCTCCCAATGAAGCCGCTGTGGCACTATTTTTAGCTCCTGTCGCTTTAAATAAACGATCTTTCAGAGCCAGAACTTCCTCGAAAAATTCCTCCTGATCGGCCCGAGCCGTCTTTTGCAGGCAAGCGCCCAAAAACGTGCAAACAGCTTTATTCACGGCAACAGCCTCTTTCTTATTTTTCGTCGGGTTGGCTGCCTCTTTACAAGCCGCATCCACCAAACGATTGGCTAATTTCTGGTCAAAAACAGCGATTTTAGCAATACGCGGAATATGTACAGAATCCAATAATCGAGCATCATCCACCTGAGCAAAATAATCAAGTAACACATCACTACAATCCAAACCGGATCTATCTTTCAATATAAAATACTGATTCAAGAATTCTTTATCTCTGTTTCCTTCCTCATACTTCTTCGTGTATCTCTTCAATTCCGGCCGAGCCGCAAAAGCATCCACGGCTTTTTCTCCTTCCTTGACAAACATATCCACGGTTTTACCCCCCAAGAAACGGTAAACCAATTCCCCGTCCCCGTTAACAAAAAGAAAAGTGGGATAAGCAGATACGCCAAACGTTTTCGCAACCAGCTTTCCGTCTTCACTCTTTTCTGCATCCAATTTCAAGTTCAAAAAATGAGCGTTATAATATTCGCCGACTTTAGCTTGCGGGAACACGTTATCTGCCATATGCTTACAAGGTCCACACCAAGAGGTATATATATCTATAAATACCAACTTATTCTGTTTTTTCGCCATTTCCAACACCTCTGCATACCGCTCCTTCTGGAATTCTATTCCCTGAGAAAATACGGTTAAACCAGTGATTAAAATCAATACTAACAACACGAATTTTTTCATTTTACAATCCCTTTTAATTTATATCCAATACTATCGTATACTTTTTATTCTTCTCGAAATCACAATCATACAGCAATAAAAAATCCTCAGCCACGGCAACTTCCCATTTTTGTCCCTCTGCCAAACGCGGATTATTCACACGTTTCGGAAAGTAATAAGCAAATGGAATATCCGTCACGTGTTCTTGTTTCAGTTTCCCCCCTTTCATCAATCCTCCATCAAAATACTCATTAGTCGTAATCGTCACAAAACATTGTTTCCCTTTTACCTTAAAATCGACCTTATAACCTAACGGTTTAGGAGTTTGCATTTTTACATCCCAAGCCGGATCTCCATACAAAACAACTACATCCCGGTCATGTACAAATCCCATCTGGTCTTTCGTCGGTTGCTGGCCCGTCACCGTTTTAAATTGTTTTTCAAACATCTCCCTCTGTCCGAACTCTATTTCCGAAAAAGGATAATTTACGGTCAACATTTTCGGATGCCACTCGTTTTCCGTTCTCAACATATCTTGCTGGTTCAGATAAACGGCCTGTGCCAAGGTCAACCGTCCGGCATTAGCGACCCAATATTTTAGACCACCCCAGCCATTCCGGCCATACCAAGTTGTAACGACATACCCGATCATGGAAGTTGCATCCATTCCGCTCAACCAGGCAACGGCCATGCTCTCCGGGTCATTATCGATATTTCCAATCAGACAATTACCCGCCGCAAAATAAACTCTGGGATGAGCCGTCCCGTCCAGGAACTCGGGAGTCATGAAATCGGCATACAACCGCCCTCCCCGCGATTTCAAGTTGCCGACGGTAAATGGCATTTCAAGATTTTTCTCTGTCGCATGTGAAGAGGTGACCAGCAAATCCGGATCGATTTCTTTATATTTTTCCACCCATTTATCGAGTATTTCCCATTTATTGATTTGCTCATTTTTCACGTCCCCATCACGAGTGATCTTCTCCCCCCAGCCACCGGGTGTACCCCCGTCGTTCATAAATGCAAAACGATCAAAATATTTTCCGTCGCTCAATCCTGCCGTAGTGTTCAACGCCGTACGGATTACAAAAGGCTTAGCACTGCTTTCCACCATACGCATAGCATCCGCGGCCGAATACCCCGTGATAATCCCCCACAAGTAATCCGCGTAAATATCATCATCTATTTCCCGGCTCAATCGATGTCCTTCCATAACGAATTCCCGGTTGAGGTTTTCCGGTTTTTCCACCACGACCATATAACGGGGAGCCAGGCGTCGCAACTCCTCCAACAATTCACGCGGTTTTTCATCGTAATACAACACGACTGCTTTACGCCTCTTGGCCAAGGCCTCGACCACTTTCATCCACGCCTTGTCCGATTGCATCTCCTTCGAGGTAATGACTACATAGTCACGAAGCTGTTGAGCATTCACATCCAATAAATTGCAAATCGTAAACAGCCAAACGACAAACATTACAACTATCTGTTTCTTCATCATATTTCCAGATTAATTAGACCGAGTTGCTTCAAACAATTCCTTGTACCGTTCCATTCGCTCCGCTTCCACGGCATCTCCCATCTTTTTATATTTATCCGCATTATCTTTGTCACCGACAAGAAAGTATAAACGACCTAACAAATGATAATAATTCGTCGAACCACCTGCAGCCTCTTCCTGATCCCTTAACCTCAGCACGAATGACAATATGTTATCTATTAATTCCTTATCTAAAGTGCTTTCTAAAAGTACCGTCAAAATCGCTACAATATAATTACCCCGGACATCGGTCATATTCAAATCCGTGGCTACCTCCAGATCTCTGACTACCTGTGCGTTATTTCCCGTATGCAAAGCTTTATTAACAGCTAATTTTAAACGCATTGCATCCTGTCCCAATAATTGCCCTTTATTTACAAGGTATGTCAATCGTTCCAATTTCAATGAATCATACAACGGCAACACATATCGTTTATCCTGCAAATAAGGTTCACATTGTTTATCAATTTCTTTATTCAGATTGCGACTCAACGTCATCAACACCTCATATCTCTTATCAATCTCATTATCCCCACTAACCCCACTTCCCAATCCTTTGAAAAGTCTCTTCAAACGTGCCGCCTTGTCTTCCCCGGCAGGAGCTTCTTCCCGAGCCCATTTCATCTTTTTCACGGCATAAATACCATACTCGAAAACATTGGAATAAGGGTCTGCAAATACATATTTATTCAACAGCAAGTAAGTATCCTTATCTTCCACCTGCAACACCGGACACCGAGACATATATTCCTTTATCACCTGTTCAGACTCTTTTCCCTTCTTCGCCTCCTCCAAAGCCTCCACGTATTTCTTCACGACTTCAATGTCCCGCTTGTTAGCCTCATATTTCCCTCTCCAACTTTCTAGGTTAGTTTGTGCCGATGCCGCATAGCAGCATCCGACACAAACCAATGTCATGATTGTCTTTCTCAACATATTTTCTATATTATACAGACAAATCATTATTTTAGATTCTTAAAGTAATCGGTCTCAACCGGATCCTCCGGACAATTCGCATTTTGCATGGCTTCCAAATCCATCGATAACACCCGCTGTAGATAAGGAATCAACGCAACTGCTCTCTCCAACATCCGTGGAAAAACTTCGAAATTATACTCCAGTTCTGTCTTCTTGTTGGTCGTCAAAAAAGAAATGTAATCCGCTAAATCCATCTGTTGATCTGGAACAAAAATTGTTTCCGGTCCCGTAAAATTCGGTTTAGAACGTACATAACCATTTTTTCGAAACGTATAAACATTCGGCGAATATTTACCTACCGGATCATCTTCCCACAGGTTTCCTAATATAGATGAGGCTTCTTGCCCATTAGCTTTCTTCATACGTGAATTAAAAAAATCAGCAGGTTGTTCCGCTGCTCCCAAATACAATCTTGAAATCAACAAACTTGATAACTCCTCCTTCCATTTTGCCCAATCTTCATCTGTAAAATTATTCATCTTATCCCCCACTCCAGTGAGAATGATGCAGTCACCATTCTGTAAATAATTATCAACTACTTTTTCCGAGTTATAATCATAATCATCACAAAGCGAGTCACACAAAAACGTACGCACGAACCAACTTCCCTGTACTAAATCTTTATCTAAGCCTACAAATATTCCTCCTTGTATATGGTCAATAATTTTCCGGATCACATCCGTGTTCTCCTCCTTCACCGGAGTATACCATTTATTAAAATAACCACTCCAATTTGTTACTTGAAAAGCATACGGCTCAAATTTATACAAATAATACATTCCCCACTCTTCCCATGTATTATAGATCAACTCATCCACAGAACCCGGTTCTCCTTTCGTCAAACCGTATAAAGGACCGGCTAACTCAGGATTCACCTTCACATCCTCGGAACAAGAAATTCCTAAAAACAGGATCATTATTAAATATATTGCAATCTTTTTCATACTTCATAAATTTTTAATATCACTACTCGGGACGTATCAAATCACGCTCGTTATCATAACATCCATTGTTATAATCAAGCTCACTCCGAGGAATTGAAAGGACGTAATTTTTACTTCCTTGTGGCAAGGTATAGGTTTCGTATGTATCCCAACTTGAATACCACTTATGTTTCAATTCCGGCATTCCCTGTCTCCGCAAATCCCAAAAACGCATGGCCTCCTCGAAACAAAGTTCCCGACGTCGCTCTTCCCAAATAAATTTCAACAAAGCCTGCGCATTCGGAAAATCCGCTGACGTTTTTTCCACGTATGCCTTCGGGGTCAAACGACACCGCCGTAGATTATTTAATAAGTCAAGAGCATCACTAGTCACTTCATTGTTCTTACGCGTATAAGCCTCTGCCAAATTTAACATCACCTCCACACTTCGCCAATTTTCGTGAACAAGATTATCACTGGGTTTTGTAGAAGTTGAACCCGACATTTGACGATATTTTATCGGATAATAATACTTATACTCATAAGGTCTACTTTCTTCCCACCAATTTTCTGCCTTTTTAGCCGGAACATCTTCCAAGAAATAAGCTTTTTTCCGTAAATCTCCCTCTTCATAAGAGCGAATCAAAGACTCATCCGTACTATGCGAAGGCCTGAATCCCAATCCATAAAGAGCCCCCGTGGTTGATAAATATTGATACGGAGAATAACTTTGGGTTCCGAACGTAAAAACAACTTCCTTGTTTATCGTTCCATCCATCATCGTAAATATTTTATTACTAAGCCCTTTCTCCGTTCCAAATAATGTCGTATCCTGATCGTTCAAATTTAAAATAACAGAATTCTGAGCCCAAAACAATTTACCGGTCCGGATCACTTCATCCCAATTTTCTTGAAATAATGCAATACGAGAAGCTAGCAACAGAATCGCCGGTTCGGAAAGCCGATGTATATTTCCGTCAAACGTGGCTATATTGATATATTTTTCCGCTTTCTCAATATCTTCGTTAATCAAATCATATACCTCCCGAATAGAAGAACGTCCCCTGGGAGATATATTAATTTGCGGTTCCATCCGAATTATCACTCCCGGTTTGTCTAGATTCTCTTTCGACCAAGGTAAAGCATATGAATTCACCAGACACCAGTAATTATAGGCACGTAAAGCATAAGCTTGGGCTGCAAGAAAATTATAATTTCCCGAATCTGCCTCCACGTACTCCATTTCCGGTAGCGCATCGATAACCAAATTACAAGCCAAAATATTCCCGTAACGACGCTCCCAAAAATTATCCGCATAACTTTTTATCTCTCTTTCCCACTTGTAAGGTTCCTCGCCCTCTCCCACGTTAAAAGCATCCGAAGAATTTTTATCCCGGGTATCATTAGCCTCGTCCTCCGGATCCAATTCCAATTGCCCCATTTCCACGTCATCCGTCATCAAATACAAC
>ERZ827088.4737-NODE-4737-length-10990-cov-3.819845_pt1 | contig 10990 bp, 9 predicted proteins | sample MGYA00519922_ERZ827088 | MGnify/ENA primary metagenome ERZ827088 (study PRJEB31778, sample SAMEA3449254) | human gut metagenome | biome: human gut; feature: human-associated habitat; material: faeces | place: United Kingdom | collected 2010/2012 ... | reverse complement strand
TCGCGGCAGGCATAGCCGAACATCATGCCCTGATCGCCCGCGCCCGCGTCCTCTTCGATCTCGCGGGAAACGCCCATGTTGATATCCGGGCTCTGCTCGTGCAGATCGACAGTGATCGTGCAGGTGTCCGCGTCAAAGCCGTGACCCGGCTCGGTGTAGCCGATTTTGCGGATGGTATCGCGGGCAATCTGATCGTAATTCACCTTTGCGGTGGTGGTGATTTCGCCGAAGATGTGCACCGCGTCGGTGATGGCGGTGACCTCGCAGGCGACGTGGCTCATCGGGTCCTGCGCAAGCAGCGCGTCGAGAATCGCGTCGGCGATCTGGTCGCAGACTTTATCGGGATGTCCGCACGTGACGGACTCAGAGGTGAAATAGGTTTTCATCGCTTTCGCTTCCTTTCTGCTCGTTCGCATGGGGAAAGAGCGCTGTCTCAGTTTTTGACAGTCTGATGATAGCGGGAATATGAAAGCGGGAAAAGTGGCAAAGTCCGCAAGGCGCACAAAGTTTTCACACTCCCGCGAGGCTGACCAAGTTTCCGACAGGAAGCGGCGAGTATAGTGTAAAAATTTCGTTAAATGTTCACGATTTTGTCACTTGCAAGTTTTTCCCATATCAGATATAATGAATATTACCGAATCGAGAAAGGGAGGAACCCACCCATGGCTCTGCGCACCAAAAACGCCATCCGCCGCAGCTTCATCGAGCTTCTGGCAGAGCGTCCCTTCGACAAGATCTCCGTCCGCGACATTGCGGAGAGAAGCGAGGTCACGCGGAACACCTTTTATTATTACTACACTGACATCTACGCGCTGGCCGAGGATGTGTTCGAGTCGGAGATTGAAAAGCTCTCCGAGCGCGTGGAGGGCTATGACTCGTGGCAGAAGGCATTTTTGACCGCCACGTCTTTCGCCGCGGAGAACAAGCGCATGATCCTGCACCTGCACAACTCCGCCCACAGCGATATTCTGGCAAGATATTACCACAAAACGATCCTGACGACAATGCTTTCTTACGTCCGCAAGGAGGCTGAGGGCCTGAACGTCAGCGAAAGCCAGATCATGGCGCTCGCGCGCTTCTACACGGCAGCGCTCGCAGGGCTGACGCTTGAATGGATTGGCAGCGGCATGAAGGGCGAGCCGGATTCGTTCATCGATGATCTTGGTGGAATGCTCGACGGCAACATCCGCCGCTCTCTCGAGCACGGATGTGCGCACGCGGCACAGTAAATAATATGCATTAAAAATGGGAAAGCGGCGGGATGGTTTGACCATTCCGCTGTTTTCGTCCACGTCGGGTGAACAAGCTTAACACATCCTTTACCCTTTTTTCCTGTTCATCGCGGCGAATCCCTGCTATGATATTTTTGGAAGTATTGAATTGATAAAGGAGTGAGGTTTTGTATCAGAAACAGATCTTAATGGAAAAGCTGAAAGAAGCCACCGCCTCCGTCCTGCCCATCAGCCTGATCGTTATGGCGATCAGCTTTGTGCTCGTGCCGGTGGACGCGGGACTGATGCTCTCGTTCGTGATTGCCACGGCCATGCTGATCCTCGGTATGGGGCTCTTCACGCTGGGCGCGGACATGTCGATGAGCCGCATCGGCAACTACATGGGTTCCAAGCTGACGAAATCGCGCAAGCTGCCGCTCATCCTGACCGTGAGCTTCGCCCTCGGCGTCGCCATCACGGTGGCGGAGCCCGATTTGCAGGTGCTCGCGGGCAATGTGCCGGAGATCGATACGACGGCGCTGATCCTGACCGTTTCGGTCGGCGTCGGCTTCTTCCTGATGCTGTGCATGGTGCGTATTCTCTTTTCCATTTCCCTGCGCACGATGCTCATAGTGTTCTATGCCATTGTTTTCGCCGCGGCGTTCCTGTCCGATGCTGGCATTCTGTCCGTTGCCTTTGACTCCGGCGGCGTGACGACGGGACCGATGACGGTGCCGTTCATCATGGCGCTCGGCGTTGGCGTTGCGTCCATCCGAAGCGACGAAAACGCCAAGGCGGACAGCTTCGGCCTCGTAGGACTGTGCTCCATCGGCCCGATCCTCTCGGTGCTGCTGCTCGGCGCGATCTACAAGACGCAGCCGAGCGCGGCGGACAGCAGCGCATCCGCGCTCATCTCCTCCACGGTGGAGCTCGGACAGGATTATCTGCACGCGCTGCCGGAATACCTCTGGGAGGTAACGATGGCGCTGCTGCCGATCGTTGTCTTTTTCCTCATCTTCCAGGTCATTTCGCTCAAGCTGCGAAAGCTGCCGTTCCTGCGCATCATGGTCGGTATCCTCTATACATACCTGGGGCTCGTGCTCTTCCTCACGGGCGTGAACGTAGGCTTTTCCCCGCTGGGCTACGCGCTCGGCGCGGCGCTTACAGAGGGCTGGAAGATATATCTTCTTGCTCCGCTCGCGATGCTCATGGGCTGGTTCATCATCAATGCCGAGCCCGCCGTCCATACGCTCAACAAACAGGTCGAGGAGTTGAGCGCGGGCGCGATCTCTGCCAAGGCGATGGGCATGAGCTTATCCATCGCGGTCTCCGCCGCAGGCGGGCTTGCGATGCTGCGTGTCATCACAGGCATTTCGATCATGTATTTCCTCGTGCCCGGCTATCTTATCGCGCTGGCTCTGAGCTTTTTCGTGCCGCGCACGTTCACGGCCATCGCGTTCGACTCCGGCGGCGTCGCGTCAGGTCCTTTGACGGCGACATTCATGCTGCCGTTCGCCACAGGCGCGTGCGAAGCGCTCGGCGGCAATGTGATGACGGACGCGTTCGGCCTTGTCGCGCTCGTTGCGATGATGCCGCTCATCACCGTGCAGGTGATGGGAGCCATCTATGTCGTCAAATCCCGTCATGCTTCGCAGGAGCCCCAGCTCCCCGACTTTGGCGACAACGAGATCATCGAACTGTGGGAGGCCTGCTGAAATGGAACTCTATTACATCATTGCCATCACGGATCACGACCGCGGAGAAGCGATGGGCTCGCTCTACCACGCGGCGGGGCTGCACCTCATTTTGAGCATGCCCGCGCGCGGCACAGCCACGAGCGAACACCTCGCCATCTACGGGCTGGACGCGACGGAAAAGTGCGTTATCGCCGCCGTCGGCAGCGCGCAGGAGGCGGATTCGCTTATCCGTTCCGCCAAGCGCAAGCTCTTTATCGACATTCCGGGCAACGGCGTCATGCTGACCGTGCCGCTCAAGAGCGTGGCCGGCGGCAAGACACTGTCCTATCTCACCGACGATCTCAAAGCAGGAGGAGCGCCGAACATGAACTTTGAACATGAACTCATCACCGTTATCCTGAACGAAGGCTATTCCGACTTTGTCATGGACGCGGCGCGCGCCGCGGGCGCGGGCGGCGGTACGGTGCTGCACGCCAAGGGCACGGGCGGCACGCGCGGAGAAAAATTCTTCAGCGTCAGCCTGGCCGACGAAAAGGATATGATCTACATCATCGCCCACAAGGACGAAAAGGCCGCCATCATGCGCTCGATCAACGAGCAGGCCGGTCCCGGCACCAAAGCGGGCGCGATCTGCTTCTCGCTGCCGATCTCGTCCGTCGCAGGCCTTCGCGCAAGAGAGGAAAACTAAGCGTCCCCATAATACAACAAAGCGCCGCTGCTCACGCAGCGGCGCTTCCCTTTTCAATTTTCAATCTTCCGTCTTTTCCCCGCGGGCGAAGCTCACGATGTCGCCCACGCCGTTTAGTACCATGCTCGGGCGATAGGCGTAGGTCTTGATGGTCTCGCGCGTCGAAACGCCCGAGAGCACCAGTACCGTCGACATACCGCTCTCCATGCCGGAGATCACGTCGGTGTCCATCCGGTCACCGACCATAACGGCCTCGGCCGAGTGGCAGTGCAGCATCTTGAGGCCCGTGCGCATCATCAGCGGGTTCGGCTTGCCGCAGAAGTACGCCTGCGTGCCGGTCGCCATCTCGATCGGCGCGACGAGCGCGCGGCAGGCAGGCACGATGCCGTTTTCGATGGGGCCAGAGACGTCGGAATTCGCGCCGATGAGCTTTGCGCCCTTCCAGACGAGGTTCGTCGCCTTCGTCAGCGTGTCGAGCGAATAGGAGCGTCCCTCGCCCACGACGACATAGTCGGGGTTCACATCGTTCATCGTGATGCCTGCGTCGTAGAGCGCGTTCAAAAGGCCTGCCTCGCCGATGGCAAAGACCGAGCAGCCGGGCGCCTGATCGCGCAGGAACGCCGCGGTCGCGAGCGCGCTCGTATAAAAGTGCTCCTCCGTCACGTCGAGGCCCATGCGCGCAAGCTTCTGGCTCAGCTCGCGCGGCGTGTAACCGCTGTTGTTCGTCAGAAACAAGTATTCCTTGTTTTCATTATGCAGCCATTGGATGAACTCCGCCACGCCCGGCAGCACGCGGTTGCCATGGTAGATGACGCCGTCCATATCGCAGATGAAGCCCTTCTTTTCGTTAAAATCGATCATATTGTAAGTATCCATGTTGTATCACTTCTCCTCTCTTCTCTCCAAATTTCATCAAATACAGTATAGCAGAGGGATTTGTCAAAAACCAGCAAAGAAATGTAAAATCTGCGTGAAATGCAAAAGGAAAAGAGACAGCCGAGGCTGCCTCTTTTTTCTCTTTATACTTCGCCGCTTAAAAGGCGCGCGACGGTGCGGCGGTAGACCTCGCCGCAGTTTTTCACCTGCCATGCATAGCCGTACTCGTTGTCACCGTGCATGTTGCCGCCCGAGGGGCCGAACGTCACGACCGGAATGCCGAGCGAAACGGCTAAAATATTCGAATCGCAGACCGAGGCGTCATACGCACACGGAAGATCCTTGCCCGTGACGGAGTAAAACTCCTCCTGCAAAATTTTGACAAGCGGATGATCCTCCTCCACCGCGAACGACTGCATGTAGGGCGATTTTCTCGGCTTGAGGCGCACGTCGACCTTGCCTGCAAGGCCGAGTTGCTCCGCCACCTCCATGATCTGCGCGATGCAGGTCTCATCTGTCTCGCCGGGGACGACGTAGCGGTCAACGAAGAGGTAGCACTTCTCGGGCACAACAAGCGTGCCGGGATTGCCGCCCTCCATATAGCGCACGCACCACGTGCCGTGCTTGAGGTGCGGGTGCTGAAGCGTCGGCAGCGCCTCGATGGCCGCGGCCAGGCGTCCGCCGGAGATGAGAGCGTTTTCGCCGACCTCGGGATAGTGGCTGGCGTGCGCAGACTTTCCGTGGACGGTCACCTCAAAGCTGTAGCGGCCGCGGAAGCCGACAGCCACATTGTCGTAGCGGCACTCGCCCATGATGGCGTAGTCGGCATGGATGACGTCCTCTGCCACGAGCTGATAGGTGCCCTTGCTCAGGCCCTCCTCGTCGGCGACAAAGCAGGCTAAAATCTTACCGTTGATCTCGTCGAGATGGGCGGCGTAGTAGGTCAGCGTCTCCAGGATCGCGGCAAGGCCGCCCTTCATGTCCATCGCGCCGCGGCCGTAGACCTTGCCGTCGAACTCCGTGGGAGTAAACGGATCGGTCTTCCAGCGGTCAGATACCCCGACCGTATCGATGTGTCCGATGAGCAGCACGGTCTTGCCGGGCCGCCCGCTGTCGAGCACCGACCAGACCGACGGACGCTCGCGCACGGTGTCCTCTTCAAAATAGCTGTAGTGCGGGTCCATGCCGAGCTCACGCAGGACATTCGCCACATAATCCGCCATCTGCGCCTCATGTCCGTTGACCGAACGGATGGAGATCATATCATACCAGCGCTGTAAAATCCGTTCCATACCTTAGTCCTCCTTCGCCTTGGCCGTGCCGATGCCGGTCACGGCGTAAATGACAGAAAACACGATCGACAGCCACAGCATCGGCGCAAACGGCGCGAATGCCAGATTGGAAACGCCAAGCGTCGTGGCGGTGTAAGAGCCCGTGGTCGACCATGACACCATGGGGGCAAGACCCGTGCCGGTATCGAGCATCGTGCGCATCAGGTTCTTGCGGTCGAGATGATATTCCGGATACAAATCCTTCACCATGCCGCCGACAACGGGATAGGACACATAATAAGCACCCGTAATCGTGAAAAACACCGCGTGCAGGATCAGCACACCGAGCGACATCGAACGAGAGGTCTTCGCGATACGCTCCACAAAGGCGAGCAGCACGTCCACAACGCCTGCCGTGCGGAGCGGAGCGCCAAAGATGCCCGCCGCGATGAGAAGACCGATGGTCGAGAGCATCGAGGTAAAGCCGCCGCGGTTGAGCATCGAGTTCACAACATCGGAACCCGAGTCGATGGAAAAGCCGGAGTACATGATGCTCAGGATATCATGCAGGCTGACGCCCTGGCAGAGCATCGCAAGCAGCGCACCTGCGGCGATGCCAGCGATAAAGGTCGGGATGGTCGGCTTCTTCATTAAGATCAGCACGACCACGACCAGCACGGGCAAAAGCAGCACGGGGCTGAGCCAGAATTCCGCGGAAACGGTCAAGAGGATATCCTCATACACTTCCCCACCGACGCTGCCGCCTGCATAGCGCAGGCCGTAGGCAAAGTAGAAAACAAGCGAAATGAGGTACGCGGGGCCCGTGGAGATGAGCGCGTGGCGGATGCCCTCCATCAGCGGCACCTCGCACACCGTCGAGGTGATGACGGGCGAGTCAGACAGCGGCGAGACCTTATCGCCGAAGAACGCGCCGGTGCAGACCGCGCCCGCGGCCGCGGGCAGCGGTACACCGAGACCCTGTGCAACGCCCATGCAGGCGACGCCGACCGTCGCGAGCGTGCCCCAAGACGTGCCCGCCATGGTGGACATCAGCGTGCAGAGGATGCACACGACCGGCAGGAACAGCCCCGGCGTCAGCACCTTCATGCCGTAGTAAATCATGACCGGCACGGTACCGCTCGCCATCCACGTGCCGACGAGCACGCCGACCGCCAGCAGGATCAAAATGGCCACGATCATCGATGCGACGGTGTCCTTGATGCCCTGCTGGAGCTCGGCATACGGGATGCCGAAGCACCACGCCATCAGGCACATGATAACGCCGTCGAGTGCCAGCACGATGCGGTTGTTGAGCTTCATCACAAGAAGCCCCACGATGATAACGGCGATGCCGACGAGCAGCATCAGCCCTGCCTGCCAGGGCTTTACGATTCTTTTTTCTTCCATGATTGTCGTCCTTTCTCGTTTTGGCTGGGTCAAATTGAAAAAGGATAACAAAAAAGCTATGATTTCGTGGAGATCATAGCGGAAACAGGGAGCGGAATAAACACTCCGCTTTATGATTCGATAGCGCTCCACAATGTGGCAGTCCGGCGGATATTCTCCGACGACCCAGGTCATCGTGTCCCTTTCAGGCAAGAAACACGACCCTTCGGCGGCTTGCCCTTTCGCTCCGGAGCATCCTGTTTCGCTCCAAAGGTACTGATGCGCACCGCGCCTCTATCCTCGTTCAATTTTCAGCGTTAGCATAGCACCTTTTTGAGGGTATCGCAATCGTTTTTTTACATTCTCTTTATTTTGGCCGAGGATGAACAAAAATCCATCCTGAAAGCATAATTTTTCTATATATCCAGCACGTGCAAGGCAGGAAAAGTGCTGCTATGCAGGAGGCAGCGTCCCCGCCTGACAGAGCAAATGCAAGCTCATGCAGGATATGCGCGCAAAAAACCACACCCTACCGGGTGTGGTTTTTGTGTTCTCACTGGACCTTGAAGCCCTGGCCGTGGACCTCTGTCGAGTCTGTGACAAAGGTAAAGGCGTTTGGGTCGGTCTCCTTGATGAGCCGCAGGATCTGTGCAAGGCTGTTGCGGCGCGCAACGGTGATGACGATCTGCTTTTCCCCGTGCGCATAGCCGCCCTGCGCGCGCACGAGCGTCGTGCCGCGGTCAGCGCGCTCGTTGAGCATGCGGGATATCTCGTCTCCGCGCTCCGTCACGGTGTAGATGACCTTGGCATAGTCTACGCCCTGCGCGATGGCGTCGACGAGCTTGGAAATGATGAAGATCGCAATGGCCGAATACATGGCGACCTCGATATCGCGGAACACCAGCACCGCAAAGGCGACGACCGAGGTATCGATGCAGAGCATCAGCGTGCCTGTGCGGACATTCGGGAGGAATTTCCGCAGCAGCAGGGCAAAAAGGTCCGTTCCGCCCGTGCTGATGCCCCGTTGGAGCAGCACGCCCGCGCCGAGCCCGACAAGCGCGCCGCCCGCGATGGCAGCCAGCAGTCGGTCGCCGGTATAGCCCGCCGTCAGCGTTCCGAAGAGGTCGGCAAACGCGGAGAGCAGACTCGCGGCAATGAGCGTCATGACGAGCGTGTGGCGGCTGAGCAGCTTCCACGCCGCCAGCAGCAGCGGAAGGTTCAGTACTATCATCCATGCGCCGACGCTGACGGACGGCACGACCTGCGCCAGCGCCGTAGCAAGGCCGGAAACGCCGCCCGGCGCAATATCGTTCGGTACATTGAAAACGGCGATGGACGCCGCCATCAGCGCGCAGCCGATCACAACGCAGACCGCGTCCCCCAAAGGACCGTCAAAGTGGCGTTTCGCTTTTTTGTTGCTCATCCTGTCCTCCCTGCCGGCTCCGCATGGGAAGCGGCACAGCGTATTTCGCGATGACTGATGGGAACTGATGGTATCGTAGCATACCGGTCGCCGGTCCGTCAACCCGCATCGGCAAGGCGCTTCGTCTCTTTCTCCAAAGGCCGTCCCTTCTGCGTGCAAAAGCCTCCATCCCACCGGGATGGAGGCTTCCCCTATCATGCTTTATTTATTGACGCAGGTGTCGGCAAAGCTGAAGCCGTTTTTCATTTGCTCACTGGCAGTGCGCAGGACCTTGTTGAGGATCTGCGTGCTCTCCTCTTTCGCCATCGCGCAGAGCTCGTCGTTTGCCTGCGCGGTGAGCGTAAAGTCGCCGCTCTCGCGCATCAACCTGTCGTATTTAAGGACGATCTGTCTGCCGCGGATATTCACCGTGTCCTGATAGCCCCAGACATTCTGGATGCACGAGCCGTAGCACTTGTCCGCCAGCGCGCCGATGAAGCGGCTGACCCAGTAGAGATTGTCGGTCTCGGCGTCGAGCGTCACCTTGCTCAAATAGTCCGGCATCTGCGGGGCATTTGTGTACACCGGCAGCCACGCGGAAAATGTCGTGGAGCCGAAGCACACCCACTCGATACCCTTGATCTCGTCGGGCACATCGCTTCTGATCTGACAGATCGTCGTCACGCCCGTGCGGTTGATGCCGATAGGACGGTAAATGCCGCCTTTTTCCGCATGGCCCGCATAGGGATCGTAGGGTGTACCCTGATAGTGGGACGAGAGCAGGTATTGGATATCCTCCGCGGCAACCTTGCGCTCGGGAACGTAGGACCACGGAATGTCATTGCTTTCGGGCGTGAAGTCCGCGTTTTCGCCGTCCCAGCGGTAGGTGTGCGGTGCAAGGCAGCGGCCCATGAACCACGCGCGCGGCGTGTTGTAGATGTGATCCATGTCTCGATGCGAACCGAAAACGTCCCGCGGGTTGAACTTGCCATCCTGATTCAGATCCAGATGGTTTTCCGAGATGAATTCTCTGAGGTCTGCCGAGCAGAGATGCGATTCCCGGGCACCGAAGGCGTCCTCAAGGTCGAACGAGTCCATACCAAACTGGTTCGGGTTGATGATGACGCGATCCTCGGGAATTTTCTTCGCGATCCAGTGGTGCCCGCCGATGGTCTCGAGCCACCAGGCCTCATTTTCGTCGTTGAAGGCGATGCCGTTCGACTCATATGTGCCGTATTGCTCCAGAAGCGCACCGAGGCGCAGCACGCCCTCGCGCGCGGAGCGGATGTAGGGCAGGACGAGGACAACGATGTCCTCCTCGCCGATGCCGCCGCAGCGCTCCTCTTCCCCATCCTTCGCCTCGCGCAGCTCGACCATCGGGTCGGCCGCGAGCACGCGCGGGTTCGAGGTCGTGGTCTCCGTCGCGGTCATGCCGACATTCGCGGCGTTGATGCCGGTCGCGGCCCAGATGCCGTGCTTCGGATCCACGCTCGGGCAGGACGTGTAGCGCATGGGGTTCTCCGGCAGTGTGATCTCCACGTGGGACTCTACACTTTTATAAATCTTCGGCTGCTGGTCGGGCTCGACCACGATCAGCTTTTTCTCATCAAAATGGCCGTCGTCCGTGCGGGCGATCATCGTCGAGCGGTCATTCGTCGCCAGCTTACCGGCCAGTACAGTGGTGCAGGGCATAATTACATCTCCGTTTCCTGTCGATTTCACCGCAGCGCCGCTGTTTCGCAGCGCTGCCAAATTTTATCTGCATCCATTATATTCACGGAATCGTCCTCTGTAAAGGCAAAATTCCCTTGCAGGTGCATCTCCCCTGCTGCTCTGCCGCGAAAAAATGTGGACAGGCCCACAAAAAAGCGGACCTGTCCAAAAGGTTGGTAAAGAGAGGTCGTACCTATCAAGTCTGGATCGATCACACCATGATGGGCTCGTCCCAGAGCTTGAGTTTCTGGCCGATGCCGTTTTCCTTGGCATACTGGTAGACGCGCGCGGCGATCGCCACGTCGTAAAGGCCGAGGCCGACGTTGCAGGTGTAGGTGAGCTGGTCGTCGTTGTCGCGGCCGGACTTCAGGGTTCCAGTGGGGAACATAGTTCAGAAACCTCCTGTTTTATGATTGAATGCGAGGGGAATAGAGCCTTCTTTCCGTCTTTTTGCTTCTGTTTGCACGAAAGCAAAAAGTGTGCCAACTCAAAAAGTTTGCTTTGGACAGAAATATTTCGACATTTTCCCCTCTCGCACGTCAAAAATGGTATATTAAATAGCATCAGCGGGATGAAACTATACCTTTTCCATCCCACTGTGTTATTTTTTAATGCAGCAGCACGATTCCCGCGCGGCCGCGCCGGATCTCGACCGAACCGCTTTCCCGCAGGATCGCCAGCGCCTTTTTCACGCGGTCCTCGGAAAGGCCCGTCGCTACGGCAAGGCTGCGCCGGCCGGATGCCTC
>ERZ827088.4736-NODE-4736-length-10994-cov-2.958040_pt1 | contig 10994 bp, 8 predicted proteins | sample MGYA00519922_ERZ827088 | MGnify/ENA primary metagenome ERZ827088 (study PRJEB31778, sample SAMEA3449254) | human gut metagenome | biome: human gut; feature: human-associated habitat; material: faeces | place: United Kingdom | collected 2010/2012 ... | reverse complement strand
TAAACGGCGCTAAGAGAAACAACGGCTTTCTTATCTCCTTTGCACCTTACAACCATCCCGAAATTGCGGTTTCATCAGTAGTTGAGCTTGCGGGCTCCGGCTCGGAAACGGCGGAAATGACTAAGGATATCATCAATTATTGGTATCAAAACAACACCGACGCAAAGGAAAATCAAAAAGTCGGTACGCTTTTGCCGTAAATACTCAAGTTTTTTGTAGTATTTTGGAGTATATATATAAATAATTATTGAATATATATTAATTTTGTGTTAAAATAAGCACGTATTAGATTAAAAAGGCAGAAAATTAAGAAAAAAGAAAATAACAAACACTTTAATTAATCATGGGGGTAAAGTATGAATATCGCATTAATTGCACACGACGCCAAAAAAGAGCTTTTAGTTCAATTTTGCATTGCATATTGCGGAATTATCAGCAGACACGATGTTTGCGCAACAGGAACAACAGGCAAGCTCGTTTCAGAAGCAACAGGTCTTAAAATCAATTGCTTTCTTGCAGGAAGCCAGGGCGGCGGACAGCAGATTGCAAGCCGCATTGCCTGCAATGAGATTGACCTTTTAATATTTTTCAGAGACCCGCTCTCCCCTAAGCCGCACGAGCCGAGCGACCACGACCTTTTACGTCTTTGCGACGTTCACAACATTCCGTTTGCAACCAACATTGCAACGGCTGAGGCATTAATCAGAGGTGTTGAGAGAGGCGATTTTGAGTGGAGAGAAATAGTAAACCCAAGATATAACCAATCGAGATAAAATAAAACTAATAACGGGTGAGTAAATTTACTCGCCCGATTTTTATGACACATTAATAACAGGAGAACGATATGGCACTTATAACTAAAGCTATTAAAGGCACTAAGGATGTCTTGCCTAAGGACGTACACAAAAACCAATATATCGAGGCTACTGCGCTTGATATTGCTTCAAAGTTTGGATATAAAGAAATAAGAACACCTGTTTTTGAACACACGGAGCTTTTCCAAAGAGGTGTGGGCGACACGACGGACGTTGTTCAAAAGGAAATGTATACTTTTGACGACAAGGGCGGCAGGTCAATCACATTAAGACCGGAGGGCACTTCAGGCGCAGTTCGTTCATACCTTGAAAACGGGCTTTGCAACGAGGCACTTCCGCAAAAGGTTTGCTATCTCACCTCTTGCTACAGATACGAAAAGCCGCAGGCAGGCAGGCTTAGAGAATTCCATCAGTTCGGTGTTGAATGTTTCGGCTCAGCCTCCCCTCTTGCAGACGCTGAAATTATTGCGCTTGCAAAATCGATTTTTGATACACTCGGCGTTAAGGATTTAAGCCTTGAGATTAACTCAATCGGTTGTCCTACCTGCCGTGCCGAATATCACAAGGCACTCAAAGAATATTTTTCCTCTCGCAAGGACGAGCTTTGCGACACTTGCAAAAGCAGGCTTGACAGAAATCCGATGAGAATACTTGACTGCAAAAGCCCGATTTGCCACGAAATTGCCGAGGGCGCACCTGTAGTTATTGATTATCTTTGCGACGAATGTAAAGAGCATTTTGAAAATGTGCAAAAGTACCTTAAGGCTCAAAATATTGAATATACAATCAATCCGCAAATAGTAAGAGGCCTTGACTATTATACCAAAACGGTATTTGAATTTGTTTCAAACTCAATCGGTGCACAGGGCACTGTTTGCGGCGGCGGCAGATACGACGGTCTTGTTGAAGAGCTTGGCGGTCAGCACACACCGTCACTCGGCTTTGGTATGGGAATCGAAAGGCTTATGCTTCTTATGGAGGCTCAGGGCTGCGAATTTCCTGAGGCTGAAAAGCCTGATTTATTCATTGTTGCTCTTGGCGAAAAAGCGACGCTTAAGGCTGTTGAAATTGCTAAGGATATGAGAGAAGAAGGTTTCTCGGCTTTGCTTGACCTTAACCAAAGAAGCGTAAGGGCGCAGATGAAATATGCTGACAAGCTCGGTGCTAAATTCAACGTTGTTATCGGCGATAACGAGGTTGAGGCTAAAACCGCTAAGCTTAAAAATATGCAAACGGGTGAAGAAACAGAGATTAATCTTGACACCTTTGTAAGCGGATTTTACAGCATATCATTAAATGAGCAGCTTGCCGATTTGGAAATTAACGGTGAGGAATTTGATTTCAATTCACTTTTCAATATAAAAAAAGAAAATGAGCCGCCAGAAATCAACATTGACGAAAACACTGTCAATTCTTTAATTTAACAATTTATTTTAAACACTAACAATTTGTGAAAGGCATAATATAATGGAAACAATCAAGGGACTTAAAAGAACAAATTATTGCGGCGAGCTTAGAATTGAGGACGCAGGCAAGGAGGTTACCCTTTTCGGTTGGTGCCAAAGGCAGCGTGACCTCGGTAATCTTATATTTATTGATTTAAGGGACAGGACAGGTCTTGTTCAGCTTTCATTTAACGACACTACCGACAGAGAGGTTTTTGCCAAGGCGCAAAGCGTAAGAGCAGAATATGTTGTTGCCGCTGTCGGCACTGTTTGCGAGCGCGAAAGCAAAACAAACAAGATTGCAACAGGTGACATTGAAATTAACGTTAAAGAATTTCGTATCATTTCAAAGGCTGAAACACCGCCTTTTGAAATTGCAAAGAGCGAAAAGGTCGGCGACGAAACCACACTTAAGTACCGTTACTTAAACCTTAGAAACGAAAAGCTTACACAAAATATTTTAATGCGCCACAAGATTGCAAAAATTGCAAGAGAATATTTTTATGACAATGATTTCATTGAAATCGAAACTCCGATGATGATTAAGTCAACACCTGAAGGCGCAAGGGACTATGTTGTGCCGTCACGTGTTCACAACGGCAAATTCTATGCTCTTCCTCAATCTCCGCAGATTTACAAGCAGCTTTGTATGATTGCAGGCTTTGACAGATACATTCAGCTTGCTCGCTGCTTCAGAGATGAAGATTTAAGAGCAGACAGGCAGCCTGAATTTACACAAATCGACCTTGAAATGTCATTTGTTGATACAGACGATATTATGGAAATGGCAGAGGGCTTTATCAAAAAGCTTATGAAAGAAACTATCGACGTTGACATCGACTTTTCTCTCCCACGTATGACTTTTGCCGAAGCGCAGGAAAAGTACGGATCGGACAAACCTGATACACGCTTTGGTATGCTTATTGAGGATATTACCGCTTGGGCTGAAAAGACTGATTTTGTTGTATTTAAAAACGCTGTTGAAACCGGCGGAACAGTAAGAGCAATTGTTGCCAAAAATGCCGCTTCAACATATACAAGAAAGAAGATTGACAAGCTTACCGAGCATGCAAAGGGTATCGGCGCAAAAGGTCTTGCATATATCAGATGGGCTGACGAAGCGCCTACCTGCTCATTCAACAAATTCTTAAAAGACGGTGAGCTTGACGAGCTTACAAGCGCTCTTAATCTTGAAAAGGGCGACTGCGTATTTATCGTATCGGGCAAAACAAGCGACACCCTTTCAATTCTCGGCGCACTTCGCCTTATCGTTGCCAAGGAGCTTGACATTATCCCAGAAGGAAAGTGGAACTTCCTTTGGATTACTGAAATGCCATTCTTTGAATATGATGAAGAAACAGGAGAATGGCTTGCAATGCACCATCCTTTCACAATGCCTATGGAGGAATGCATTGAATATCTTGATACAGACAAGGGCAAGGTTAGGGCTAAGGCATTTGACCTTGTATTAAACGGAACGGAACTTTCTTCAGGCTCAATGAGAATTACTGACTGCGAACTTCAAAACAAAATGTTTGAGCTTCTCGGTATGGAGCAAGAAGAAATTGACGCAAAGTTCGGCTTCCTTGTTGAAGCATATAAATATGCCGCTCCGCCACACGGCGGTATGGGCATCGGTCTTGACAGGCTTGCAATGCTTATCTGCGGTGCAGACAGTTTACGTGATGTAACCGCATTCCCTAAAGTTCAAAACGCAAGTGAGCTTATGAGCGGTGCACCAAGCTACATTGACGATATTCAGCTTGACGAACTTGGAATAAACATTACAAAGGAAGAAAAAGATGAGCAGTAATTTCTTTGCAATGGTAAACAGAATGAAGCTTATCGACAGATGGGCTTTAATGAATAATTCGACTAAAGAAAACATTGCCGAACACAGCCATTCGGTTGCAGTAATCGCACACGCACTTGCATTAATCGGCAACAAGAAATTCGGCAAAAGCTATAATGCAGAGCGTGCGGCTTTGCTTGCACTTTATCACGATACTACAGAGGTCATAACAGGTGATATGCCTACTCCCGTTAAGTATTATAATAATGATATCAAAAATGTATATAAAAACATTGAGTGCATAGCAGGCAAAAGACTTCTTGATATGCTTCCCGAAGAATTCAGAAGCGATTATGAGCCGTTCTTTGAAAAAAAGGACGAGGATAAAGAGCTTTGGAAGCTTGTAAAGGCGGCTGATAAAATAAGCGCACTTATCAAATGTATTGAAGAATACAGAATGGGCAACCGTGAATTTGAAAAGGCGCTTGAGGCTCAGCAAAAGAAAATTGAAGAAATTAATCTCGACGAGGTTAAATATTTCCGTGAGCATTTTCTTGATTCGTACTATTTAACACTCGACGAGCATACAAAATAAATTATTTTATATTTTGTCGTTTTATACAAAAAGTAAATATAAGCGTTAAATAAAACTGTTAAAGACTTGTTGCATTTTGAATGTAGCAAGTCTTTTTGTTGTGCATAGTATACAATAATTTGAGTTTTGTTTTGGTAATTTAATACAATGTTTTCGGCATTATATACAAATATTGAGCATCTTTTTTGTGCAATATGCTTGACAAATAAAAACTTTGTGCTATAATGAAGGCACAAAAGCGAAGGAGGTTTTATGTATGCTTAAACAACTTATCAAGTGTGCAAAAATCCTTGCCGAGATAGACAAGGCATATAACAGATAAGCACACGCTTAAAAAGCGGCACTCGGTCGCAGCATTTACGAAATTTAATTTAATAGAAAGAAGGAATTTTTATGAAGTCATTTTTCAATGTATTAGATAACGGTTTTGCGTTTGCTCCTGCAAAAAGGCTCGTGGAATTCTTATCTAAGAAAATGTAAATGTAAACAAGTCGCTTCCCAAAAGGAAGTGACCAAAACACAAATTTTCAGTCGCAGATACCGATAACGGTTGTCTGCGGCTTTATTTTTTGCAAAAAATGTTTACTTATAAAGTAAAATAATATATAATGTACTCGCATTGTATCCGCCGGCAAAATAACTTGCCAAAGCTTGAGCGTTTGTGTGTTTTGCGCAAGGGCTTAGGAACAGTAGCAGAAAGGAAAATTAAATATGAAAACAAACACAAGAAAGATTGCCGGAGTAGGACTTCTCACGGCAGTAGTAGTTGTGCTTCAGCTACTCGGTAGTTTTATCCACTTTGGTCCGTTCTCAATTTCGCTTGTACTTATCCCTATCGTTGTAGGCGCTTCGCTTTACGGCGTATTATCGGGTGCGTGGCTCGGTCTTGCATTTGGAATTACTGTTTTAATTTCAGGCAATGCTGCGGCTTTTTTAGCCGTTAATCCGGGCGGAACTGTAATTACGGTCCTTCTAAAAGGTGCACTTGCAGGTCTTTTGGCAGGTGCAGTATACAAAGCAATTGAAAAGAAAAACAAGGTTATTGCAACAATCGTTGCCGCAATCATTTGCCCTGTAGTAAATACAGGTATATTTTTAATCGGCTGTCGCCTATTCTTCTTTGACACAATCAAAACCTGGGCGGCGGGAACAAACGTATTCGTTTATATGATTACAGGACTTGTAGGCTTCAACTTCTTATTTGAACTTGGTTTAAACATAATTCTTTCACCTACTATTGTTAAGCTTACAAAACTTGGCAGAAAGGAAAAATAATAATGATTTTAGCTGTAGATATCGGCAATACAAATATAGTTTTAGGTATTCTTGACGGCGATACGCTTATTAACGAGTGTCGCCTTTCGACCGCAGTTAATGACTCGGCGGAGGAATACGCAATAAAACTTAACAGTATTCTTGAAATTTGCAAAATAAATCCCGAAGATATTGAGGGAAGCGTTATTTCCTCAGTTGTGCCTCCGCTTATCAGAACGGTTTCAAAGGCAATTATGCTTATCACGGGTAAGAAATCAATAGTAATCGGCCCGGGAGTTAAAACAGGTCTTAATATTAAGACAAACAATCCTGCCGAGCTTGGCGCAGATATGGTAGCAGGTGCAGTTGCAAGCATTGAAAAATATCCTTGCCCGCAAATTATTTTCGATTTGGGTACTGCAACTACAGCTTCGGTTATTGATAAAAACGGCTGTTTTATCGGCTGTTCGATTTTATGCGGAGTTAAGACTGCGCTCAATGCATTAGCATCAGGCACGGCTCAGCTTCCTCAAATTGACATTGTTGCCCCAAAAAATGCAATTTGCACAAACACTATCGACTGTATGAGAAGCGGTACTGTTTACGGCACTGCGGCAATGATTGACGGCTTAGTGAAAAGATTTGAAAAAGAGCTTGGTCAAGAGGCAACGGTAATTATTACGGGAGGTCTTGGCGGCGTTATCGCAAAATACTGTGAAACAAAGGCAATTGTTGATAAAAATTTGGTTATCGACGGACTTCGCTTGATTTATGATAAAAACACACAAGAGAGGAAATAAATATTATGGCTTTATACCGTGCATTTCAGGCATTCAGACCCGAAAAGTCGAAGCAAGCGCTTATCCCGGCTCTTCCTTATGATGTTATGAACAGTGATGAGGCAAAAGAGATGGTTAAGGATAACCCTTATTCGTTTTTGCATATTGACAAGGCGGAGATTGATTTGCCAAAAGGTACTGATATTTACAGCGACGAGGTTTACCGAAAGGCAAAGGAAAACCTTGAAAATCTTGAAAAAACAGGCGCACTTATTCAGGATAAAAAGCCTTGCTTTTATATTTACAGGCAGATTATGAACGGCAGAAGCCAGACGGGAATTGTAGGCTGTGCATCTATTGATGATTATATGAACAACGTTATCAAAAAGCACGAACACACTCTTGCTAAAAAAGAAGAGGACCGTATTCGTCACGTTGATACCTGCAATGCAAACACAGGCCCGATTTTCTTAACATATCGCAAAAACGACATTATCAGCAATACCGTTAATTCTTGGGCAAGCGCTCACGAGAGTGTTTATGATTTTGTGGCAGACGGTGTTAATCAAACAGTTTGGGTAATTGATGACGAGGATATTATCAATACCATTTCAACCGAATTTGCAAAAATTGATGCTTTATACATTGCCGACGGTCACCACAGATGTGCGTCTGCGGTAAAGGTCGGTCAAAAAAGAAGAAAAAAAAAGCCGGATTACACAGGTGATGAGGAATTTAATTTCTTCTTATCCGTTGCTTTTCCTGATGACGAGCTTGAAATTATGGATTACAACAGAGTAGTTAAAGACCTAAACGGTATGAGCCGAGAGGAATTTTTAAGCTCATTATCGCATAGCTTTGAGGTAGAAAAGGTTGAAGCTCAATATAAACCGACAAAGCGCCATACATTCGGAATGCTTATTGAAAATGATTGGTATAAGCTTTCGGCAAAAGAGCAGATTATCGACGAGAGCAACCCTGTTAAAAGGCTTGACGTTTCAATCCTTCAGGACAATCTCCTTTCCCCCATCCTCGACATTGACGACCCTAAAACAAATGACAGAATTGATTTTATCGGCGGAATAAGAGGACTGGGTGAACTTGAAAGAAGATGCAAAGAAGATATGAAGCTTGCATTTGCAATGTATCCAACCTCGATAGGCGACCTTATGTCAATCGCAGATGCAAATTTAATTATGCCGCCAAAGTCAACTTGGTTTGAACCAAAGCTTTTATCGGGTATATTTATTCATCACTTGACTTGATGATTTGTATAATTATTAACTATTGTATATTTATCAACCAAAAAAATCCAACACTCTTGCATTTATCAAAATTTTTTAGTAAAATATAACTGTTGTTTTTTTGTTTTATTATAAATTTTGCTTTGGAGGTTGTGTGATGAAAGAAGAAAACAGAAAATATGCTCGTGAAGCAATGGACATTGTTGAACACGCAGCGCATAAAATAGGCTCACGTTTGCCTGGCTCTGACGGAGAAATCAAATTACATAAATATATGGGTGAAAAACTCCGTGAAATCGGTATTGAGCCAAAAACAGAGGAATTTGCAGTATCTCCTCGTTCGGGTATCGGCGGTCTTGGTTATGCAGGCTGGTCGGGTGTAATCATCAGCATCGGTGCTATTATTGCAATTGCTTGCGGATTTAACAAGCTTTGGTATGTGCTCGGCGCACTTGGACTTCTTACAATCTTTTGGCTTGTAATGAGTTGCTTTTTCTACAAAACATGGTTTGATATGTTTTTCCCACAGGAAATCAGCCGCAACACTCTCGGCGTTTTAGAGCCTGAGGACGGAAAATACGACTACACAATTATCCTTTCAGGTCATACAGACACCTCTTGGTGCTGGAGACACAGCGAACACGCTTATAAGTATAAGGACACTAAGCCGGTAATGGGTCTTATTGCTACATACGGCAAGGTAGGTTTCGGCGCAGTTTGCTTCTTCTTTATCGCACTTTTCTCTGTATTTATGGCAATTGTTGATATTTGCCAATTTGCAGGTGCCGCTTGGACACAGACAATGCTTGCATCTCACGGATGGGAAGTATTTATGTTTATAATGAACTTTGTTCCTATCGTAACAGCAATAGGCTCATTATTCGTTGTTATGTGGGGTGACCCTAATCCGAGGAATGCTTCTCGTGGTGCTATGGACAACGCAACAGGCATCGGCTTAAGTTATGCTGTAATTAAATATTTCAAGGAAAATCCTGATAAAATGCCTAAGAATTGCCGTATTGTTGATGCAAATATCGGCTCTGAGGAAGCAGGCTTGAGAGGCTCAATGCACTTTGCTCAGGAGCACAGATTTGACGATTTAACAAAAAATGCTTGGAATATCAACATTGACTCTGTTGCCGATAAAGAGTACTTTGAGGTAGTTATTAAAGATGATTGGCAGGGCGTCAGATTTGATGCCGATATGGAAAAAATGTTTAAGGATACTTTTAACGAAATGGGTATCAAGTCACTCACTAACGGTTGCATTCACAACCCTGTAGGCGGTTGCGACTCAACTCCTATGACAAGAGCAGGAATTAAGTCAGTTACATTTGCCGCTCAAAACCCTATGCTCACCTATTATTATCACACATGGCGTGATATGCCTGAGCGCTTTGAAATGGAAACAGTCGGCGACGGTTTCGATGTTATTCTTTCCGTAATTGACAAGATTGCCAAATTCCAAGAGAAAAACGGCTACAACGGCCCACAAAAGAAATAATTAATACAAAAAAATAAACGAGCATTGACGATATTTTGTCAATGCTCGTTTTCATATTTATTATTGACAGTTATAACGAGTTGTCATATATAAAGTTATTTGTCATATTCACAAATTGTCTTTCGGGTTTGCAAAATACTTCCTGACGAAACAGAAAATTCATCAAGCCCCCATTCAATAAGATAAGGGATAAGCTTGGTATCCGCTGCCGCTTCACCGCACATACCAACCTGAATACCTGCTGCCTTGGCATTTTTAATAGTTGTTTCAATAGCACGTAAAACTGACGGTTGAAACACATCATAAAGCCTTTCAACCTTTGCATTGCCTCTATCCACTGCCATTGTGTAGCCTGTAAGGTCGTTTGTGCCGATAGAGAAAAACTTAACTTCACGAGCCAGAATATCCGAAATAAATACTGCCGCCGGAGTTTCAACCATAATGCCGACATCTACGCTTCTGTATTCCTTACCCTCACTTTTAAGTTCTTCCTTACATTCCTCAATCAGGGCTTTTGCCTGCCTTACCTCTTCAACACAGGTAACAAGAGGAAGCATAATTTTTATATTTCCATAAACACTTGCACGCAAAAGCGCACGAAGTTGCTTTTTAAAAAGTTCCTTATTATCAAGGCAGTAGCGAATTGCTCTGTGGCCCAAGAAAGGATTTTCTTCTTTTTCAATATTAAGATAAGGAATATCCTTATCACCGCCTACATCAAGGGTACGAATGATTACTTCTTTGCCGTCCATCGCCTTTGCAACGGTGGAATATGCCTCAAACTGTTCTTCCTCGCTCGGCTCGCTTTGGCGGTCCATAAAAAGAAATTCCGTTCTGAAAAGACCGATACCTTCTCCGCTGTTTTGAATAACGTTTTGAACATCCTCAGCTTTGCCGATATTGCCGTAAACAAGTTTTTTAATGCCCGATTTAGTAACAGTCGGCTTGCCGAAATATTGCTTTAAGCTCTCTTTATCTTTTAGATATGCCTCTTGTTTATTTTCAAATTCCTTTATATCATCATTACTCGGACTTACAATAACATTTCCTTTAAATCCGTCAACAGCAACCAAATCGCCGTTTTTCACCTCATTGCAAACATTAGGTATCGAAAGTACGGCAGGAATACCCATAGCCCTTGCCAAAATTGCACTGTGGCTTGTGATACCGCCCACCTCTGTAAGTATTGCGCTGACATTATCCTTGTTAATTTGACCCGTCATAGACGGAGTGAAATCCTTTGCTATCAAAACAGAACCTTTTTTCACCTTAGAAATATCGACGTTATTTACGCCGAGCAAAATACTCAAAAGGCTGTCTTTGATATCCTTAACGTCGCTTGCTCTTTGCTGAGTAAGCTCATCGTCAACACCCGAAAACATATCGATAAACATTGAGCAAACCGTATCAACAGCCTTTTCTGCCACCGAGCCTGCGTCAATATTATCCTGCATTTGAGAAAGCATAAACGGGTCTGAAAGCATAACAATATGACCCTCTAAAATTTCCGCTTCCTTGTCGCCTGCCGAATTTTTCACGTCATCTGCAAGCTTCCTCGTTTCCTTA
>ERZ827088.4723-NODE-4723-length-11038-cov-2.751434_pt1 | contig 11038 bp, 9 predicted proteins | sample MGYA00519922_ERZ827088 | MGnify/ENA primary metagenome ERZ827088 (study PRJEB31778, sample SAMEA3449254) | human gut metagenome | biome: human gut; feature: human-associated habitat; material: faeces | place: United Kingdom | collected 2010/2012 ... | reverse complement strand
CTATGTGAATTCCGTGCTCGCCAAGATGGAAGTCAAACAGGACGGTTATGACGAAGCCCTGATGCTCGACACCAACGGCTACGTCTGCGAAGCGACCGGCGAAAACTTCTTCATCGTCCGCAACGGCGTGATCAAGACCCCGCCGCTGACCGCCATCCTCGACGGCATCACCCGCGACTCCATCATCAAGATCGCCCGCGATCTCGGCTACACCGTGGAAGAACAGCTGTTCACCCGCGATGAAGTCTATTATGCCGACGAAGCGTTCTTCAGCGGCACCGCCGCCGAATTGACGCCCATCCGCGAACTCGACAACCGCACCATCGGCGAAGGCCATGCCGGCCCGGTGACCAAAGCCCTTCAGGCCGCCTACTTCAAGGCGATCAAGGGGCAGGATCCCCGCTACGGCCACTGGCTGACCAACTACAAGTTCTAAAGCCGCCCACGGGGGAGGGCAACCTCCCCCGTTCCGGCTCCGCCACACAGCGCAACCCAATACCGCATGAGTCACGCATCCCTCGCAGCCCGCTACCGTCCGCAGACATTCGCTGAAGTGACGGGACAGGAAACCGTCAAGGCCATCCTTTCCCGCGCCGCCGCGGAAGACAAGGTTGCGCCCGCCTACCTGCTGAGCGGGACCCGGGGCGTGGGCAAGACCACCATCGCCCGTATTTTCGCCAAGGCGCTGAATTGCGTGCACGCCCCCACCGGCGAGCCCTGCAACCAGTGCGAGCAGTGCCGCCGCATCACGATGGGCAACCACGTGGACGTGGTGGAAATCGACGGCGCGTCCAACCGCGGCATCGACGACGCCCGACGCCTGCGCGAGGCCATCGCCTACGCGCCGATGGAAGGCCGCTACAAGGTCTTCATCATCGACGAAGCGCACATGCTCACCAAGGAGGCTTTCAACGCCCTGCTGAAGACTCTGGAGGAGCCTCCCGCGCACGTCACGTTCATCATGGCCACGACGGAACAGCACAAGTTCCCGGTGACCATTGTCAGCCGTTGCCAGCATTTTGTCTTCCGCCAGATTCCCGAGGCCACGCTGGAGGCGCATATCCGTTCGGTGCTGGAACGGGAGGCGCGTCCCTTTGAAGAGGACGCCGCGCGCCTGATCGCCCGCCGGGCGGCAGGCAGCGTACGTGACGCAATGTCGCTGCTGGGCCAGACCCTGGCTCTCGGCGGCGGAGCGGAGACGCCCCTCACCGCGGCGCAGGCCCGCGAAGTGCTGGGGCTGGCCGGTCAGGAAGTCATGGACCGCCTGCTGGACGCGCTGGCCGGACAGGATGCTCTGGCTGTGGCCAGACTGGTGCGCGAGCTGCTGGGGCAGGGCGCGGACATGGGCTTTTTTCTGCGGGAGCTGGGCGGGCTGTGGCGCAATCTTTTCCTCATCCGGCAGGCCGGGCCGGAAGCCGCCTCCGAGCTGGAGCTTCCCGAACGGGAAGCCGTCCGCCTGACAGGGCTGGCCGGAAAATTCTCTCTTTCCTATATTCACGCCGCGTGGCAGATGACGCTGGAAAGCCAGCGCCGTATTCTCACCAGCCTTGAGCCTGCCGCGGGGCTGGAACTTCTGCTGCTCAACCTTGCTCTGCTGCCCCGCCTGCTTCCTCTGGGGGATCTGAATCCGGACGCTCCGGCAGGAGGAGAACGCGTTTCCCCTCCGGTTTCTTCTGAAATTCCGGAAAGCCGAGCGGGCGCAAGGTCCGGGCAGGACATGCCGCGCCGGGCGGAGGAGGAAAGCGCGGGAGCGCGCCGCCCTTTCGCTGAAGCGGCGGCATCATCCGAAAGTTCCGCAGCGTCCTCTTTCCGTTCCGGGGCCGTTTCTCCGGCGTCTGTCCCGGAAAGGCCGGAGGAAACAGCGGTTTCGCCGCGCCGTTTCCTGCCGCCGGAAGGCGCGCGCCGTTTTGCTCCTCCGTCCCGTGTGCCGGAAGCCCCGTCTCCTGCGCGGCAGCCTGTCCGCCGGGAAAAGACGGATGATGTTCCCCCCTGGCTGGATGAGATTCCCGCCGGAGGCGACCCTGCGCTGAAGGCTGCGGACGGTGCGGAGCGGCAGCGTCCGGCAGACGGGGCCGGATCAGCTTCCGGGCGTGCAGTCGTTCCGTCGCCGGAGTGTTCCCGGCCTGCGGCGCTGTCCGCCCCCTCCTGGACAGATACGGAGGAGAGAGGGGGGAAGCCTGAATGGGAAGACTTTCTGACCTTTTGCGAAGACCGGGAGGGTGTGCCTCTCAATCTGCTTCGCCAGTGTGCCGGAGAAATAGAGGACGGGCGTCTGCGCCTGCATCCCCGGTCGCAGACGGTTTCCCTTCAGCTTCAGCGTCATGCCGAGATGTTGAGGCAGGCGGCGGAGAGCTGGGCCGGACGGCCTCTGGAGCCGGAGTTCATGCCCCCGCGTACGGAGCGCCGCACCTCGGCGGAACTCAGGTCTGAAATGCAGGATCATCCCGTGGTACAGGAACTCAGTCGTATTTTCGGGGCAACGCTCGTGCACTGCGCTCAGGCGGACAGGAACTGAAACTGTCCGGTATTCGGAATTTCCAACCTGATAACACAAGGAGACAATCCCATGCCCAATATGAACGATTTGCTGCGTCAGGCGCAGGTCATGCAGAACAAGGTGCTCAAGCTCCAGCAGGAAATGGCGGAAAAGACCGTGGAAACCTCCGCCGGAGGCGGCATGGTCAAGGTCGTGATGAACGGCCGCCAGGAACTCAGGGCCATTGCCATTGATCCCAGGGCGCTGGAGGGCGGCGATGTGGAAATGCTTCAGGACCTTATTCTCAGCGCCGTAAACGAAGGCGTGCGCGTGACCCGCTCCAACATGGAGAGAGAAATGAGCAACCTGACCGGAGGAATCCGGGTGCCCGGCATGTTCTAGAGCATTTCACCCTTGAAAATGTTTCCGGAATCGAGCGCAGCGAGTCGTCCCTGCGCTCGATTCCGTATCGGACGCAGGGTTCCGGCTTCCGGCGCGAGTGGCGTCCGGCTGACGGAAAAGGAAGGCTGACCGATATGGACACGCATATTGCCGGGCCGCTGAACGCGGCGGAACCGGATACGGGGGTTCGGATGTTTCCGCATTGTTCCGGACGGGGGGCTGCTTGATACCCGGCGGGTTTTCCCTGTCCGGCCCGCTGCTCATGGAAGGGGCGCTGGGCACACGCCTGCGATCCGAATACGGCCTGACTTTTGACCCTCATGTGGCCATGGCGGCTTTGTGCCTGACGGAAAAAGGACGCGCGGCGCTGCGGACGCTGTGGGGGGAATACCTGGGCATCGCCCATGAACACGGTCTTCCTTTCCTTGCGGCGACGCCGACCCGCCGCGCGGGACGGGAGCGTATGGAGGAGGGCGGATACGGGACGGAGCTGTTCGCCGCGAACACGGCTCTGCTGAAAGAAATCCGTGCAGAGAGCGGATATGTGATGTACATCGGAGGGCTGATGGGATCACGGGGCGACGCCTATACCGGAGCGGGCGCGCCCGGCAGGGATGAAGCGCGGGATTTCCATGCCTGGCAGGCCGAAGCTCTGCACGGGGCCGGAGTCGATTTTCTCTATGCGGCGCTCATGCCCGCCCTGCCGGAGTCGGAAGGCATGGCGGCGGCGATGGGGAGTACGGGCCTGCCCTGTCTTTTCAGCTTTACCCTGCGGCGTGACGGCCGCCTGCCGGACGGGACGGCGCTGTCCGACGCCATATGCCGGGTGGACGAAGCGTGCGCGCGGGCCGGATGCAAAGCTCCTCTATGCTATATGACAAACTGCGTCCATCCCCGTCTGGTGCGGGAGGCGCTGCTTCGGCCGTTCAACCGCACGGATGCGGTGCAGCGGCGTTTTCGCGGCATCCAGGCCAACGCGTCGCCTCTGGATATGGAGGTTCTGGATGGTGCGGACGGAACAGTGACATCTCCGCCGGAAGAATGGGCGCAGGAGATGGCCGCGCTGCGGGATATCATGGATGTGAGCATATGGGGCGGCTGCTGCGGTACGGATGGCAGACATCTTGCCGCACTGGCCGAGCTGGCGCAAGCTCAGGATGAGAACACTCACGGAGTCGGGTTGCACAAACCGCAAGCGTGAACAACGCTTTCCGACAGTTCCCATGGGCTGTTCCATGAGGGAAGACAGCGGAAGCTGAGGGACGATGTTCCGCGGCCTTCTTTCATCAGTGTCAGCCGGAAGGCGTGGAGCCTGAGACGTTCGCCGTCCGGTCTGCCGTATCTGGAGTCTCCCGCCAGAGGATACCCGCGAGAGGCGAACTGGACGCGGATCTGGTGGGTGCGGCCGGTGAGCAGCCGCACCAGCATCAGGGTTGCCGTCCGCCCCTGCACGTCACGTGTTTCCAGAGCCCGGACGATGCTCCGCGCCTCCTTCCCTTCCGTCCGTCCTGTTTCCATGCGTTCCGTCTGCCGGTTTTTCTCCATGCGGTCGCGCAGTTCGCTCTCCCCGGCGTGGGGCCAGCTGCCCCACACCCAGGCCAGATATTCCTTGCGCGGCGGCGTTTCCGTCCGTCCGGCCAGAGCGTCGCTGAGTCGGCGCAGCGCGGCGTAGCTTTTGCCGGCAATCAGCAGTCCCGATGTATCCTTGTCCAGCCTGTGCACGGGGGCGGGAACAAACTCCGCATGACGGAACCGCGCCGCGAGGAGGGAAGCCACGCTGTCCGCATGGCCGGTTCCTCCCTGCGACGGCAGGCCGGAAGGCTTGTTCAGAACAAGAATATCCTCGTCTTCATATATGACGGGAAGAATGGCGGCGCCCCCGAAAGCGATTGCGGAGGCGGGCCGGGGGCGGACCGGAGAGGCGGAGCCGGGGGCTTTCAGCGCGGCGAAGGGCGGAACGCGCACGAGATCCCCCTCGCTCACGCGGTCGAACGCTTTCGATCTGCCTCCGTTGACGCGTACCTGGCCGCTGCGGATCCATTTGTGAAGTTCTCCGGCCGCTGCTTCGATGCGCCGCTGGAGAAAGTTGAGCAGCTTCTGCCCGGATTCCGCCCGGCTGACTGTGAGCGCGTCCATGAGCTACTGCTTTCTGTCCGCGATGACGGCCAGGGCGTTGACTGCGGCGGCGGCCAGAGGGGAACCTCCCTTGCGTCCGCGCAGCGCAAGGCAGGGATGCCCGCTGTGAACCAGCAGCTCCTTGGATTCCGCCGCGTTCACGAAACCCACGGGCATGCCGATGATCAGGGCCGGTTCGGGCAGCCCCTCATCCAGCAGTTCCAGCAGAGTGAGCAGGGCGGTGGGAGCGTTGCCGATGGCGACAATGCTGTCGGCAAGGGCTTCTCCGGCCAGGAGCATGGCGGCGCGCGCCCGGGTGATATTATCGGATCGAGCCTTGTCCGCCACACCGGGGAGGTCAAGCAGACACCGCACCGAACAGTTCAGGGGAGTGAGGCGGCGGGTCGGAATGCCGGAGCTTGCCATGCGGGTATCGGTGAATATGGAACAGCCGCGCCGCAGAGCCCGCACGCCGCGCCGTACGGCGTCTTCCGGCAGATAGAGATCGCCGGGCAGGGAAATGTCGCCGCTGGCGTGTACCAGACGCCGGGCGATTTCCCACGCATGGCCGGTGAAGGGGCGCGGTTCGGGAATTTCTCCGTCGATGATGACAAAGGAACGGGCTTCAATGTCGTCCGGCGGAATCAGCGCCGCGGCCTGTCGATTGTCGGTGGCAAGTGGATGGGAAGGGAGTGTCATGACATATCCTTGTTGAGATCGTTCTGCCGGGGAAGACAGCGGGCGACGAAACATCGGGCTGCGTCGGGGTGGGAAAGCATTGACAGATGAACATATGAGCCGGAAATGCATCCGAGGGCTGCGCCTTCATGTTCAGCACGGGCGGAGGAGGCGGCGGGAGAACGCAGCTCCCAGAGCGGGGAAAGTCCGTCAGGCTTTTCGATGACGCGCGAATAGTGGAATTCATGTCCGCGTATGGTCAGATTCTCCCACGGGCCTGCCAGTCCGCGGGCTTCCCTGTATCCCAGGGCGGCCCGGCGTGGTTCCATGCGGGCGCGCAGGGGCAGGCATCCGCACATGGGAAAGGCCGTTCCGTCTTTTTCCAGAAAGTCCATGAGATAGAGAAAGCCGCCGCATTCGCCGTACGTTGCATGCCCGCAGGCAAATACGCGGATTGCCTCGCGCATGGAAACATTGGCGGAAAGGCGTTCGGCGTGCAGTTCGGGATAACCGCCGGGAAGAATAAGTCCGCGCGATCCCGGGGGCAGCCCCGCATCATGCAGGGGAGAGAAGGGAACAAGCTCTGCGCCGGCTTCCTCAAGCAGAAGGCTGCTTTCCGGATACCAGAAACTGAACGCCTCATCCCGTGCGAGGGCGATGCGTATGCGGGGGAAGCCCGTTTTTGCCGCACCGGGGAAAGAATATCCGGCCCTGGAGGGAGACATGTGCCGCGGGGAAACACCCAGACGGGCGAACAGGGCGTCGAGATCGATGTGAGATTCCGCCAGTTCCGCAAGTCTGGCGAAGAAAGCCGCGCTTTCGGCATCTCCGCGGAATTCTCCGGCCTGAGTCAGTCCAAGGTGGCGCGAGGGCAGGGTGATGTCTTCCGTGCGGGGCATCACTCCCAGCAGGGGGATATCCGGGCAGAATTCCGCAAAGGCCGCGCGCAGGAGCTTTTCGTGCCGTACGCTGCCGGCCATGACGCAAAGAGCGCCGGCCACGGCGAGACCGGGCCGCAGTCCGGCCAGGCCCCTGGCGACGGCGGCGGCGCTGGCGGCCATGCCCCGGACGTCGATGACAAGCAGCAGGGGGACATGAAGTTCAAGCGCCACATCCGCGGCGGAGGCGGCAAGGCCGGGAAGCCCGTCATACAGCCCCATCGCGCCTTCAATAATGGCGATTTCAGGAACGGAGCCGCGGGGAACTTCCGCCCGGGGCAGGACAAGCCGGGGATGAAGAAGAAACTGACGCGCGGCGTTGCCGGGAAGTTCCTTCCACGCCTGCATCCATGGGTCGAGATTCAGGGAAGGAAGCCCGCACGCGGCGGCATGCCAGCCGGGATCGATGAAGTCCGGGCCCGTTTTGAACGGGCGCACGAGAAAACCTCTGTTCCGGCATGCGGCCATAAGCGCAAGCGAAACGGTTGTCTTGCCGCAGCCGCTTCCCGCGCCGCTGATCAGCACGGAAGGAAGATGCGGTGCGGCGCAGGAACATGCCATGACCGGAGCGGGGTTAGGTATTGCGATGGCGCAGCGATTCGGCCAGCAGAACGGGATCCTTGTCGGGGCGGGCCTGGGCGTTCAGTTCCTGAGACCCCCCGGAACATACGAAATGACCGTTCTGGAGTTCGGCATATCCGGCGGAAATGACCTTGCCGTAGGGCAGTTGATCGCGCATATCGCCATGATCCACGCGGCGGGGAAAGAGAAAGCATACCGGCTGACCGGAGAAATCTTCAAGGATGAGGTACTTCATCAGACATTCCTCTATGGTTTGAAGCATCGGCTCCAGAGCGTGTTGCTGATGGACGTGTCTGCCGGCCGGAATACAGGTTTCCGGCATGCGGTTTTCACGCTTCCGCCGCTGCCTGACGCCGCAAGCGAATTGCGGCTGCTCCGGCTCCCCCGGCCGTGGGCGCAGTTGCGCTTTGCGGAAAGGGAGAGCAGGGATGAATCCCGTTCCGCTCGGAACCGGGAGCATTTTCAAAACGAAAACGCTCAGGGAGAGCAGGGCGCGGGAATGGCCGTCCTGTGAAGCCGGGGACCGCAGGCCGCCGCGCAAGGCGGGATTTTCTGCTACAATCCCCCGGAATGCGGGCTTTTGTCAATGACTGCCGGGGCGCGGAGAGCGGTCAGACGGCGGCGCAGTCGCTGCGGAGCCGCCGTCTGACGCCTTGCGCGGCATGGCTCTCCGGATCAAATCATTGAAGCGTTCCGCCTCCGGGGCTAATGCATATGAGGAAAGGGCCTGAAGCCTTTTCATCCTGAGAGCCGCTGATCTGTTCTGCAGATGCGTCAGCGGCGGAACGCGGCAAGGGCGCGTCGGCCCGCAGTATGAGCCGGGCCGGGTTAAACTGTTCTCACCGGGGGTAAGCCATGTTTCAATCCACAGTCGCCCCGTCCGCCGACTGACTGAAGCAGCCGACGGACAGGGGTCGTGCGGATTGCCCCTCCCTGAAGGAATTTTTGATGAACCCGCATCCTCCCGGGGAGGACTTTCATGCGGAACGAATCTCCCATACCTTCCCTCCGCCCCAATGGTTCAAACAACATATGGGCGAACATCCTTCATCTTGCCGCGCGTCAGGCCTTTCCGGCGGGGCATCCCCTGGAGCTCCGGGGAAGCGCGCTGACCGATTTCTACTATATTGAAAAGGGCCGCCTGCTCATCACCTATACGTCACAGAACGGGCGGGAACGTCCCATCCTCACTCTCGGCCGCGGCAACATCTTCAACGCCTCCACAGCACTGACCGGTTTTGACAACCCCGATTCGCAATACCTCTGCCTCGACGATACCGTACTCTGGCGCTTTCCCGGCTCGCTGCTGACCTCTCCCGACTTCGTCCGGCAGTATCCGGAGCTTGTGATCAATCTGATGCAGTCACTGGGAAACAAGAATCTCCAGATGCATGAGACCCTTTCCTACACCGGGCCGGACGCCGCGCTGGTGCAGCTTGCCCGCTGGCTCTCCCGCATGGCGGACAACCACGGCGCGCTGTCCTTCCGCCCCGGTCTGACCCAGCAGGAACTGGCGGACATGCTGGGAGTTCATCGGGCCACACTGGTGCGCTGCATCCACGCTCTGCGGGCACAGGGCATCGTCAGCCGCTTCACGCGGAATGCGCTGGATATCACCGACCCGGCAGCCCTGCGCAGGATTGCGGAACAATAGAGCTTTTCCCGGGCTGACGGCAAACCCTGCCCTGATGTTTCAGTCCGCAGCCGACGGACAGGGGACGCGCGGATTGCCCCTCCCTGACGGGAGGGATTGCGAAAAGGGATTTCAGCGGCTTCACCGCTGTGTCGGCAGCACTTTCCCCCGGAGCGGGGGGCTTGGAGTCATAAGGCAATTCCTGATGAAAAGGCACATTCCATCAGGATACCCCGCCTGATATCATTTCTCCGTGAAATGCCTCTCCCCCAAGGAAAAGACAATGAAACTCCTTGACATTGGGATCAGTTATCAATAGCGTTTCGGCATGTTCCGGCGCGGCCGGAGAAACACTGTTTCACGGGAGAGAAACAATGCCAAGATTCATGTGGTTCATCATCGCGACCGCGGGCCTCATCGTGGGCTACCTCATTTACGGCCGCTTTGTGGAAAAGGTTTTCGGCCCCCAGCCCCAGCGTCCCACTCCGGCAATCACCCATGCCGACGGCGTGGACTTCGTGGCCATGCCCAAATGGAAGCTGTGGCTGATTCAGCTTCTGAACATCGCGGGCGTCGGTCCGGTGTTCGGCCCCATCATGGGCGCGCTTTACGGCCCCGCCGCCCTGCTGTGGATTGTGCTGGGCTCCATCTTCGCCGGAGCCGTGCATGACTATTTCTCCGGCATGCTGTCCGTGCGTTACAACGGCGCCAACGTGCCGGAAATTGTGGGCTACAACCTCGGCAAAATCGCCCAGTGGGTGATGCGCGTCTTCGCCGTGCTGCTTCTGCTCCTTGTGGGCGTGGTATTCGCCACGGCACCTGCCGGCCTGCTGGCCAAACTCACTCCGGAATGGCTGGATTTCAAGGTCTGGCTCGGCGTCATTTTCTTCTACTACTTCCTGGCCACCATTGTGCCCATCGACAAGATCATCGGCCGCATCTACCCCCTGTTCGGCGCTCTGCTCCTGATCATGGCGGCCGGCATTACCCTGATGCTGTTTGTGGACGATTCCGGCAAGTTCTATCACTGGGCGGAATGGGGCGTGAACCAGCATCCCTCGCAACTGCCGCTGTGGCCTCTGATGTTCATCACCATCGCCTGCGGTGCCCTCTCCGGCTTCCATGCCACCCAGTCGCCGCTTATGGCCCGCTGCGTGGACAATGAACGTGAAGGCCGTTCCGTGTTCTACGGCGCAATGATCGCCGAAGGCTTCATCGGTCTGGTGTGGGCCACGGTGGGCATGACCTTCTATCAGGACCCAGCCGCGCTGGCCGCCTCCATCAATGCCGGCACCGCCAGCAACGTGGTATATGAATCATCCCGCGCGCTCATGGGCTCCTTCGGCGGTCTGCTCGCCATTCTGGGCGTCATCGTGCTGCCCATCACCTCCGGCGACACCGCCTTCCGCGCCGCCCGCCTGACCATCGCGGACATGATCCGCATGCCGCAGCTTACACCTGTCAAGCGTCTGACCATCGCCATTCCCGTGTTCATCATCGGCATCGCCCTGTCGCAGATCGACTTCAACATCATATGGCGCTACTTCGGCTGGTCGAACCAGACTCTGGCCGCCATCATGCTGTGGGCTGCCGCCGCGTACCTGCTGCGCCGCGACAGACTGCACTGGATCTGCACCGTGCCCGCGGTATTCATTACCGCCGCCAGCGTGACCTATATCTACTATGAACCCAGCATGGGCTTCGGCATGTCCATCGGCGTATCCGAAATCATCGGCATCGTCTTTTCCGTCATCTGCCTCGGCGCATTCCTCGCCATCGGCCGCAAGCCCGTGGAAGGCGCGCCTCTTGACGTGTAATTCTTCACGCTGGCGCATCATGGCCAGAGCGTTTTGCGACTGAAACCCCCTGCAGGCGGGACGCCATGTCCGGCCTGCAGACTTCACTCCCGCAGGCGGCGACACCGGAGAAGGAGAGAAGCGGTGCGTCTCACCCTGCTCTGCTCCGCAGAGCATTTCAAGAGCAAATGCTCTGGCATGAAACAGCCCTGACCCCGGACTTCCGGTGGCAAGGCCCGTCGTGTGCATACGACGGGCCTTGTTCATGTGCCCGGTCTCACGCCGCTGTATGGCCGACTCTCTTCCAGAACGGGAATGTTGAGAGCATGTCGGTTATGAAATGCTCTCCTTCAGTCGAGCGAGGCGAGACTGAAGCCGCGACGCCCCCTCTTCTCCGGTGTCGCCGCAATTCACTTGC
>ERZ827088.4722-NODE-4722-length-11045-cov-8.353776_pt1 | contig 11045 bp, 8 predicted proteins | sample MGYA00519922_ERZ827088 | MGnify/ENA primary metagenome ERZ827088 (study PRJEB31778, sample SAMEA3449254) | human gut metagenome | biome: human gut; feature: human-associated habitat; material: faeces | place: United Kingdom | collected 2010/2012 ... | reverse complement strand
CGTAGTCTATACCCAGGAGGCCGAGACCGCCGACATGTACATCGAGCGCACCACCCACGAGCTGGCAAAGGACCACCGCACCCGCGTGGTGAGCAGCGACGGTGCCGAGCAGATCATCGTGCTGGGCAACGGTGCCCTGCGCGTCTCCGCCCGCACTTTCGCCGAGGAAGTAGCCGCAGTAGAAAAGGAAATACGAGAGTTTTTGCAGAATTGACGCACCGTTTAAAGGCTCCCTTGTGCAAAGGGATATGTCACCGACGGTGACTGAGGGATCGTTCCGTTTACCTGGCAAGTCGGTTTGCCCCGCAAGGTCACAATCCCCCGGTCTGCGCTTGCGCTCAGCCAGCCCCCTTTACACAAGGGGGCCTTTTTGTTTGCACTATTTCTCATTTAGAAATGATTTTGAAAAACGCCTGTGCTATACTGGTGTCAAATCCAAAGGAAGGAGATGCCCGCCATGCGGCCTATCTTAATTGTCGAGGACGAGCCCGCCATTGCCGACTTAATTGAAATGACGCTGGAACCCCTGGGCCAGCCGCTCATCAAGGCACACACCGGCAACGAAGCCGCCAACCTGCTGGAGTCCACGCTGTTCGACCTTATTCTGCTGGACGTGATGCTGCCCGGCGTGGACGGCTTTACCCTGATGGACTACATTGCCCCTACGGGCACGCCGGTCATCTTTTTAACGGCCAAAGCCACGGTGGAGGACCGGGTGCGCGGGCTGCGGCTGGGCGCGTATGACTACATTGTCAAGCCCTTTGCCCCGCCGGAGCTGCTGGCCCGGGTGGAAGGCCTGCTGCGCCACACCGGCCGCCGGGCCGCTACACTGCAAGCTTTCGATGCCGTCATCGACCCGGACAACCACATCGTCACCCAAAACGGCACCCGCGTAGAGCTGACGCCCCGGGAGTTTGATCTGCTGCTGGCCCTTGTCCGTGCCCGGGGGCAGCTGCTCTACCGCGAGGCCCTGTATGAGCGAGTCTGGGGCCTGGACAGCAATGCCGGGCCGCGCACGGTAGACATTCACATCCACCGCCTGCGCAAAAAACTACACTGGGATCATAAGATCGTGACCGTACCCAAAGTAGGGTACAAGTTATTGCCGTAACCCCTAAAAGGCCCCCGCCGTCAAAACCCTCTACCACCTTAGAAAGGAGGCCCCCATGAAACGCTCCCTCGCCCTTGCTGTCTGCGGCTTTTCGCTGGTGCTGGCACTGGTGGGCGGGTGGCTGGCGGACCGCCAGTTCACCGCCGCGCTGGATACCCTGGCCGATCAGGCTGTACTGCAGCACCAGCGCAATCTGTTCGGCTATGCCGACACCCTGCAGGAAGTCAAGGCCGACGACTCGCCCCACATGATCCTGGCGGACGACAGCGGTACCCGCTATATCAACGCCAGCGATAAAGCCTTTGCCGGGCAGCTGTATTTTGACCGCCAGCGACTGATCGTGGGGTCGGTCCCCTGCACCTTTGCCCTGCTGGACCAGACCGGCCGGGTCATCTACTCCAAGCTGCCCGACACCATCCCCGAAAGTGAATTGGCCGCACTGAAAGACGCCGATACCACCACAATGCGCCTCTGCGGGCAAACATTGCTGCTCTGCGATCAAGTCGCCGGGGCCAGCGGTCAGCGCGTCTGGGTCTGGATGGTCACAGCGCTGGATGCCAGCTCGGCCTACGCGGTCCGCACCGTCACACTGCGCCAGTGGTTCTTGTTGCAGGCCGTACTGACGCTGGCGGCACTGTTGATGGTTCACCACACCACTGCCCTGCAGCAGCTGAACGACCGCCAAAGCCGCTTTGTGGCCGACCTGACCCATGAGCTGAAAACGCCCCTGACCAGCATGATCGGCTACGCCGACTTACTGCGCGGCGGCGAACTGCCGCCTGAAAACCAGCGCCGCGCCGCCGATGCCATCTACCATGAATCCACCCGGCTGGAAAGCCTGAGCCAACAGCTGCTCAGCCTGCAAGACCTGCGGCAGGAAGCCCTGACCCTGACCGCCGTGCCGGTGGCCGCCGCCTTTGAGGATGTGGCCCGCAGCCTGCCCGATTGCCCCGTGACGCTCGAAAAGACCTGTCCAGGGGACGCCGCCGTGCGGGCCGATCGGGTGCTGCTGGCAGACCTGCTGCGTAACCTAGTGTTGAACGCCGCCCACGCCAGCGCACCGGGCAGCACGGTTACGCTGCGCTGCCTGCCCGCCGGGGACCGCTGGCGGCTGGAGGTAGCCGACACCGGCTGCGGCATCCCGCCCGAGGCCCTGCCCCCCCTGACCGAGCCGTTCTACCGGGTGGACAAGGCCCGGGCCCGGGCCAACGGCGGCAGCGGCGTGGGGCTGGCCCTTTGCGCCGACATTGCCGCCGCCTTTGGCGCCAAGCTGGAATTTACCAGCACCGTGGGCGAAGGCACCACCGTCGCCCTGACCTTGCCCAAGGAGGTGTACGCCCATGAAGAAGCTGACGATTGACCCCCGTTTTTGGCTGACGGCCGCCTTTTGCGCCGCCCTGCTGGCTGCGCCGCCGCTGCTGACCCAGGCGCGGGACCGGCAAGCCGACACCACGGCCCTCACCCGCCCTGCCGTAGCCGGTGTAATGACCGATGAAGAGCGGCTGGACCCCACCATAAGTGCCCTCTATAGTCAGAAGATTTTGAGTGCATCCAATAATTTTCTGGTCGGTGAGGAAAATTCCCAAAAGTATTCACGAATGTCTGGCAAGCTGAGGCAGGCGAACCGCCGTGGTCTGCTGAGCGATGAACAGCTGAACGCGCTTCTCGCCTTGGTCGATGTCACGGAAGCCGCTGAAACTGCTGAACGAGGCGACTATCATTATACTGGTCTGCATACCTGTATTTTTTACTCTGATGCGGCCGGTGTAGAGCAACTGCAACTGACCTATTGCAGTGCCACGCCGGAGGAAGTTGCCTCACCGGAGAACGCTCTTACACTGGACGCCACCATCTTTATCAGTTACCTGCCCAACAATGGCCCCATCCTTAGCATGACGATCTCCTACGATGACCTGCCCGAAAGCACCGTTGACCTCGAGACCCTGCAGGACCGCTTCTGCGACCAGTTGAAGCTGACGGTTCCCGGGGAATGGACTGACATCGGCGGCGGCCAGCGCAATTATTCGTCCAGTAATCTGGTCACTCTCGTGGACGCCTGCACCGCCACCAATCGAGGTGTTATGATGTTGGCTTTTCTCAATCCCTTTGTCGAAGAGTAAAAGAATAAAGCAGCTACAAAAAAGGCCCGCCGTGTTTCCACGGCGGGCCTTTGGATTATGCGGTTTTACAGGTTATCAGACAATACCCTGGCTCATCATAGCGGAAGCGATCTTTTCGAAACCGGCGATGTTGGCACCGGCGACCAGGTTGCCCTTCATGCCGTACTTTTCGGCGGTGGCGGCAGCGGTCTTATAGATGTTGACCATGATGTTGTGCAGGCGCTCATCCACTTCCTCGAAAGTCCAGGACAGGCGCAGGCTGTTCTGGCTCATTTCCAGGCCGGAGGTAGCAACGCCGCCAGCGTTGGATGCCTTAGCCGGGGCAAACAGGATGCCGTTCTGCTGCAGGTAAGCGATGGCATCAGGGGTGGAAGGCATATTGGCACCCTCGGCTACGCAGTAGCAGCCATTGGCAACCAGAGCCTTGGCACCGTCCAGGCGCAGCTCGTTCTGGGTGGCGCAGGGCAGGGCGATGTCGCAGGGGACGGTCCAGATGCCCTGGCTGCCCTCGACGTACTTAGCGGTGGGGACATAGTCCAGGTAGGTCTTGATGCGGGCGCGCTTGACCTCTTTGATCTCCTTGATGACCTTATAGTCAATGCCGTTCTCGTCCACGATGTAGCCGTTGGAGTCGGACATGGCGATGACCTTGCCGCCCAGCTGGGTGGCCTTCTGGTTGGCGTAGGTGGCCACGTTGCCGGAGCCGGAGATCACAATGCGCTGGCCCTCAAAGCTCTTGCCGGCGTCGGCCAGCATCTCCTTGGTGAAGTAGCACAGGCCGTAGCCGGTAGCTTCGGTACGGGCGAGAGAGCCGCCGAAGGGGATGCCCTTGCCGGTCAGCACGCCGGTGTACTCGTTCTGCAGGCGCTTGTACTGGCCAAACAGGTAGCCGACCTCACGGCCGCCAACGCCAATATCACCGGCGGGCACGTCGGTGTCGGGGCCGATGTGGCGGTACAGCTCGGTCATAAAGCTCTGGCAGAAACGCATGACCTCGGCATCAGACTTGCCGTGGGGGTCAAAGTCAGCGCCGCCTTTGCCGCCGCCCATGGGCAGGCCGGTCAGGCTGTTCTTGAAGCACTGCTCAAAGCCCAGGAACTTCAGGATAGACAGGTTGACAGAGGGGTGGAAACGCAGGCCGCCTTTGTAGGGGCCGATGGCAGAGTTGAACTGCACACGGTAGCCGCGGTTGACCTGGACCTTGCCAGCGTCATCGACCCAGGGCACACGGAACATGATGATGCGCTCGGGCTCGACCAGGCGCTCGATCAGGCCGGCCTTCTCGTACTCGGGGTGGGCAGCCACAACGGGCTCCAGGCTCTCGAGGACTTCCTCAACAGCCTGCAGAAACTCCTTCTGCTCGGGGTTGCGCTTTGCAAGGCCCTCATATACACCCTGCAGGTAAGCATTCTGAATTGCCATAAAACGACACTCCTTTATATAATTTCAAACACCGCCTTCATGTTACCACCATAAAAGCAATTTTTCAAGTAGTTTTGGCTTACTTTTCAAAATTTTGTTTGCGGCAGGCGTGCCGGTGTTCTTGTCTTGTGGACAAATCGGCGTTTTTGCGCATAATTATACAACCGTTCATTCTGTCGCATACATCGTGACCCACGCGGCGGGCTGCCCGTCGGCCAAAAAGTCTGCCGGGTCCCAGAGGGCGTAGAGGCTGTACTGCGGGTCATAGCTGTCGCGGGGGTTGGCGGTTGTCAGCCATTGGCCCGACGCGGTGCAGGCCAGCAGCAGCGCGGGGCGGCGCACGCCCTCCGCCGTGACCGCGGGGGCCGGGAGGACGTCGCCGGTCTCCATGTCCAGCAGGCAGTCCGCGTAGGCGTCCCCGACGTTCAGCACGCGGAGATACCGCTGCGGCACGCCCGCAAACGCCGGGCTGAAGGGTACGCACACGTCGATGCCGTAGGTGTCAAGCGGGATGCCATCGAGCAGCGTTTTCTCGGTGCCGTCGGCAGTGTCAAAGTACAGCAGGGCGGCCTGCTGGCCGGGGGTGTCGGCATTGCGGAAATTGCCGGTGTAGTAGATCCTGCCGTCGTAATAGTTGTGGAAATAGCCGTCCGCGTAGGGGCGCGTGCAGATTTTTTCCCGCGCGCCGGTGGCGGGGTCGAGCCAGGCGTAGACGTAGACGGCGTGCGCCAAAATGGCTTTTTCCTGCTCGGTGCTGCCGAAATTGGGGAACGGCTCGTTCGCCTCGATGCGGATCGTCAGGAAGCGGCTTCCCTCACAGGCGATGATCTTCTCGTCGGCCAGCATCGGGATGGTCTGCACCGTGTCATTTTGCCAGTCCCAGCGGTAGAGGGTGCCGGGCTGATGACTGGCGGCGAGGGGGCAGCCGTACAGGGCGTACTCGTCGCACCATTGCAGCTGCATGTGGTGGGGCAGGGCATCGGGCACCGCGGCCACGGGCGTTTTGCCGGCAGCGGGGTCGATGCGGTAAATCTGCGTTGGGGCGACGTTTGTCAGCTCGCCGGGATAGGTGTAGACCGTGCCGTCCACGGCCATGACGCCGACGCAGAAGTCGCTGGCCAGGTAGGCCGGGCAGGCGTCGGAGTCGTGGGTGCAGCCGGGAATATCGCAGTAGACGGACTGGGTCAGGGCCGCGTAGTCGGTTTTGAGGACGAGGGCCTCGGGGGTCATATTGCTGGCGTCCCGGAGCTCATAGAGCGCATCGCCGGTGTTCCAGACGGGGCCGCTGTTTTGGTTCTGAGGGAGGGTGAGAAGATGGCCGACGGGGAATTTGGGGGTAAGCGGCGGGGCGGAGGTTTCGGCGGCGGGCTGTGATGGGGAGGACGCTGCGGCGTCAGGTTGTGCCGGGGAGGACGCTGCGGCGGAGGGGGAGGTTGTGGCGGTGGCAGACGCGCAGACGGTGAGCAGGAGGGCAGCGGTCAGGATGAGCGGAAGTGTGCGGTTCATGTGTGGGGTCCTCCTTTTTAGGTAGTGTAGAGATGCGTGGGATTATCACCCGGTAGGGGCCGGGCATGCCCGGCCCGCAGGTTTGCGTGGGCGGATGTTTGCGGGTGGTTGCCCGGGGGATGGCCGTTGGCGCAAGGTTTCGCGGGGCGTCGGGGACGCCGCCCCCTACGGTTTGCCCGGGGATGGGCGGTGACGGGAGCCTGCCCCTCATCCGGCCCTGCGGGGCCACCTTCCCCCAAGGGGGAAGGCAAGGGCTGCAGGGGAGGGATTCATCCCTCCCGGGGTGTTGGCGGCAGCGGGAGGTCGCGGCGGGGTGGGGGCACCCCGCCCTACGGATGGGGATATGGAAACGCTGTGGGGTTTACGTGGGCAGTCGTTTCCGGGCCGTCCGCGGTAGGGGCCGGGCATGCCCGGCCCGGGGGTTTGCGTAGGCAGGCGTCAATGGTTCGGCCCGTAGGGAGGGGTCTTGACCCCTCCGCGGGTGGCTGCCCGGGGGATGGCCGTTGGCGGGAGGTTTCGCGGGGCGTCGGGGACGCCGCCCCCTACGGGTTGCCCGGGAGCGGGCGGCAGCGGGAGCCTGCCCCTCATCCGGCCCTGCGGGGCCACCTTCCCCCGAGGGGGAAGGCAAGGGCTGTAATCCCTCCCGGGGTGTTGGCGCAAGGTTTCGCGGGATGTCGGGGACGCCGCCCCCTACGGTTTGCCCGGGAATGGGCGGCTCCTACGCCTCACCCTGCCCACATCTCCACCGGCGTATAGTCGGTGCTGCCGGCGGCAAAATCGTTGGGGGCGATCAGCCCATAGGCCAGATGCGCGTTTTCGTCGTTGGTTTCGGTCCAGAGGAGCCAGCGGCCATCGGCGGTCTGGGCCAGACGGGACGGGGGTATGTTGTAGGCGTAATTTTTCAGCCGCTGGGTGATGGGCACAAGCTCGCGGGCGGCGGCGTTCATCAAATAACAGCGGTTGCCGCCCACCGCGCCGTCGGTGCCGTACAGCCAGAGCCAGTCCTCGGCCCGGCTGCCCCGGGCGGGCAGGACGTTCGTGTAGGTGTCCTGATAATCCCACAGGTTGCCGGTCAGGGGCGCGTCCCACACCGTGGCGGTGCTGCCGTCGGCGGGGTCATACTCCTGCAAGGCGCCGCGGTTGTAGCCGCCGTCCTGCAGGGCCTCGCGCTCCTCAAAGTAGAGCTTGCCGTTGTGGGTGCCCAGATACCCGGAAAGCCGCTCATCCGCGATGTTGTAGGGGCGCTCGATCAGCTTGCGGCGCTCGCCGGTGCGGGGGTCGTAGCGGTCAAATTCAACGGTGGCGCTCTGCACGGCGGCCCGGAACTGCTCAAAGTCGTCGGGCAGGGGCGCGTCGGTCACATAGCGCGCCGTCAGCAGCGCGCCGTCGCAGCAGGTCACAAAATACTCTGTGGGCTCCAGCGGCACGGACTGCAGTTCACCGGTGGTCAGGTCGATGCGGACGGCCTTTGTGTTCTGGCCGTTGGTGCCGGAGGTCATCACCCCGTACAGGGCCGCGTCGTCGCAAAAGTCAAACACGTAATCCACACACTCGGCGGGCAGGTCGATGCAGGTCTTGCCGTCGTCGGTCAGCCTGTACACCTGCGGCGCGGCGCTTTGCTGCTGCCACAGGCCGTAGTAGTGGGCCTCCAGCTCCTCGGGCGTGAGGTCGGTGCTGTCCAGCTGAGGCGTGAGGTACTCTTCGCGGTATTCCTCCCAGGTTTGATCCGTGTGGAATACCGGCGCGTTGAGCACATAGACCGCGCCGTCCGCCACAAAGGGGCAGTAGTAGCGGTACCGCCCCGGGAACCAGGCCGGGCAGTCGGCGCTGTCGTGGGTGCAGCCGGGCACGGTGCAGGCGACGGTCTGTGCGGCGGTGGCGTAGTCGGTTTTGAGCAGCAGGCCGCCGTGGTTGCGGTAGACCATTTCATAGTAGGCGTCGCCGCTGTTGAAGCTGCTGTCGTGGCGGTTCAGCCAGGCGAAGTCCCCGGCGGCGGGGGTCGGGGTGGCTGTGGCGGTGGGTTCGGGCGTGGGGGTGGTCAGGGGTGCCGTATCCGTGGCGGACGCGCAGGCGGTGAGCAGGAGTGCGGCGAGGGGAATGGCGGCAAGATGGCGGTTGCGCATGGTGGGAGCCTCCTTTTTAAGTAGTGTAGAGATGCGTGGGATTATTACCCGGTAGGGGCCGGGCATGCCCGGCCCGGGGGGTTACGCGGACACCCGTCAACGGTTCGGTCCGTAGGGAGGGGTCTTGACCCCTCCGCGGGTGGTTACCCGGGGGATGGCCGTTGGCGGGAGGTTTCGCGGGGCGTCGGGGACGCCGCCCCCTACGGGTTGCCCGGGAGCGGGCGGCAGCGGGAGCCTGCCCCTCATCCGGCCCTGCGGGGCCACCTTCCCCCGAGGGGGAAGGCAAGGGCTGTATGGCGGCAGCGGGAGTCTGCCCCTACCCCGGCAGCTGGTCCTCGGTGCGGAGCTGGAGGGTCAGGCTGTAGTACCAGCGGTCTGACGAAACCGGCGCTGTACCGACGTAATCCTGGTAAGTGTAGGGGTGGGTCGAGGCGGTGATGAGCGCACCGCCGTTCGTGCTGTAGAGGGCGCAGCCGTAGGGGCTGTCGGCGGGGGCGGCCCAGTCGCCGAGGCTTTCCAGTCCGGCCTGGGCGGCAAAGCTGCGCAGGGCGGTCTCGGTGGGCAGCGGGGTGTTTTCCGCGTCGGTCCCGGCCATCGAGAGCCATGCCTCGACCACTGTGCCGGTGCGGCTATCCATAGTGACGCTGTAGCGCGTAAAAAGTGCATTGTCCGTCATGCCGAACCGCCGCACCGTCACAAAGCCGAGGCTGTCGGTGACGCAGTAGGTCGCGTCCAGCGAGTAATATTTTCCGTCCCAGTCGGTGTAGCTTTCGCCGGTCTCGGCCGTGTCCAGCGCCTCGGCAGCCCAGGCGGCGGGCACGGCGCCGGTTTCGGCCAGCTGGCGCAGGGCGTTCTCGGCGGCCTCGGCGGCGGCGGAATCCGCATACTGCATGGATTGCAGGCTGGCGGACGCACCTATGTACATTTTCGGGGCTGTCAGAACCTCGGCGGGGCGCTGCTCCCGCTCGCTCTCGGCGTTCCGGCTGCGGGCGGCCAGCTGGCGCAGGATATAATAATCGTCCGCCGTGGGCGTCGGGGCAACGTAGGGGTCGGCCACGGTCTCGACGCGGCCAAGGCTGGCGGCGTCGGCTGCGGCCAGAAACACCGCGGGCGCGGCGGCGCAGCCCAGCACGGCCACGGTGCAAAGCGCGGCGGTCAGCCGCGGATGGTTCCAAAGGCTCACGGTGCATCCTCCTTCCAGACGGGCAGCGTCACACTGACCCGGGTGCCCCTGCCGGGTTCGCTTTCGATGTGCAGCGCACTGCCGTGGGCGGCGGCAATGCGCTGGCAGAGCGCCAGCCCCAGGCCGCTGCCGCCCTGACGGCGGGCGCGGGATTTATCGACCATGTAGAACGGCTCGGTCACGCGGGGGATCAGCTCGGGCGGAATGCCGCAGCCGCGGTCCGCCACGGTCAGCGTGACGGCGTCCCCGGCCTGCGCACAGAGCACCAGCACCGGCGCACCGGGCGCACTGGCCTTGGCGGCGTTCTGCACCAGATTGCAGAGCAGATCCAGCAGCAGGTCGGCGTCCCCGCGCACGGTAGGCGTGGCGGCGGGCGTGCGCAGGGTGACGTCCGGGCAGGCCGCGTGCAGCCGCGGCCAGAGCGCGGGCAGCGGCACGGCGGTCAGTTCAACGCCCTCCTCATTCAGGCCCAGCAGGGCCAGCAGCTTGCGGCTCAGCGCCTCGAGCCGCCGCCCCTCGTGTACGATGGCCGCGGCGGCCTCGCGCTGCTCGTCTGGGTCGGTCTGCATGGTGTGGAGCATGTCCGCATAGCCGATGATGCTGGTCATCGGGGTTTTCAGCTCATGGGTGAACGCGCCGACGAAGTCCTCCCGCCGCTGGACGTCGGCCTCGAGGTCGGCGATCTTTTCCTGCACAGCATCGGCCATTTTGTCAAAGCTGCAGCTCAGCGCCTCGATCTCATCGCCGGTGTGCAGGTCTGTGCGGCGGGCGTAGTCCCCGGCTGCGATCTGCGCCCCGGCTGCGATCTGCGCCCCGGCGTCGGTCAGGACGGCCAGCGGGCGGGTCAGGCGGCGGGCCAGCAGCGCCGTGACGGCGGACGCCGCGGCCAGCACGGCGGCCTCCAGCAGCAAAAAGCGCATCAGTGCGGCGTTTCTGTCCCGGTAAAGGCCGGTCAGGTCATAGGCTGTGACGAGCCGCAGCCCGCCCTGCAGGTCGCTGGCGTAGACGGCGTAAATGGAATTTTCGGTCCTGACGGTCACGGTGGCGGCGTCGCCAAGGGGGAGGCTTTGCAGCCCTTCCAGCGTGGCGCAGACGAGGGTGTCGCCCCGCCAGAGCGCCGCGGGGACATCCTGTGCCGTCACGCGGGCCGTGAGCGCGGCATCCCCGGTGGATATGCCGCGGCGCTGCAGGTCGAGGATCTCGGTTTGCAGCAGCGTACACGCCTGGGCGTGGGCGGCGGCGTTGGCGGCGGCCATGCGGCTGCGCTGCACGGAGAAATCACTGTACAGCAGCACGCACCCGCCCACACCGAACGACGCGGCCAGGACGAGGATCAGCAGGCAGAGCAGTTTTTGGAAGTATCGCATGAGAGAGCTCCTTTGGTGGGGGCGGGGTGTTGGTTGCCCGGGGACGGGGTGTGACGGGTGGCTGCGGGGCGTCGAGGACGCCGCCCCCTACGGTGGGGGTTGGTTGTAGATTGCCCGGGAACGGATGGTGACGGAAGGTTACGGCGGGGTGAAGGCACCCCGCCCTACGGATGGGCGGAAGGTTTGCGGCAAATGGTGTAGAGGGCGGCGTCC
>ERZ827088.4719-NODE-4719-length-11052-cov-5.688279_pt1 | contig 11052 bp, 7 predicted proteins | sample MGYA00519922_ERZ827088 | MGnify/ENA primary metagenome ERZ827088 (study PRJEB31778, sample SAMEA3449254) | human gut metagenome | biome: human gut; feature: human-associated habitat; material: faeces | place: United Kingdom | collected 2010/2012 ... | reverse complement strand
CTATGATCGAAGAGATCAAGGGTTTGACCGTTCTGGAGCTGTCCGAGCTGGTGCACGCTCTGGAGGAGGAGTTCGGCGTTTCCGCCGCCGCTATGGCTGCTCCCGCCGCCGGCGCTGCTGCTCCCGCCGCTGAGGAGAAGACCGAGTTCGACGTGGTCCTGGCTGGCTTCGACGCCGCTCAGAAGATCAAGGTCATCAAGGTCGTCCGCGAGATCACCGGTCTGGGCCTGGCCGAGGCCAAGGCTGCCGTCGAGGGCGTGCCCCACACCCTGAAGGAGGCTCTGTCCAAGGACGATGCCGAGGCTATGAAGAAGCAGGTCGAGGAGGCCGGCGGCAAGGTCGAGCTGAAGTAAGTTTCTTACACAGTCAAAAAAGAAAGACGCCTATGCGTCTTTCTTTTTTTTGTCCAGAATCCCTAACCTTTGGTTAATCGTTATCCCGCACTGCCTGCCATATAATGGCATACGATGGCGCGAAGTGCCATCGGAACGCGGCGCCGCGGCGTCCTGCCTGCGGCGCGGGAAACGAAACGATCAGGAGGAATGAACATGAACAAGTTTTTGCGGCGCACGGTGACAGCGGCCCTGCTGGCGGCCCTCTGCCTGACGTTGGCGGCCTGCGGCGGCAGCGGGTCTGACGACAGTGCTCCCGACACTATCCAGGACATGGCCAAGGACGACACTGTTCAGTTCGACTACGGCGACTATCTGGGCATCTGGTCCAACGGCACCGGTGACTACGACAGCTTTGAGGTGGAGCCCGGGGAGAGCGGCGAGGTCCGCTGGCTTCTCTACGCCGGCGCCAACTGGGAGTACAGCGGCTACCTCCAGTATGTGGAGGAGTACGGCTATGTCTACGCCTACAACGACCACAACGGCACAGCCTACCGCTGTGAGCTGGACGGCGCGGAGCTGACCGTGGCCGAGATCGGCACCTTCACTTACGGCGGCTCCGGCACGCCTGACGATTTCCAGGACGTGGAGCCCGAACCCACGGCAGACGTCTCTGTATTGGCCGGCGACTGGTATCAGGACGGCGACGTGGACGGCGACAGCCGCGTGGAGATCACTGCGGACGGCGTCTGGACCCTGCTGGATTGCACCGGCGACATGGACGCCATGATGGACTACGGCGAGCTCATCCCCTCCCAGGAGGAGGGCAGCTGGTTCGCCCGTTCCACCATGCTGGATGACGTGGAGTACAATGTCACCGTGGCGGACGAAAATATTCTCTACTGGGGCGGCGAATATGATTGCTACATCCGCTCCCAGGGCTGAAGAACAATATAAAAAGAGAGGACCGGCTGACCGGTCCTCTCTTTTTATGGCTTGTGCGTTACCATTATTTAAGCGAAATATCCCCGCGCCCAAGAGCGCGGAACATCCCCCCCGGCGCGATGAGGGATTGCAATTTGCATAGGCTTCTTATATAATCAAAACAGACACAGCAACCACAACAACCCCCGGCGCCGACGGCGCGGGGCTGCGGACGCGGGCGGGGCCCGCAGAGAGGAAACCTATGAAACGAGTATGGACACTGCTGCTGGCTGCGTGCCTGCTGATACTGGCGGGCTGCGGCGGCGCGGAAAACAATAAGGATCAGACCTCGGAGACGGACACGCTGGCCCTGCTGCGGCAGGAGATCGCGAACAGCGGCAGCCAGTGCGGCGTGGCATTCCTGGGCTATATGCAGGGCGATGACGTGCTGGCGTGGCTGAGTGAGAGCGGCTGGACCCAGACGTTCCCCTTCCTGGCGGACATGACGGAGCAGCAGGTGGTGGAGCAGGACGGCGACGAGGTGTACTGCATCGTGTCTGCGGACAGCAGCGCCAAGGTCACGGTGCAGAGCTATGACCCGCTGAACGATGCATCGCCCTACGGCGACATCTTGTACGAGAGCGCCGACGGTGCGCCGGTGTGCCTGCGCGGCAACGTCAGCGACATCATGGCCAACCTGGCGGTGACGGTGGCGGGGGACAGCGGCGAGGTGCTGTACGTCCCGTGCCTGAGCCTGGCGGACGGCATGCTGAATGCCATCACGGAGAAGGGGACGATCTACAACTTCACGCCAGGCGCAGTACACCAGACGCCGCAGGTGAAGGAGCTTTACAGCGAGTCCTTTGACTACACTGACAGCGTGGGCAACAGTGGGCGCTACACCTACCGCGTGCCCCAGCTGCTGGCGGAGACGGAAGGCGCGGCGGCCATCAACCGGACCATCGACGAGACCTACGGCACCATCGTGCGGGAGGCGCAGGAGAGCATGGCCGGCGGCGTCAGCCTGTCGTGCATGTACATCACGTGGGAGACGTATCAGTGCGGCAACGTGCTGTCTCTGATCGTATCCTGCGGCTGGGGCTTCGACATGAACACGCACAGCGTGTACCTGTACGACACGGCCACGGGGGAGCAGATGACCACGGCGCAGCTGCTGGAGACGCTGCAGGTGGAGCCGGAGACGTTCCTTGCGGCAGTGCGTCAGGCGGCAGCCGAGAGGTTTGACGGGAAGTACGCCGGTATTGGCGGCGACACGGATGAGCTGGTGGCCGAGCGGCGGGCATGGACGCTGTCCGACGAGAATATCAATCTGGATGTGATGACCTACGCGGACGCGGCGGGAAATCTCTACGTCTATCTGCCCATCGGGTCCATCGCCGGTGCGGCGTCCTATGAGGAGCCGCTGACGCTGGATCTGGGCGCGGCGGGATAACGTGCAACCGGCTGGGGCCTCTCCCCTCACGGGAGAGGCCCTGTTTTTCAGGGGAAGGAGCGGCCGATGAAGAGGAGCGGGAACAGACTGGTGCTGCTGACGGCGGCGCTGGTGCTGATGATATGGGCGCTGACCGGCTGCGGCGGGCAGCAGACGGGGCTGCGTCAGGCGGTGACGGAGCTGTCCTGCGTGGATATCCAGGGCTATCCCGCCATGACCGGCACCGGCGGCTACGGCGCGGCATTGTGCTGGACAGACTACGAAAGCGACAGGACCACCGTGCAGATAGTGGACGTGAAGCGGGACCGTCTGAAGGCAGAGCGCCGGCTGGACGGCGCCTGGACCATGGCGGAGGAGACATTTCAGGACGGCCGCCTGGCATTTTACAAGTGGGACGACAGCACCCAAATGGTGTACCGGTTCCTGAACGCGAAGCTGGAGGACGCCGGAGAGTTCCGGCCTGCGGAGCCCGGCGGCGTATTGAGTCACGATGGCGCGTCGTATTACTACCTCAGCGGGACGGCGCTGTATCGGCAAGACACCGCCACCGGCGATACCCTGCTGGTGAAGCTGGAGGAAAACCTGCGCTTTGCATTTACGGGGGAGTACCACCCTACGGAGAATGTGCTGGAGCTGTGGTGTATGCTGTCGCCGTACAGCAGCGAGTGCGGCATGGCGCTGGTGGACCTGGACAGCGGGAAGTGCCTGATGCTTCAGGATACGGTGCAGGGCATGAGCTTCACGGAATACGGCATCAGCCTGCGATCCTTCAAGGAAGAGGAGAGCTGTGACCTGCGGTACGCCGCAGAGGACGGCACGTACCGACTGGCCACGGAGTTGGGCGACACGGCCATGGAACTGGAGATGATCGAAGGCTCCCAGTACGCCTACCGCAGCGGGGGCGATGGCGGCGGTCAGGAGCTGTACCGGCTGGGCCAGACAGTGGGACACTGCGCCATGGATGGCGGCATGGAACTGAACAGCTGCTGGCTGCCGGAGGCGCAGGTGCTGGTGAACGTACTGTACCGGCAGGACAGCGGCAGCTACGTGCTGACGGCGGTGGACCCTGCAAAGCTGACATTCGAGACGTGCAGCGCCGCGGAGGAGACACCGTCGCCCATGACGGTGGACCAGAGCATCCCTCAGGTGTACTGGGGCGAGCTGGCCGGCGGTGAGCTGCCGGATAATATGCAGGAGCTGCGGCATTACGCCGACCGGCTGGAGGAGAAGTACAGCGTCAGCATCCGGCTGTCCAGCCAATGCGCCCAGCCCTGCCAGGCGTCGGGGGAAGAGATCGTCACCACCGACCAGGCGGGTCTGGACGACGAGGTGGGCGCTATCTATCAGGCACTGGAGGCGTTGGACCGGACGCTGGCTCTGTACCCGGACGGCTTCTTCGCCCAGTTCCGCACAGAGCTGGGAGAGGGCGGCGTACAGTTCCTGCCGGTGGCGGATTTCCACATGGATTACAGTGTCATCGGGCTGTCCTTCGAAAGCCCCCTGTGGCACTACGTCGCCTATACGGTGAACGCCGGTGCGCCGGAGGAACTGCTGTGTCACGAGATCTGGCATGCCACGGAGGACCGTCTGACAAGCCTGCAGTGGGACGCCATCGACAGCGAAGCATGGGCTGCCTGCAATCCCAGGGGCTTCACCTATTATGAGGACTACGACACGGCTATGAGTGAGGCGGACGGCGACTGGCTGTTCTTCGGCGGCGGGCAGGATGTCCACTTCGTGGACAACTACTCCACCATGAATGCACGGGAGGACCGCGCCCGCATCATGGAGTACATCATGGGCTCCGATGATTTTGCCGACGAACTGGCGGCGCAGCCCGCCATCCGGCGGAAGCTGACGCTGATGGTGGAGGCGGTGCGCAGCGGCTTTGACACCACCGGCTGGGGCACGCCCCGCTGGGAGCGGCCATTGACACGGCTGGACAACGCGGCGTGAGGGCCGCAGCGCACATCAGACATACCCGCCGCAAGGCGGGACAGAGAGGGGGAAACGCTGTGGCAAAACAGCGTTGGAAGGGCAATACCATTTACATCTCCCAGCGGCTGCGGGAGGAGCTGCGGCCCATTGAGCACTGCGCACTGACCACAGTGGTGGCGCCCATGGGTTACGGCAAGACCACGGCGGTCAGCTGGTATCTGGCGGAGCGCATTCGCCAACAGCGGGCAGCGGTGCTCCGCGTCAGCGTCTACTCCGACAGTCTGCCTATCTTCTGGCAGAGCGTGCAGGCTGCCTTTACCCACGCGGGGATAGACCTGCTGCGGGACTACGAGTGCCCGCAGGATGAGGCGTCGGCCAGCCTGCTCATCGACGACCTGTGCCGCACGCTGGCACTTCTGGGACCGTGCTATCTCTTTATCGATGATTTTCACCTGCTGGCAGACCCGCGGGCGTCGGCCTTTCTGTGCGTGCTGGCCCGCCGGCTGCCGGAGAATGCGCACCTCATCGTGGCGGGGCGGGACGAGTTTCTGCCGCCCCAGGAGGTGCTGCGGCTGGGGCGGCACGTCTGGCGCATCGGCGCGGCGCAGCTGCGTCTGGAGCGGGAGGAACTGGAGGCCTACGCCCGCCGGTGCGGCGCAGAGCTGTCCGACCACCAGGTGGAGCAGCTGCTGCACACCACAGAGGGCTGGTTCTCCGCCGCGTATCTGAGCTTGCAGACGCTGGCGGAGCGTGGCACACTGCCGGACGGCGGCTCCGATATCTACACCATGTTCTCCGCCGCCATGATCCAGCCGCTGTCCCTGCGGCGTCAGACGTTTCTGGCCATGCTGGGGCTGGCGGACGAGTTCACAGAGGAGATGGCGCAGGCCGTCACCGAATATGCGGACGCGGCGTCGCAGATCGCGGACCTGACGGCACGAAACGCCTTTGTGACGCGGTTGCCGGACGGCGCGACCTACCGATTCCATCACATGATGAAGGAGTGTGCCCAGCGGACCTTCCGGACGCTGCCGCCGGAATCGCAGCAGCGCTGCCGCCGCCGGTACGGCCAGTGGTACGAGGAACGCGGCCAGTATCTCCAGGCCCTGCGGGCCTACGGCGGGGCGGAGGACTTTGACGGCGTGCTGCGGGTGGTGGAGAAGGACGCGGGAATCCTGCTCGCGTTGCTGCCGCCGGAGCAGGTGCTCTCCTGGCTGGACCGGTGCCTGCCGGAGGTACTGGAGCGGCACCCGCTGGCCATGCTGGTGCTGATGCGCAGCATGTTCAACTGGCGGCGCATCCCCGAGATGCTGCGGCTGAAGGAGCAGCTGCTGGCAGCCATCGATGCGCGGCCCGATATGCCCGGGGAGGAGCGTGGCAACCTGCGGGGCGAGTGCGACCTCATCATGAGCTTCCTGCTCTACAACGACATCGCGGGTATGAGCCGCCTGCACCGCAGCGCCAGCGCCCAGATGTCCCGTCCGGCGGTGAGTATCCGGCGGCAGGGCGGCTGGACCTTCGGGTCCCCGTCGGTGCTGATGATGTTCCACCGGCAGGCGGGCCGGCTGGACTGCGAGCTGGCGGAGATGGACGAGTGCATGCCCCACTACTACTGTGTTACCAACGGCCACGGACAGGGGGCGGAGCACATCATGCGGGGCGAGGCCGCGTTTCTGCGGGGCCAGCTGGACGATGCCCGGATCGCACTGGCCGGCGCCTACGCCCAGATCCGGGACAACGGACAGGAGAACATGGCCCTGTGCTGCGACCATCTGGCGTGGCGGCTGAGTCTGTGTACCGGCGAGACGCCGCGGCAGGACTTTGACCAGCGGCGCAGGGAGCTGCTGTGCCAGCACAACGCGGCGTGGCTGAATATCCTGAACAGTACAGATGCCTACTACCACGCGCTGATCGGCGAGACGGAGAGCGTTCCGGAGGTGTTTCGGGAGCACCGGCTGGCGTCGGTGCGGTATCTGGCGCCGGGAAAGCCCATGATGGAGCTCATCGAGAACCAGGTGTACCTGGCCCAGGGGGCTTATGCGGAGGTCATCGGCCGCAGCCAGCAGCTGCTGGCGGTGTGTGACGCCATGCACTACGCGCTGGTGGCCATGCACGTGCAGCTCCAGACGGCGGGAGCCTGTGAGATGCTGGGGCGGCGGGCGGAAGCCCGCGGCCTTCTGGAGCAGGTGCTGCAGGATGCAGCGGCGGACGGACTGGTGATGCCGGTGGTGGAGAACTACCGCTATCTGGCGCCGCTGCTGGCGGACATGCCCCAGCGGGGCGATGTGCCGCATATGATCGAGCTGGGGCGGCGGTACGAGGCGCGGTGCGCATCGGTGCGGCAGCGCAGCGCGGTGCCGATGGCCTTCCACGTGCTGACGCCGCGGGAGCGGGACATCGCCATGCTGGTCGCGGCGCGGCTCAGCAACCGCGAGATCGCGGAGAAGCTCTATCTGTCGGAGGGCAGCGTGAAGCAGTACGTCAACCGCATCTACGCCAAGCTGTTCATCGAGGGTGATACCCGCACCAAGCGCAAGCGGCTTGTGGAAATGACACAGCACTAACCTTTGGTTAGTAGTGGAGAAAAGCGATCCACCGTACAATAAGTACGGTGGATTTTTTTATGTGTGGAGAGGAGCAGACTATGAAAAAGACATTGACGCCGCTGCTGATCGCCGCGGCAGTGGCGCTCAGCGCCTGTGGGCAGGATCTATCCGGCGGCGACTGGCGCACCACCGGTGTGGTGCAGGCCGCAGGCACCATCTCGCGCTCCGGCGCGGACACCGATGTGCTGGTATGCGTCCATGAGGGAGACGCTGTGTTTTACCGCGACAGCGCGGACCAGGAGCTGTTCGGACAGGTGGTGTACCCCATGGACGTGCAGGACCCCTGGGACACCTTTGCCGCTATTGACTTTGCCGACCGGAATGGCGATGGCGATGGCGATGTGGCCATGACCTTCACCGATTCCGAGGGGGGAGACGTGTGGATGGTGTGGTTCTGGGACGCGGACGCCGAGGCGTATGTGTTCCAGCCGGAGGAGTCCCTGGTGGAGGACCTCGGCGGGGAGAGTGTATCCCACGTGGGCTTTGAGGGCACGTGGTATCTGGATGGCGACGAAACGGAGGAAAGCGTCATTATCATCGGCGTTGTGGGCGACTGGGTGCTGTACGACCAGCAGGGCGACACCCGCACCGCCATCGACAGCGGGCTGCTCCGCGTGGTGGACGAGACGCAGGGGCACTATGCCGCCGATTCCGAGCAGTTTGACGGCGTCTCCTACATCATCGCCACGGCCGGGGACAACGGCATGTACTGGGGCGTCACCGGCGATTATGACTACTACGAACGCCTGGACTGAGGGCAAACAGGGACGGAATACAAAAACAACGCGGGCATAGCCCGCGTTGTTTGTTGTATATTCAGACTCAGTCGGCGTCCTTGCTGGTGGCCTTGTCGAAGATCTCCACGGCCTCGGCGTTGGGAGCCGGCGTCAGCTTGGTCACCACAACGGCGACGATCAGGCTGGCGATGAAGCCGGGCACGATCTCAAACACGCCGGTGGAGGCGGTCAGACCGGTCAGCAGCCAGCCCAGATCCACCACGAAGCCGGAGACAACACCGGCCACGGCACCCTTGTAGTTAAAGCGCCGCCAGAACAGGGACAGCAGGATGGTGGGGCCGAAGGAAGCACCGAAGGCACCCCAGGCGTTTTCCACCATGTCCATGATGGCCTGCGCACCGCTGCCCTTGGAGTTGGCAATGAAGAAGGCGATCGCGGACAGCACCAGCACCAGAACACGACCTACCATCAGCGTCTCCTTCTCTGTGGCGTTCTTGCGGAAGAAGGGCTTGTACAGGTCGGCGGTGAAGGAGCTGGACGCCACCAGCAGCTGGGAGTCCGCCGTGGAGATGGAGGCGGCGATGATGGCCGCCAGCAGCAGGCCGCAGATGCCGGCAGGGAAGAAGCGGCGGGACATGGCGATGAAAACCAGCTTCTGGTTGCCCGCCGTCAGCAGCTCCTCGCCCATGACCATGCGGCCAAAGTAGGCGATCAGCACGGCGGCGAGCAGGGAGATGATAACCCAGACAATGGCCACGGTGGAGGACTTGCGGATCATGGAGGGCTTCTTGATGGACATGAAGCGCACCAGAATGTGGGGCATGCCGAAGTAGCCCAGACCCCAGCCCAGACCGCTGAGGATATCCTGCCAGCTGGCGCTGAACAGGCCGCCGCCGAAGCTGCACTGGGTAACAGCGCCGGACGCGGCGTCGGTGTACTCGTACACGGTGGTCAGCGCGGTGGGATCCAGCAGGTCGCGGTGGCCAAAGTAGACCACGATGGGCACCAGCATCAAAGCCAGCATCATCAGCATGCCCTGGAAGAAGTCCGTCCAGCACACGGCGGTGAAGCCGCCGAAGAAGGTGTAGGCCACGATGATCAGCAGGAACACGAACATGGCCAGCTTGGGGGACACGTCCGGGAACAGGGTGGTGAACACGGAGGTGCCGGCCACCAGAGCGGAGGCCACATAAATGGTGTAGGCAAACAGGAAGATCAGCGCACACACCAGCTGCAGGGAGCGGGAGTCCACCGCGAAGCGGTTGGTCAGGTACTGGGGCACGGTGATGGCATCGTCAGCGGCCTTGGAGAAGGTGCGCAGACGCTTGGCGCACAGGATCCAGTTGGCGGCGGTGCCCAGCGCCAGACCGATGCCGATCCACATCTGGCCAAAGCCGAAGGCCAGAATGGAGCCGGGAAGACCCATCAGCAGCCACGCGGACATGTCGGAGGCCTGAGCGGACAGCGCCGTGACCCAGGGGCCCATGGAGCGTCCGCCGAGGAAGAAGTCCTCGGAATTCTTGTTGGAGCCGTTAAAGTAGAAGATCAGCGCTACTCCCAGCAGGATGATGAAGTAGGCCAAAAATACGATGATTTCCCAATTCATGATTTCTCCGTCCTTTGCGTAAGTTCAGTCTGCCTATTATTAAAACACACTAAAATGTAGTATACAACAATCCTCACCGTTTGTAAATCGCCATTCCAAACTTTTTTGCTTTAATTTGACAGATGAGCGCCTTTTTCCCCGCTGTCCCTTGTCAATTGCTGCCGATTGTGGTATGCTGTATCCAATAACACGAGAGGGAAGGTACATGCCATGGATGCCAGCTTCAAAACATGCATGTTCGGCGGGTTCGACCGTCAGGATGTGGTGGCGTTTATCGAGAAAACGGCGGAGGAGCACCGCGTGGAGACGGAGACGCTGCGCGCGGAGAACGACCAGCTGCGCCGCGACCGGGACGCCGCTGTCGCCGAGAATGAGGCGCTGCGCTGCCTGACAGAGGAGGACGCCCGCTTGCAGGAGGACAACAACCGGCTCCAGCGCCGGGTGGAGGAGCTGCAGGCGAAGCTGGCGGAGGTGCAGGCGGAGAACAACGCTTTGCGCGGCCCGGCGGGGGAGTACCAGTCCCTGAAGGAGCATATTGCCGACATCGAGATCAGCGCCCACCGCCGCACGGAGGAGTTCCGCGCCCGCGCCATGGAGCGGCTGGGACAGTGCATCGCCCAGCAGCGCCTGTGGTGCAGCCAGCGGCGCAGTACCTACCTGACGATGAATGCCGCCCTGTCCCAGCAGCTGCGCGCCGCCCAGGAGGAAGTGGACAACGCGGATTTCACCGCCTTTGACGACATGATCGGGGAGCTGCAGCGCCTGGAGGACGAGCTGAAGAAGCCCGACCCGCAGATATGAGAGAAAAAGAACCGCCCGCAGGTAGTGAAGTGACCCCCAAAAGTTAGACAATATTTTGAAGTAAAAATTGTTCAAGCAGCCGAAAGGGCTTGCTGTCTGTGAATTGCAGGCGGCAAGCCCTTCAGTTTTGCCTTGATCCTGCGGTTGTTGTAGTAATCCAGATATTCAACGAGCTCCTGTTTGAAGTGCTCCATGGACTGAAATTCTTGCAAATACAGCAGCTCACTTTTGAGCAGCCCGAAGAAATTTTCTATCACAGCATTGTCCAGACAGTTTCCCTTGCGGCTCATGCTCTGGCGAATGCCCTTCTCTCGGAGCATCCGTTGATACTGTTTATGTTGGTATTGCCAGCCCTGATCAGAATGGAGAATGAGGTTTGTTCCGTCCGGAATTTTTGCAAATGCCTCGTTCAGCATAGTCGTAACCATGCTGAGCACAGGGCGATCCGATATGGTATAGCTGACCAGATCGCTGCTGTGCAGATCGAGAATCGGGGACAGGTAGAGCTTCTCTCCAAACAGGCTGAACTCCGTCACATCCGTGACCCATTTCTGATTCGGCTTTTCGGCATGGAAATCCCGATTTAGCAGATTTGGTGCGATTTTGCCCACTTCTCCCTTATAAGAGCGATACTTCTTCATCCTGACACGGCAAA
>ERZ827088.4713-NODE-4713-length-11064-cov-3.234445_pt1 | contig 11064 bp, 6 predicted proteins | sample MGYA00519922_ERZ827088 | MGnify/ENA primary metagenome ERZ827088 (study PRJEB31778, sample SAMEA3449254) | human gut metagenome | biome: human gut; feature: human-associated habitat; material: faeces | place: United Kingdom | collected 2010/2012 ... | reverse complement strand
TTACACTACAAAAAAACAAAAACTTTTTAATCATTTCAAAGTTCATAATATACAAATTTAGGATCAAGTTGACGATTTTCTTTCACAGTACAATAAAAATACTTTCCTTCACTATCCATTGAAAAAGCATACACATAACTATCTAAAATATACCGACATAACAACTCTCCCTCCCAACTCAATTTATATATTTCACTTTTATCTAAAACTCTATCTGGCAGTTCTCTTTTCCCTTTATAATTTTGATTTCCCAATAACAAATAAACACAACTGTCTGTTGTAACAGCCGCACTATATCCTGAATACACTCCATTTCTCACCACTAATGGTAAACTACCCCTCCCTGCTTCGCCCACAACATATTCAACATCATAATGATAAGGGCCACTATATGATTTCAATAAACTTAAATCATCTCTCTTATAAATATCAAACCGATCTTCTCCATCTAATACGCACCATAAACGATTCTTAGTCGAATCACTAAACATTATCACCTTATTTATATTTGACAAGTAATATTTGTATTCCCAAGACTTTGAATAAGTACTATTTGTAATATCAAACTCATTTTTCTTTACAAAAAGAAAACGGTCTACGTCATTATCCAAATCTTTAACAATAGAATAGTATTTATTTTGTGCTAAATATCTTGTTTCATCATATTTACAAAAACTCGGAACATTCGTATAACCAGAGAAGTATATCTTTTTAAAAGAATAACTATCTTCATATTTTAATAAAGAATCTATATTGATTTCAACAATGGAATTAGTTATTACATTATAAAGATAAAAAATCGAAGAAACATTCGTTTCATCTAAAACGACTCTAGCATGAGAAAACTGATTCGCATTCAGCCCTTTTTGTGCAAAATCCATAATCTTTTGTTTACTATTTAGGTTATACATTTCAACAAAATAACCACCATTCCCCCTTGTAGTCACCAAGACTAAAGAATCATGTAAAACATGATAAGACAAAGAATTAGCAACTTGAATACTAATAGATTTCGATGTACAATATTTTGTTCTCGGAAAATCTTCCAATTCGAAATAAGATAATTCGATATTCTCACTATTCTTACATGAAACTAAAAAAACTAATAATAAAAAATATAATATTCGTCTCATAAACAACGCATTTTATATAGGGAGCAAATTAATACTCCCTACAAATTAAAACTTTAATTAGGGATAACAATTGTTGCATTAGGACATGATAATTCATGTCCCCAAGAATCTGTTCTACAATTATCCTTTTCTCCTTTAGGGTCACAAGCAAATTTAATTTCCCCCGTCTTAATTTTCTTTATAACACATACTAAACCTTTTCCATCGTTTTCAGCCTCTGGAACACAGGCATCCACTACAGGGTCATAAGCTAAATTACCAGGACAATTAATTATAATAACCTCATTATTTGCAGAAAATGTACCACTCGCTAATGAATCCCAATTTATGAACACAATACTATAAAGTTTTTCTGCATCCATAATAAGGTCTTCAAACTCATTCCTTACTTTTAAAATTTCATTTTTCATAACTCAAAAATTTAAATAAAACATATACTAAAGAGCCACACATCAGCCCTTCATTTTTTATTCAACATCAACTGCAACAACTCTCCCAACACCGGATTAGAAGGTCTCAACGATTCAAAATCAATTACTTTTCCTTCCTTATCCAACAATAGGAATCGTGGTATTCCCCTCAATGCTATTTGTTTCGGGAATGGATCTTTATACCCTTTGTTACATATCAACTGTATTCCATTCATTCCCTTTTCCTTCAAGAAATCCAACCACTCTTTTTTATTTAAATCCATTGAAATAGAAACCCACGTGATCGGTTTCCCGGCAAAACGGTGTTCCATATCTTTGATATAAGGAACCTCTCCGACACAAGGATTACATCCCGTAGACCAAATGTCTATAAACACATATTTCCCTTCAAAATCAGATAAAGCAACCCGTTTCCCATTCTCGTTTTTAAAAGAAAATCCGCTCAAATCCGTACCGGGTAAAACAGTCTTAAACTCTTGCAAGGACTTTTGTGCTTGTTCCGGCATCCGAGACAACAAGGCTACATTATCAGGATTTTTTACCATCGAACGTGCATTCTTGATCCGATCTTCAATTCCAAATAAATGACCTCGTAAAATCTCCATCCGTAATTGATCCATAATATAAGTTTCCCGCAACTTCTCACTCTTAAGCCCGGCAGCCATATCAGTAATATAACTACCTCGTCCTTGAATCTTTATCATGCCCGCAGCCAAACGTGCGTACAATAACTCCTGCACACCATCTGTCCAAGACGGATAATTCACTAACTCCGGCAATAATTCTAGTTTTAACACGGCATTCGAATACCCGTTTTTCACAATCGGACGAGGAAAACCTTTACCGATCACCTTTGACATAGCCACCCGGCCATACATCTTATCCAATAACACTCCTTGGAAATAACCTGTCAACATACGTTTCATTTCCAGTCGTAATACACTGGCATCAATCTCGTTCTTGATACTCGCATAAATATCATAAGATAACTTACCTCGTTTTTGATCAAAAATATCATCTCCATACCCCGGCCAACGATCTGCATATTTTGCATTAAGTTCTGTCAACAAATTATTCAACTCATATTCTCCTCCGGTATAAACAGGTTTAATTCCCTCAAGCTCCATCCGATCCCCCGGCTTGGCCCAAACATTCCCCAAAAAAACTTTATAACAAGAGAAATTTATAAATTCGGGTTTCTCCAAAAGAAAGCTCAATTCAAAGCGCCCATCTCTTACTTCTGCCTGCCCTAATGTGTGAGTCATCATTCCGACCTTATGACTGACAGAAACTTGCGTTCCATCCGCAACTCCTTCCATCTTACCAGAGATTGTTGTTTTCTTCTGATCATACTGTTCCAGTAACTCTTCCAACTGCATTTTTAATACTGGATCCGACGGACGCCGAGCTTTAGTCATCACGATATTTCCATCGGGATCGATCAAAATGAAACGAGGAATACTTTTCACTTTATACTTCTCGAAGAATGCGTGATTGAATGCATCCGGGGCAATCCCACAAATTCCCTTCATCCCGAACTCTTTAACCATATCTTTCCATTTCTGAGTATCGGCAGGTTTATCTGCGGACAAAGAAACAAACACGATTCCTCTTCCTTCAAACTCTTCTTCCAAACGCATCAAGTGTGGAATCTGATATTTACAAGGTCCACACCAAGTAGCCCACACATCAATGAGAACATATTTCCCCTTAAACATATACAATCCCCACTCTCTATCATTCACATCTTTAAACGAAATATTTACCGCTTTCTTCCCTTCCTGATTTACGTCTGATGCCATCAAATCCTGATACTGCTTTTTGTATCCTGTCAATTGCTCTTTTCCCGCTTGAGTTATCACCATATTTTCCACCGATGAGATGACTTTATCCAATTGATACAACCATTGATTACGAATGATATTATCTAATTCCTGCAGGATATAGTATTCACGAACCTCGGCATTCATAATCCGTTCCGCTCTTCGTTGTAAAAAATTGTAGTTATCATACGTAATTAACCCACAGGCATCCGCCATGTCATAGTAAATCCTCAAAACATCATCAATTCCCGGATATTTCAAATATGCAACATGATTGAACTTCATTTCTTGAAGAAAAACAAATGCCTCTGTAGGAATTTCTAACTTATCACTTGCCAACTGGTAATTTTGCAATTGCATTTCCAACCAACTATAATAAATTCGTCTTTCTTGCTCTTCCACGAATAGATCATCTTTCAAATTCGCCTTTGCTAAATCCCCCAATGATTCCAATCCTATATTATCAATCCATTCGATATACTCCTTCGTGTAAAACATCTTCGGATCCGGAATTCTCTTATCCCGATCCGGCAATTGATAGAACATCATTTCAACCCGATACATCAAAGCGTTCGGCTTCCCGAAAAACATCTTTTGTGTCCACTGATACAAATAACGATTTATCGCTTTTGAATCTCCAGAGAACTGCCAGTCTTTTTTCCGGACATCCACCGTGACCGTTTCATCCGGCAACACCCTTATCCAAGAAGTCCGATCCCCCGAAATCAAATAAAACAAATCACCACACTCCTTTTCCGGTAGTAAAATCACCGTTTCTTTCATTCCTTTCTCCGGGGCAAAACAAGCTCGCCCTCTTCCCCGGATACTGTTATAAACACAAACATTTTGATCCGCACCTTTAACAACCACTTTTCCCGGTCCTGCCCATAATTCAGAAAAACATAATAGGCTACACACGATAAATAATAAACGATACTTCATAATCTATTCCATTTTAATGAATATACAATTCGGGGGATTTGTTCTCCCTTCACAAATCCCCCGAATTTTATTTATTTTTTCAACTCTTTTTCTAACATTTCTTTTAGCTCCGGTGATGAAGGTCGAGGAGCGTCGACTGACACGACTCGCCCTTGTTTATCAAATACCATAAACCGGGGAATTCCCTTTATCTTGTAATCCTGGGCAATCTTACTCCATCCGGATGCATGTACCTGAACTCCTCCCAGCTCTTCCTTCTTAATGAAATCCAACCATTTCTGTTTATCTTTCGCTTCATCCACGGAAACGCCCAAGAATACCACGTCCGTCCCATGCATTTCCTGTTCCAACTTCTTCAAATGAGGGATTTCTCCTCGACAAGGACCACACCAAGTAGCCCACACGTCAACCAACACGACTTTCCCCTTGAAATCGGATAACGACACCTCTTTCCCGTTTACATCAGGGTAAGTAAAATCGGCAGCAATCGAACCGGGAGCCGTGTCATACAACGCTGTTCCGATAGCCTCAGCCCGAGCCTTTAGAGAAGGTGTTACCAAGTATTTTCCATAACGATCCATCAAACTTAGATATTGGTCATAAGACTTCAACCCGGCAAATACATTCCGTAACAAATACTCCCCTTTCAAACGATCTGTCTTCAAATACCCTAAACAAGTGCTTTGATAATCTACCGGATCATACTTCTTACCAGACGTCATATATCCAAAACTTGCATAGATACCGATCATTCGTGCTCCTTGAGGAAACAACAACACGTCATCCGTCGTGAACTTATCATCAGATATGATCGTGTTGTAAAATTCCGGCCAATCCTGACGTTCCGGATGAGCTGTTCTGGGAGTCTGCAAAAAGACTGCTGCATAATAGTCCACGTCATAATCAATCTTCTTTTTCAATAAAGCATCAAACTCTGCGTTACCGCTCTTTATCTTTTTTTTAATCGAATCAAGTTTAGAAACAAATACGGTAAATTCAGGAAAAAAGTCCTTATAATTACTGATTGTCAGCATAAAATAAACTGATTTCAAACGAACATCAGCCGCAAAATCTTCCCATTTATACAAGGCCACGTTCTCTTTAGTATTCTTTCCCGCCAACTCGGCCTTGTTTTCCAAAATATTAATATTGATTTTATCGCCACCCTTCACGTAAACCACAAAATCCATCTGTTTATCATTACCTACCGTGTAAAACCCCGGCTTTTCCGGGCAAAACAAAAATCCATAAGAACCATCTTCTGCCACCATGGTCGAAGCATAAGAATGTGTCGTCCCATCTTCTACACGATAAAGATGAACTTCCTTCAAACGATCATTTTTCACGAAACCCTTTATTTCCGTGTACTTTTGTGCATATAGCACCACGCCCATACAGGTTAAAAACAATAACAAACTAAATTTTTTCATACTCCCGATAATTATTTAAAATATACTAGTGATTTAGGCGGACAATGGCAAATGCCATCATCCACCTTATTTTCAAGCCAACTGAAAATTCTTTACAAAACGATGTTAGTTACGAAGCATAACATATCCGGCTGTTCCTTTACCGGAATAAACAAACGCAGGCTCCGTTTCGATCTCCGGTGTTTGCCCGATTACATTAAAACGATACAATTTCCAACCCGTCGCACTATTTGTCAATACAACCAAATGATTGAATACCTCATCCGCTGGAGCTCCATATCTACTAGTCGCATTTACAATGTAAACTATTTCTTCTCCCGGAAAACGTTTCAACTCACTTTCACGATTATCTATTTTGACATTCTTATACACCTTCAACACATCACCATCCGCTTCCTTTTTAGAATAATAAATACAACTAGCATATAAAGAAGTTCCCATAACCTTTGTCTCTGGCATTTCACAATGTGCAGGAACAGTATCAATATCAACAATCGGATAACTAGCCATGGAATAAGACATATCAAACACGTAATGCTCATCTTTATTTTTATTCTTCATTACAGCAAATGCAGTAGAGGGATTTCCCTCTTTCCGAACTAACATCCGAATCATATCTACATCCATATTCGTTGGAGAAATTCCACCCTCGGAATCTTCAGGGAACAAATTCATGGAACTACCACTGGACGATGTATTATAGAACGTACTTGTTTTAGTATCAAAAAGCATCACACCATAAGTACCCATCACCATATCAGGGTGCACTTCATACAATCCCGGTTTCGCATATCCCAACATTCCGCTATTCGGTGACATACCATAAATTGAATAAACCTTTCCTGCATTAATCGCATAAAAATCAGTGCTATACATTCCACAATTTTCCGGCTTACACACTTCTGGGACTTCATAAAAATAATCTTCATAATTATAAAACAGAGCCATGTTGTCTGCATTAAAGATCTTTATATCCTGATCGCTAAAAACATGAAAAGCTCTTTTATTATTCAACCGAGTCGTTGTTCCATCCGGATTCTGAATCACGGGAGTATAACGGGAAGACTGATATGCCATTTTTACCGGTTTCCCTTTTAACCGTTCTTGTCCAGAAGCGGTGATCAAATTTTCAATCTTCTTCCCATCCATAGAGATATAATCAATATCCGTTTCTCCGTTCTCCTCCTTCATCACGTACCACCCGGTACTTACATCCGATTGAACGGTCATCAACACTTGTTTTCGAACATAGATATCCAACTTGGGATCCCGTAGCTCATAAACCAAATTATAAGTTCCGGATTCATACGTCACTTCAAATGACAAGTCTTTTTCTAACGAAAGTGTATCCCGTTGCGGAGTAAATCCTGCCGTAACCGAAGGAGCTGCATACCACAAATGTATATAACGGGACTCATCATCCATATTCTCTAATACGGGAGTAATATTCAAAGTTGAACGGATTATTACCGTAGTATCTTCAAACCCGGAAATAGTTACAGGAAGTAATTCTTCATTAGAAATATAACTATAATTCCCCCGGTCATCAATACAGGATTGTACTCCCTGAAGAGATGTTATTAAACCTATTCCTATTAATATGTTCTTCAGTTTCATAATCAATTTCATTTTAATCATTCAAAAGTTACCAATGTACCGTCTGCCTCACTTAATGGATCATCCGGATGATTCGTATTATACTCCAATAATTTTTGTTTCACCTTAGAACTCAGATAATTAGTATAATCTGTATTCAAACGATCACCGTCAAAGTCCGAGAATCCGGTATTATCAATAATAAATTTCATTTTCACGGAACCCCAAGTTGGTCCGAAATAATATTTCCAATAGGTATCCCAATTGGTAGGTTTTACCGCCATAGACGTGGTCTTTACAACAAAATTCGTCCAGTCGTCAATTCCTGATCTAAAATACTCATTCTCCCCAATCTTCAACTCAATCCGAACCTCTTCCAATTCCAAAGAAGGATCACGCAAAACGATTAAAGGAAAACTTTTACGTACACTCCCTTTAGGAATCTTTAAATGCTCTAACATTTCCGGATCATCAAAAGCCACAAAATGCTTTCCTGCAATTGCCGATCCCGGTTGTCCAGCATTCGTTTGTTCCAAGATAAAAGGACGATCCGAATCTGTCGGGTACCCCATCGTCAGTATCTCAATAAACACGGTATCCCGCATCTGATCATCCGGTTGGATGAAAAAAGTATGGGCAATGCTATCTCGCTGACCATAAGTTGTATTTTCAAAATACAGGGCCGGATCATTTTCATACTCTAATGCTGAATTTTCTTTACAACTGATTGTACCCACAACCAATAAAAATATCAATATATTCGCAATTACTATTTTCATAATCTCTCTTTTTACTTAATCAAACACACTTTGGCTCTTAGGTATCGGAAGCAGATAAGCTCCTTCCGGAATAGTTTTATTCTTGGGCCAAGTAAATCTGGTAAAATTATGTTTCTTATAGAAAGCCCACATCTGTCCTTCTCCGAAGAATTCTTTCCGATACTCTTTCTCCATCCGGTTCAAAACATCTTGTTCCGTTACAAGTGAATTATCAATAGAAATATCCAGATTCCGAGCGATGCGATATGTTTTAAAATATCCACTAGCCTCAGACAAGGGAGAATCTTCCACCAAAATCAAATACATCTCAGCCAAACGAAGTACAGGCACAATATTCAGAGACTCATAAGTATCACTTCCCGTGTATTTTCTAAAATGATTCACTTTATTGGAATTCTGATAAGTCCTCTCTTCCCAATAACGATTTGCTTTATTTCTTATATCATCCGGGTGTATCGTACTTTCATACGCTGTATTAATATAAGCTACCGTCTGCCTCAAACTAGCATCGTCATCCTTAAATAAAGGTTGTAAGATCGTTTGATGTTGCGGATTATGTACCCCGAAAAGATGTTCACATTTCATTACCAAGTTTGTACCGACAGTGGATAAACTATATGTTGACTCTGTCGCCAAAGTAAATTTGGATGTACCATCTTCATTTTTAGCATCGATCACCTCTTTGGCAAATTTCACTGCATTTTCTTTATCACCAATCCAATGATAATAACGAGCTTTAGCCCCCTTCACTGCATAGTAATTAAAACGAACTTGCCGATAAAATTGCCACTCGTCTTGAGGCTTACCTTCCCAATCGTATGCGGGTTGATTCAACTGCGTATTTGACCCCACTAAAATCGGATCTTTCTCCAAAAGTTTTTCTGCAGCATCCAAATCCCGAATGATCTTCTCACATACTTCTTTGTAAGTGATAGTACGCAATTTACCAGGATCTTTCGTCATCTCTTCCTGATAAGGAATTGCAGGAACACTAGATACCCCATCCCCAGGAATAGGCCCAAATAGACGTAACAATTCTAAATGAAGGAATCCCCGCAATCCTAGTGCTTCCCCTTTGATCAAAGCCTCATTTCCATTCGTAAAAGTTACTCCGGTTGTTTCCAAATTTCCCAACACATTATTCAAATGCACGACACATTGATAGTACTTTTTCCAAAGTTTTTCAATAGCCTCTTCCGACTTTTCATGTGTATAGTCAAATGCACAAATATTATAAATCAAGGAGGTTTTATCCGTCGAAATTGTCCAATGTTGTGCTAACATCTCAGGTAAATACATGGACGCATCCCGGCCATAAAGTTCTTTGGCAGCCAATTGGATATACGCTCCCGTCAAAGCACTCTTAAACCCTTCTTCATTAGTATACATATCATCCTCTTTCATCTCGTTCCGAGGCCGTACATCCAACCAATCACTACATCCAGATCCTATTGCCAATAACAATAACAGGATACAGGCATATTTCTTTTTAATCATATTTCTCATAATCATACTCTTTTAAAATCTAACAGATAAAGACACTGAAAACTTGCGAGAGAAAGGATAAGATAAACCTCTCTCCTGTTTTATGGATGAAATTCTAAACACATCTTCCATGTCACCCGTTATGGTTAAATAAGAAATGCCTACTTGATCCAGCCACTTAGCCTCCCAGTCATATCCTAAAGAAATGGAACGACACTCCAACGTATTCTCGTCCATCACGAAACGACTTGTAGCATTTGTTGCCGTAAAATCCCGTACCCCCTTAAAGAAAGCATTATCTCCCGGATTTTTCCAACGATCATATAATACACGTTTATCTGCATTATCATAAGGCTTGATATTCTCTACTTTACTAACTAACGTGTAATTGTACATTTGTCCACCGTAACGATAACCAAATATGGCATTCAACGTTATTCCTTTATACCGGAACATCGTATTTAAATTACCCCATATTTTCGGCTCATTAATACCACAAGGTACTTTATCTTTCGCATCCCAAGTATATGTCTCTGTCCCATCTTTCTTTATATATATTTCTTTACCGTTACTAGGATCTATTCCCTTAGATTTTACGGCGAAAATCGTATTCATAGATTGTCCTTCCTCGTACATGAAACTCGGATTCCCCCCATCTTCTGAACTCATCTGTTCATTCAAAAATTCCAACGAATTTGAAATCTTTTTAATTTCATTCTTATTATGAGCCAAAGTTCCCCCTATCAACCAGGACAAATCCCGTTTTGTATCCCGAAGTACGTAAACATTCACTCCTAATTCGACACCAGTATTGGCAACCTGTCCCACGTTAGCCTTATAACTTCCAAAACCACTGGATGACGGTAACGTAATATCCGACAACAAATCATCTGTTACTTTGTTATAATAATCTGCATTGACACGAATCCGCCCATTAAAGAATTCCAATTCAGCACCCACGTTCAGTTGTTTGGTTTTCTGCCATCCTAAATCGCTATTTCCCATGGCCATCAAATAGACTCCATACCAACCTTGATAACTCGAACCTCCATAATCTTTAAAGGTTGTCATTGCTTGATAGGAATTAAAGGCCTGAGAACCGGATGTTCCGTAAGAAAGTTTCAAACGAGCAACATTCAACAAATTATTATCCATCATAAATGCCTCATGATGCAAGTTCCAACCAATTCCGATAGACCAAAATGGAGCATAACGATTATCACTACCAAATTTAGATGATCCTTCAATCTTGCATGAAGCATCTATAAAATAACGACGATCATAAGTATAATTCACGTTAGCAATTCCTCCCATCCGTCGAGAGAAACCTTCTGAACTTTGTGGGTGACCATCTTTTTCATACATGCTGGCCATACCGAGAAAATCCATATTAACATTAGAAATCCCTTCTGCCAAAATGGTGAAAAACTCGTTCTTTTCTTGAG
>ERZ827088.4707-NODE-4707-length-11088-cov-4.040605_pt1 | contig 11088 bp, 12 predicted proteins | sample MGYA00519922_ERZ827088 | MGnify/ENA primary metagenome ERZ827088 (study PRJEB31778, sample SAMEA3449254) | human gut metagenome | biome: human gut; feature: human-associated habitat; material: faeces | place: United Kingdom | collected 2010/2012 ... | reverse complement strand
GCAAGGTCATTCAGGACATCTGCGCCACCTGCAACTGCAAGATCGACGTGCAGGAGGACGGCCACGTCTTCGTCTCTGCGGTGGATCAGGAGGACGCAAAGCGGGCCATCTTTACCATCAGGACCATCGTGGAGGACCCCGAGATCGGTGCCATCTACAAGGGCAAAGTCACCCGTCTGATGAACTTCGGCGCCTTCGTCGAGATCGCTCCGGGCAAGGAGGGCCTCGTCCACATCTCCAAGCTGGACACCAAGCGGGTCGAGCGGGTGGAGGATGTGGTCGCCGTGGGCGATGCCATCGTCGTCAAGGTGACGGACATCGACCAGCAGGGCCGCATCAACCTGAGCCGCCGCGATGCCATTCTGGCGCTGGAAGCCAAGAAGGCACAGCAGGAGCAGGGCTAAATCACGTTTTCCAAAATGCCTCCGCGCACCTCGCGCGGGGGCATTTTTGTCTGCCGGGCGAAAAAATTTTAATTCCCTACCAGAAAAGTTTGTTGTAAGGGTTGACAAATCCTGTCAAGGCGAGTACAATAAACGCAATATCACAAAAATGGCTGTGAAGAGAAGAGTAAGCTTTCGCATGAGCCTTACCAGAAAGCCCGGAGGATGGAAAAGGGCAGGAAACAGGGAGCTGAAAATGGTCTCGGAGCTGCGCGGACGACGAGCAAGAGCACTAGTCCGCGACGGGTGCGCCCGTTAAAGCGTCCGGCTGTAAGCAGAAAGAGTTTCTGCCGCAGTTTTGAGGCAGCGTCCGTGAGGATGCTGCGAACCAAGGTGGTACCACGGAAGTTTCAGGCCTCCGTCCTTGTGCAGCGCAGAGCTGACAGGGACGGGGGCTTTTTTCGAGCTTCCGGCCAGAGCTGGCGCGGACTGTGCCGCGCCGCTGTACATTTTATCCAAACAATAGAGAGGGAACAAAACTATGATTACTCGTCGTGATTTTCTGAAAGTTACTGGTGTTGCAGCCGCTGCTGCTGCCCTGACCGCCTGCGGCGGCTCTTCCTCCACCGCAAGCTCTGCTGCTTCCGGCGCTGCTTCTTCTGAGGCTGCTTCCGCTGCTGCAAAGCTGGACAAGATCAAGGTCGCTGTCCCCAACGACACCACCAACGAGGCCCGCGCCCTGACCCTGCTGGAGAAGAACGGCTTCTTCAAGCTGAAGGCAGACGCCGGTCTGACCGCCACCAAGAACGACATTGAGGAGAACCCCCTGAACGTCACCGTCGATGAGGTCGAGGCTGCTCAGGTGCCCAACGTCCTGCAGGACGAGGACTACGCCGTCATCAACTCCAACTACGCCATCTCTGCCGGTCTGAACCCCATGACCGATGCACTGGCCATGGAGGACGGCTCTTCTGCTTACGTCAACATTCTGGTGTGCAAGGACGGCAATCAGGAGGAGCCTAAGATCAAGGCTCTGGCTGCTGCCCTGCAGAGCCAGAAGGTGAAGGACTTCATGGACGAGACCTACAAGGGCTCCGTGGTGTCCGTTGTGGAGAACCCCACCGACGGCTATGATTCCACTGTGGATTATGACGCTCTGAACGGCCAGACCGTCAGCTGCGCCGCTACTCCCGCTCCCCACTGCGAGGTGCTGGAGGTGTGCAAGGAGATCCTTGCCGCCAAGGGCATCACGCTGGACATCCAGGAGTACGACGACTATGTGATCCCCAACCAGATCGTCGAGGACGGTCAGGTAGACACCAACTACTTCCAGCATCAGCCGTATCTGGACAACTTCAACGCCGAAAAGGGTACCCATCTGGTATCTGTTGCCGGTATTCACGTAGAGCCCATGGGCGTCTACGGCGGCAAGCAGGACAGTCTGGCACCCATCGAGGGATAATCTACCATCGAGGGATAAGCTAAAGGAGCAATTTCTGTGATCGAACTCAAGTATCTTTCCAAGACCTTCCAGATGAAGGATGGCGCGGTGAAAGCGCTGCAGAACATCAACCTCACCATTCCCGATGGCTCCATCTACGGCATCATCGGTATGTCCGGTGCGGGCAAATCCACGCTGGTGCGCTGCATCAACCTGTTGGAACGCCCCACCGGCGGCAGCGTGGTGATCGACGGCGTGGCTATGGAGACCCTGTCTCCCGCCTCGCTGCGCAAGCGCCGTCGGGAGATCACCATGATCTTCCAGCAGTTCAACCTGCTTATGCAGCGCACCTGCCTGAAGAACGTCTGCTTCCCTATGGAGCTGGCAGGCGTAAAGAAGGCGGAGGCCGAAAAGCGCGCCATGGAACTGCTGGAGATGGTGGGTCTGCCGGATAAGGCCAACGCCTACCCGGCACAGCTGTCCGGCGGTCAGAAGCAGCGCATCGCCATTGCCCGCGCACTGGCCACCAACCCCAAGGTGCTGCTGTGCGACGAGGCTACCAGTGCGCTGGACCCCAACACCACCCACTCCATCCTGACCCTGATCAAGGATATCAACCGTAAGCTGGGCATCACCGTGGTGGTCATTACCCATCAGATGAGCGTGGTGGAGGAGATCTGCGACAGCGTGGCCATTCTGGACGGCGGTATGGTCGTGGAACAGGGCTCGGTACAGGAGATTTTTGCTAACCCAAAAACGGCGGCTGCCAAGCGTCTGGTGGCTCCCAACGGCGGCAGCGCAGCGCGGGATCTTTCCTGCTTTGCGCCGGATGACCATGTGGTGCGCGTTACCTTTAATGGTTCCTCCACTGCAAAGCCGCTGGTGGCAAGCCTTGCCGCCGAAAAGGGCATTCTGGTGTCGGTGCTCAGCGCCGATACCCGCGATCTGAGCGGCCAGTGCTACGGCTCCATGCTGCTCAAGCTGCCCGCAGAACTTGCGGTCGCACAGCAGGCTGTGGAGTATATGCGCAGCCAGTCCGGCGTAACGGTAGAGGAGGTGACCGGTATATGAATATCGCAGCTTACGGCTTTGCCATCTGGGAGACCTTTTATGTAACGGTGCTCTCCACCGCCTTTGCGCTGGTGTTGGGCCTGCCGCTGGGCGTGCTGCTGGTAGCCGGTGACAAGGACGGCATTCTGCCCGAGATTCCCGAACCTTCGGATGAGGACTACCGGATCAGGAAACCGACGCAGCGTGAATTCCGGGCCTGCTGCAATGAGTTCTGGTGGGGTCTCAACAATGTCGCCAAGGGGCTGTGGCGTGAGGAAATACCGTATGTGCACAGGATGTTTTATGAGGGCAGTCATTCCCAGTTGATGAAAATGCTGAACTGGAAGGTGGGGTATGAAACAGATTTTCGGGTTTCGACGGGAAAGGCTTCACGATTCCTGAAAGATTATCTGGATGATGAGGTATGGAACAGGTTTCTTGAAACATATATCGGCGGCAGTATGGCTGATATCTGGAAATCCGTGTTTGTCATGTGCGATTTGTTCAGCGATGTCGCGCGGGAGCTGGCAGAGCGCCGGGGGCACGAGTATGACGCGGAGGAGGCGGAAGCGGCCCGCGCGTTTCTGAGCCATGTGCGGACGCTTCCCCGCGACGCGGCATCGGTTTTTTGAACAGCTTCCAATCCCCTGCCGGTCCATCCCCGGAGCGTTTTGCTCTCGAAAATATCTGCGACCAGCCCCCTGCTTCCGGCCCGCAGGTTCCGCGTCGCCGTCGGAACTGTGCGCCGCAGTTCGCATGCGGCTGCGCCGGAGGAGGGGCGTCGCGGCTTCAGTCCCGCCCCGCTCGATTGAAGCAGAGCATTTCAATGGCAAAATGCTCTGACAGCCCGGCGTGGACCGCACTGTCCCCCTGTCCGGCGCGGGGGAGGGCGCGGAACTGCCCGTTTTTGCCGCTGTGCCGCGACTCCGGGGGCATTCCGGGGCCGGCCATGCTCTTTCCGGGCATGTTCGCCTCTTGTCTTCCGGGGCGTTTCCGGGCAGACTGCCGCCATCAAATTTCTGGAGGCAGATTCCTATGACTCTTTGTCCCTGCGGTTCCGGCAAGGAACTTGAAGCCTGCTGCGGCCCGATTCTCGACGGCGCGTCTTCCGCTCCCACGGCGGAAGCCCTGATGCGCGCCCGCTATGCCGCCCATGCCCTGGGCAGATACGATTTTCTCACCGAGTCCACCCACCCCGAATTCCGGGAAGAGGCCGACGCCGACGACATCAGGGAATGGTCTTCCCTCATGACCTGGGAAAGCCTTGAGATTCTCGAAACCAGCGCGGGCGGCCCTGAAGACGAAACGGGCGAGGTGAGCTTCTGCGCCCATTACAGCGTGCAGGGCATGCCGCAGGAGCTGCGCGAGGACGCGTTCTTCCGCAAGGAAGACGGACGCTGGTTCTATGTGGAAGGCAATGTTCACGCCCGTCAGCCCGTGCGCCGCGAAGGCCCCAAGGTCGGCCGCAACGATCCCTGCCCCTGCGGCAGCGGAAAGAAATACAAGAAGTGCTGCATGCCCCGCTAGCGCCGGGACTTGTGCGGATGCCGCGATGCATGTAGACTGAAACGGCGGGGTTTTCCGCCGCGCGCGGGCGCTTCCGCCCCGCCCCCCCTTCACAGGCATGAGGAGTGAAAGATGCAGATACGCGACTGGATGACCACGGACGTGGTGACCGCCACGCCGGAAACGTCCATGCTCAAGGTCTCCAAGATGATGAAGGAGTACAACATCCGCCGGGTTCCGGTGGTGGACCCCTCCCATCATGTGATCGGAATCATTTCCGACCGGGACGTGAAGGACGCCTCGCCCTCCAAGGCGACAACCCTGGACATGCACGAGCTGTATTACCTGCTTTCCGAGGTGAAGGCGCGCGACATCATGACGCCGAACCCCGTCACCGTGAATCTCAGGGATACGGTGGAGCGCGTGGCGCTGCTCATTCTCGAGCGGGGCATAGGCGGCCTGCCCGTGGTGGATGACGACGGCCTGCTCGTGGGCATCATTACCGATCACGATCTGTTCAAGATTCTGGTGGAAGTGAGCGGCGTGCGCAAGGGCGGCGTGCAGATGGCCGTGGCGTTCAGGGACGGCGTCGGCGTGCTGCTGCCCCTGTTCGACCTGCTGCGCGCGCACAACGCAAGCCTTGTCTCCATGCTGACGGCGGACAGCAGGCTGGGGCCGGACATGCGGGAAGTGTATCTGCGCATCAGTCCCATGGAGCGCAGCGAGGAGAACAGGCTGATCGAGGAAGTCCGGGCCAGATTCCACATGCTGTACTGGGTGCGCGAAAACGTCCACGAGGTATAGCGCCTTCCTTCCCGGACATGGCGGGAAGGGCAGGGGGATTTTGCGAATGGGCTTGCTTTTTGAAAAGGCTTGTGGCAACTTGCCTGAAGCGGCCTGATTGCCGCCTGCCTGTCAAGGTACTATCGTTTTCAGGCTTCCGTCACTGTGCGGAGGCTCCAACGTCAAACAGTCAACATGTCCAAGGAGGACGCGCATGGCTGAAGTCTCTTACAAAGGGAAGACCTTTGAAGTCGACGAAGACGGTTTCCTGCTTCGTTTCGACGACTGGTGCCCCGAATGGCTCGAATATGTGAAAGAGTCCGAAGGCATCTCGGAAATCACCCCTGACCATCAGAAGGTTCTGGACTTCCTGCAGGACTACTACAAGAAGAACGGCATCGCTCCCATGGTGCGCATCCTGTCCAAGAACACCGGCTACAAGCTGAAGGAAGTGTACGAACTCTTCCCCTCCGGCCCCGGCAAGGGAGCCTGCAAGATGGCCGGCCTGCCCAAGCCCACCGGCTGCGTGTAGGCTCTTCCGGAACACGGGCGTTGCCATAACGCGTATGATTCCAGAATAAAGGCGGAAGTTCTGCTTCCGCCTTTCCTGTTTTCGACTTTTTGATGCCGGGAACGGGTGCTGGACGTTTTTTATACTTGCTGAACTCTGACGCCTCTGTTAATAGTGGACACAACGGGTTCGCAATGAACTATCTTTTTTGGAGGCAAACATGAAACTGCGTTCTCTCGTACTCTCCGCACTGCTGGCGCTGGGCATCGCTCCCATGGCCAACGCGGCGGAAGAAGTCATCCCCACCGTGTCCAGCTTTGATTTTCTTGTTGACAACTCCGGCTCCATGCTGACCAGCCCGCTTCTGAACGCCAGATCCAAAATGGACCTCGCCAAGGATGTCATGGCCCGTGTGAACGCCCAGATTCCCAACCTGCCCTATCAGGGTTCCGTGCATCTTTTCTCTCCTGACGGCACCCCCCAGCCCTTCGGCAACTGGGATCGCGCCGGCATGGCCCAGGCCATCGGCAGGATCAGCACCGGCGGCGAAGTCGTCGGCCGCATGACCAACATGGCCTCCGGCCTTTCCGACATGACCCAGGAATACGCCGGCATGCAGAAGCCTGCCGCCGCCATCATCGTGAGCGACGGCATGGCCAACCGCGGCGGTGATCCCGTGGCGGCCGCCCGCGCCGTGTACGATTCCGTCCCCGGCCTGTGCTTCCATGTGATCTCCATGGCCGACAAGCCCGAAGGGCAGGCCGTGCTTGATCAGATTGCCGCCCTCAACCCCTGCTCCGTGTCCGTGAAGGGCGCCGATCTGCTCGCCAGCGACGCCGCCGTGAAGGACTTTGTCGAACGTGTGTTCTACGGCGTGGTGGAAGAGGAAGTCGTGATCCTGCGCGGCGTCAACTTCGCGTTCGACTCCGCCGCCCTGAACGACAAGGCCAAGGGCATCCTTGATGAAGTGGCCGAAGTGATCAAGGGCAAGAGCAGCGTGAAGCTGGTTCTCGAAGGCTGGACCGACACCACCGGCCCCGAATCCTACAATATGGGCCTCTCCCAGCGCCGTGCCGATTCCGTGAAGGCGTATCTTGAACAGAAGGGTATCCCCGCTTCCGAAATGCGCGCCGTGGGCGAAGGCGAATCCACCAAGTACGATAACGGCACTGCCGAAGGCCGTTACCTGAACCGCCGCGTTGAACTGATTTTTGAATAAACGGCAACGCGTGCCTGTCGAGAGCCCGACATTCCCTGCGGAATGTCGGGCTCTCTCAATGGAAAAACGGAAAAGGCCCATATCCCGTCCATCGGCGTCTGTTCGCCGCGCGGGGACATTTCAAACCATGGAAGCATTTCGCCATTGAAATGCTCTGCTTCAACGGAAAAGGATTTCATCGGCTTCGCCGTCTTGTCAACTCCTCTTTTCCCCCTCAAGGGGAAGGTCTCAAACCACAAAGGAATCCTGATGAAGAAACTCGCTGCTGTTCTGCTGGCGCTTGCGGTGTGCGCCGGAGGCATGTATTCCGGCGTCCGCCCGGCGGAGGCCAAAACGACCGGGGCTGCGGAAGCCAGGGCCCAGAAAGACCTTGAAACTGCGCGCAGCAGGCTTGACGCCTTCATGAGCAAGCATGTGGAACGCTGCAATCTCGCCGTGCGTCCCTGCAAGACCCAGCCTTCCATTTCCAGGCGGAACGGAAAGGTCGTGGCTTCCTACATTTCACTGGACCCCGCCTCCATTTCCACAGAGGTGCTGCCTTCCGACTCGCGGCATTTTCAGTACATTGCCCGGGTCAAATATGTGGAAAATCATTTTGAAAGCGTCGCCGCCACCAGGGAAGAAGCCCTGAAAGGCCCCTTTCACCGGATCAAGAGCCGCCGCCTGACGGAAATCGCGCGCTACACCAAGGGCAAGTGGAGTCTGTAGTTCCGCTGCGGCTTCCGTTCCATGCGGAGAAATCCGGGAGAGGGCAGCCCCGGCTTCTCCGGCGGGGAACCCGTTTTCTGCATGCGCGGCAGACCGCCCGGCTTCGTATGCCGGGCGGCAGATGCGGGGCGAGGAGCGGAAGAAATGTTTCGCGGAGCGGAGCCTTCGCGCGGCTCCGCCGTCCGAAGGGGCAGGCGGGCCGGTCGTGGACACATGCTGCCTTTCGCCCGTGTGGAACACGGGCCGCCTGTGCCGGGGCAAAACGATACGCTCCGCGCGGTGCTGTCAACACGGTTCCATGACAGAGCCGATGCAAAACGTTCCGATGTTCTCCGTATGCCGCAAGGAAGAGGTTGCCCGTTGAAACAGGATTTCCGCCCCGCTTCGCCTGCGCCGGTCGTCAAATGGGTCGGGGGCAAGCGTCAGCTTCTGGATTCCATCCTTCCCCTGCTTCCCGCGCGGATGCCGCTGTACTGCGAGCCGTTTGCCGGGGGCGCGGCCCTGCTGTTCGCCCTGCGGCCGGAGCGGGCCGTGGTGAACGATCTCAATGCCGAGCTGATGGCCCTGTACCGGGTCATCCGGGATGATGTGGAAGCTCTTGTCACCGATCTCGGCAGACATGAAAATTCACCGGAATACTTTTACGCGCTGCGCAATCTGGATCGCAATCAGGAGGCGTTTGCCGCGCTTTCTCCGGTGGAAAGGGCTTCCCGCCTGCTGTACCTGAACCGCACCTGCTATAACGGGCTGTACCGCGTGAATGCCGCAGGGCAGTTCAACACGCCGTACGGTCGCTACAGGAATCCCAATATCGTCAATGCCGAGGGGCTGCGCGCCGTCAGCGCCTATTTCAACGCGGCGGACATCCGTTTCGAGAGCAGGGATTTCGCCGCGGTGCTGGACGATTTGCCCGGAGCTTCCTTCGTCTATCTTGATCCTCCCTACGATCCGCTGTCCAGGACATCGAGTTTCACCAGCTACAGCAGGGGAGGCTTCGGCCGGGAAGAACAGATCCGCCTGAAAGAATGCTGCGACAGACTCACCCGGCGCGGTATCCGTTTTCTTCTGTCCAATTCCGCCACGCCGTTCATTCTGGATCTGTACAGAGAGTATGCGGAGTGGACGACGCTGGTGGATGCCCGGCGCGCGGTGAATTCCGTCGCGGAGGGGCGCGGCGCGGTGCGCGAGGTGCTGGTGCGCAATTACGCCGCGGATGAGAGGGCCGTGCCGGAAAGACAGGATTCCGCGCGCGGCGGGCGGACGATCTGATGGGCGTCAACGACGGCGCGTGGGAAGAACTGTTCGAGCGGCATGGCATCGCGGAAACGCTGGAACGGGACGGTTTCTGCCGCATTTCGGCGGACAGCATCCGCGCCCTGCGCGAGCCGCGGCTGATGACCAAGTTTGATCATGCGGTCAACCTGCCGCGGATTTTTGCCGAAAACGGGCTGGCCATACTGCCGGTATCACGCAGGGAGTATGTGATTTCCTCATTCCGTGCCTACGCGGAACTTCCCGGCGTTCCCTCCGGGGCGGCCCCGCGCGTGGTGCGCCCTCCGGCCTGGCTGCAGAGCCTGTCTTCCCGCTATGTGACCAGCGAGGCCGCAGCCCTGCACTATGCCGGAGCCTGCGGGATATGGGAGGACTTTCTCGCGGAGGAAGCCGTCGTGCCCACTGCGAGCGGGCGCATGGGTTCGGGCGGGTTTGCATGCATGGCGGATACGGCGCGCGGCGAGCTTCCCCTTGTCGTGCGCAATGCCCAGATTGAAATCGACATTGCCTGCGAGGGGCGCGGCTGTCTGGCGATCATCGAGGCGAAAATGGATCTGTCGGAAGATTTTCACATCCGTCAGCTCTACTACCCCTTCCGGCTGTGGCGGGAGCGTGTGGACAAGCCCGTGCGCTGCGTGTTCCTCAATTATTCCGACGGGGTATTTCTGCTGTACGAATATGCGTTTGCCGACCCCATGCGCTATAATTCCCTGAGTCTGGTCCGGGCCGGACGCTATGTGGCCGCCACGGACATCACCCGGCGGGATCTGGAAGCTCTGCTGGATGCGGCGCTTCCCGCGCCGGAGCCGCGGGAGCCATTTCCCCAGGCCGACAACTTCGCCAGGGTGGTCAATCTGCTGGAACTGCTGGCCGCGCGTTCGATGAGCCCGGAGGAAATCAGTTCGGCCTATTCCTTTACGCCGCGTCAGGCGGCCTATTACAGTGCGGCCGGACGTTATCTGGGGCTGGCTGTCCACGCGGGAGGCCGGGGCGGCGCACGTCATGAACTGTCCGAGCGCGGGCGCCGGATCATGGGGCTGCCCCTGCGGGAACGCAAGCTGGCACTGGCCGCGGCGATACTGGAACATGCCGTGTTCCGGGAAACCCTGCGCGCCGCGCTTGCCGCAACCGGCGGGACGGCGCTTCCCCCGCGCGGGGATATCGTGCGCATCATGCGCCGCGCCGCGCCGGGCGGGATGGAAGGGGAAAGCACCTTCACCCGCAGGGCCTCTACCGTGCGTGGCTGGACGAGCTGGCTTCTGGATATGTGCGGAACTCTCCCCGGAACTTTCAGAGCGTTCTGATCTGCCGTCCATGCCCCTGACCGCCGGAGGCACGCGCGTCAGCGCGTATGGAGCGACGACGCCCGCCGCATGGTCATGCGGCATGGAGGGGCACGGAGTGCGAGCGCGGCGTTTCCGCGCAAGGCGCAAGCGGGAGCGGGTATCGGCAACGCCGATCGAGCGTCATCAGAAGGTCGTGGAAGCCATGTCCCGCGGAGCGGAGCCGGCCGTGGGTACATGCTGCCTTTGCGGCAACGGATTGCCGCCCATGCCGGAGCTGCGCCATACGTCACGCACGGCGCCATCAACATAATTCTGCAACAGAGCGAGGGGAAAAGAGTTCTTGACAAGACGGTGAAGCCGATAACATCCTTTTCCGTCCGCTGCGGAGCCGGCCTGCGGACGGGGCGAGGGGAGATTGAAACATACAGCCCGAAGGAGCGTCTGATGAGACTGAAGAAACGGGAATGCAACGAGGAAGAATTTTTTGACGAGGTCTTCAGCGCGGCGGACGATCTGGCCCTGGCGATGAACGCGGGGGATTTTCCCTATGTCATCCCGGTCAACTTCGCGCAGGAAAGGGCGAACGGCGCGCGGCGCATCTATATTCACTGCGCTCCCGAGGGGCGCAAGCTCGATCTGCTGCGGGCGGACGGACGGGTAGCCTTCATGCTGCATGCGGGCGTGGAAATCGATCGTGAACACGCCACCACGATCTATACATGCCTGTGCGGTACGGGGAGAGCGGTGATCGTGGAGAACGCGGAGGAAAAGGGGCACGCTCTGGACGCCATTGCCGCGCGCTATCAGGCCCGCTGCCATGTGCCCGCCCGCCCCGGGGACATCGCCCGGGTGGCGATTCTCCGCATCGACGTGGAGAGTCTCAGCGGCAAGCGCCGCCCGCGCGGTTGAGCGGAGCGGGCTTCCGCCAG
>ERZ827088.4704-NODE-4704-length-11096-cov-4.044471_pt1 | contig 11096 bp, 9 predicted proteins | sample MGYA00519922_ERZ827088 | MGnify/ENA primary metagenome ERZ827088 (study PRJEB31778, sample SAMEA3449254) | human gut metagenome | biome: human gut; feature: human-associated habitat; material: faeces | place: United Kingdom | collected 2010/2012 ... | reverse complement strand
GGAGAGGGAGGCTGAAAGGCCCCCTCAAAGAGGGGGCTGTCGCCGGAAGGCGACTGGGGGAGTTACTTTCAGGAGGAAACAACCAATGTCACAGCATGATCGCTATATCAGCCCTTTTTCCACCCGCTACGCTTCCGATGAGATGCAGTACATCTTCTCGGACGACAACAAGTTCCGCACCTGGCGGCGGCTGTGGGTGGCGCTGGCTCGTGCCGAAATGGATCAGGGTCTGACCAACATCACCCCGGATATGGTAGCCGAGCTGGAGGCTCATGTGGACGATATCAACTACGAAGTGGCCATTGAGCGGGAAAAGCTGGTGCGCCACGACGTCATGAGCCATGTCTATGCCTACGGCCAGCAGTGCCCCAAGGCAGCCGGTATCATCCATCTGGGTGCCACCAGCTGCTATGTGGGCGACAACACCGATATCATCGTGATGCGGCAGGGTCTTGAGCTGGTGCGCAAAAAGCTGGTGGGTGTGCTGGCAAAGCTGGCACACTTTGCCAAGGAATACAAGGATATGCCCTGCATGGCCTACACCCACTGCCAGCCCGCACAGCCCACCACCGTGGGCAAACGCGCTACCCTGTGGGCCAACGAACTGGTGATGGATCTGGCCGAGATCGACCATCGTCTGGCTACCCTGCAGCTGCGCGGTGTCAAGGGCACCACCGGTACGCAGGCTTCCTTTATGGAGCTGTTCAAGGGCGATGCCGACAAGATCCGCGCCGTGGATGCTTCCATTGCAAAGGAGATGGGCTTTGACCCCAAGGCCGTTGTGCCGGTGTCCGGCCAGACCTACAGCCGCAAGGTGGATGCCTTTATCCTGAATGCACTGGCGGGTATTGGCCAGAGCTGCATGAAGTTTGCCACCGACCTGCGCCTGCTGGCAAACTTCAAGGAGATGGAGGAGCCCTTTGAGAAGAACCAGATCGGTTCCTCGGCCATGCCCTATAAGCGCAACCCCATGCGCTGCGAGCGCATCTGCGCCCTTGCCCGCTACCTGATGGTGGATGTGCTGAACCCCAGCTTTACCACCGGCACCCAGTGGTTTGAGCGCACGCTGGACGACAGCGCTAACAAGCGCGTGGCTATGGCCGAGGGCTTCCTTGCCACCGATGCCATCCTGAACATTATGCTCAACGTCACCGATGGTCTGGTGGTGTACCCCAAGGTGGTGCGCAGCCGCCTGATGGCCGAGCTGCCCTTCATGGCCAGCGAGAACATCATGATGCAGGCCGTGGAGAAGGGCGGCAACCGTCAGGAGCTGCACGAGCGCCTGCGCCAGCACGCCATCGCCGCCGGCAAGCAGGTCAAGGAAGAGGGCCTGCCCAACGATATGGTGGATCGCATTGCCGCAGACCCGGCCTTTGGCCTGACCCGCGAGGAGATCGTGGCAGGGCTGGTGCCGGAGAACTTTGTGGGCCGTGCACCCCAGCAGGTGGAGGAGTTCATCGCCAACGTCCTGCAGCCCATCTTCGATGCTGACCCCGAGGATGTGGAGCAGCACGCCTCCCTGAGCGTCTGATAATAGGATCAATTGCAAAAAGGAGAAGCCCACGGGCTTCTCCTTTTTGCGTTTGCGCCTTGCACGATTTTGTCTGCCATGCTACACTGGTAGCAGAACATAAAAAGGAGTACCGCAGATGCGATTGGATAAATATCTGGCCGAGACGGCCCAGTGCACCCGCAGCGAGGCAAAGGCTCTGCTGGCCAAGGGCCGGGTGCAGGTGAACGGTGCCGTCTGCAAAAAAGGGGACACCCAGCTCAAAGAAACCGACACCGTGGCCGTGGACGGCAAGGCCCTGAACTACCGGCAGTTCGTCTATCTCATGCTCAATAAGCCGGAAGGTGTGGTGAGCGCATCCACCGATAAGCGGGACACCACGGTGGTGGACCTGGTGGGGGATGCCTACCCCCGGCGGGAGCTGTTCCCGGCGGGCCGTCTGGACAAGACCAGCACCGGCTTTGTGCTGCTGACCGATGACGGCGGATTTGCCCATGATATCCTTGCCCCGAAGCGCCATGTCTCCAAGACCTATACCGTCACGCTGGACACCCCCCTCACCGAGGAGATGCGCACCGGCTTTGCCGCGGGGGTCACGCTGGCCGACGGCACGGCCCTGTCCCCGGCCGAGGTGACCGCCCTTTCTCCGGACGGCCTGACCGTGCGGGTGGTGCTGAAGCAGGGGGTGTACCACCAGATCAAACGGATGTTCGGCGTGTACGGGGCCGGGGTGAACGGCCTGCACCGGGACGCCATCGGCGGGCTTGCACTGGACGAGAACCTTGCGCCGGGCCAGTGGCGGGAACTTTCGGACGATGAGGTGGCAGAAATTACCAGAGGATGAGGGCCGCTTTTCACCCGGATTTCAAAAAAACATCACATTTTAAAGCTAAAATAGTGCCAAGAACCACGCAAAAAAGCACTTTTTTGGCCTGCAAACGCCCCGAAAGATAATTTCAACAAGAAAGAATTATTTTTTTTGTTGAAAACTGTTGCAAAAGTAAATTCTTTTGTGTAAAATATAGATTGTAATGCGGCTAAATTGTTTAAAATCACAACCCATGCCGCCGCGGCTTGCACAAACGAGGAAAAGGGGTATCCATTTATGGCCAATAGAGTATTTCAAAGCGTGATCTACCAGATGAAGGACGCAATCAATCGGGTGGTCGGCGTTGTGGATGAGACCGGCGCTGTCATTTCCTGCTCGGAGCTGAACCTGATCGGCGAGGTGCGCGAGGGCTATATGGCCGAGCGTCTGACCGCAGGCAACCGCTTTGTGCGCGACGGCTATACTTACCAGCAGTTCTCCAACGCCAAGCATAACGATTATGCCGTGTTCGTGGAGGGTGCCGATGAGACTGCAGGGCAGTTTGCCGGTGTGCTGGCCATCAGCCTGCAGAGCATCAAACAGTACCACGACGAAAAGTTCGATAAGTCAAACTTTATCAAGAACGTGGTGCTGGACAACATCCTGCCCGGCGATATCTACGCTAAGGCACGGGAGCTGCACTTTGCCACCGATGTTTCCCGCGTGGTGTTCATCGTGCGGGTGATCAGCGGCGGCGATATCTCTGCCTACGATGTGGTCAGCAGCCTGTTCCCCGATAAGCAGAAGGACTTTGTGTTCAATATCAGCGAGACCGACACCGTGCTGGTCAAGGAGATCCGCAAGGGCATCGACCGCACCGATATGGAAAAGCTGGCTGCCAGCATTGTGGATACCCTCTCCGGCGAACACTACATCAAGGCCGTGGTCGGCATTGGCACCCCTATTGCCAACGTGAAGGATCTGGCTACCTCTTTTAAGGAAGCTCAGATCGCCATGGAAGTGAGCAAGGTGTTCGATACCGAAAAGCAGATCATCCGCTACGATAATCTGGGCATTGCTCGTCTGATCTACCAGCTGCCCACCACCGTGTGCGAGATGTTCCTGCGCGAGGTGTTCAAGCAGGGCAGCATCGAGAGCCTGGATCAGGAGACCCTGTTCACCATCCAGCGCTTCTTTGAGAACAACCTGAACGTTTCGGAAACCAGCCGCGGTCTGTTCGTGCACCGCAACACGCTGGTGTATCGTCTGGAAAAGATCAAAAAGCTGACCGGCCTGGACCTGCGTGAGTTCGACGACGCTATCGTCTTTAAGGTAGCGCTGATGGTCAAGAAGTACCTGTCCAACAACCCGGCCAAATATTGATGCAACCGCCGCACAGGGTTCCCTGTCCGGCACCGGAACCGGCCGCTCGACCCCGATGCTGGCCGGTTCTTTTTGCCTGTGGAAATGACCCCTTGCAGGCAGAACAGGCTGCAGGGGTCTTGACCATCAAAAAACTTTGATGTCAGGAGTAAAAGCGTTCCATGATCGATTTTGAACACGTCTCCAAAGAGTACAAAAAGGGCGGACGCCTGGCCCTGGAGGACATCAACCTCCATGTGGACGACGGCGAATTCGTCTTTCTGCTGGGCCATTCCGGTGCCGGCAAATCCACGCTGCTCAAGCTCATCCTGCGCGAGGAGCTGCCCACCTCCGGCAAGGTGACGGTGCTGGGCAAGGATGTTGCCCACCTGCGCCGCCGCAAGGTGCCCTACCTGCGCCGTCAGATGGGCATCATCTTCCAGGACTTCCGCCTCATCCCTTCCATGACGGTGTACGAGAACATCGCCTTTGCCATGCATGTGACCAACGTCAAGCGCAGCGTCATCCGGGAGCGGGTGGAATACATGCTGGAGCTGGTGCATCTGGAGGATAAGGCCAAGGTCTACCCGGACACCCTGTCCGGCGGTGAGCAGCAGCGCGTGGCCGTGGCCCGTGCGCTGGCCCACAGCCCCAAACTGGTGATCGCCGACGAGCCCACCGGCAACATCGACCCGGAGCTGAGCCTGGAAATGATGGAGCTGCTGGAGCGGGTGAGCCAGACGGGCATCACCGTGCTGGTGGTCACCCATGAGCACGAGCTGGTGCACCGCTTCCATCAGCGGGTGGTCACCCTGAAAAATGGCCGCATCATCTCGGATATCCCGGCAGACCCGGAGGCCATTGCGGCCCGCTCTGCCGAGCTGAACGCCTGGAAGGAGCTCACCGAACCGGTGGACGACGAACCGGACGAGCAAAACGATGAAACGAAGGAAAAGGAGGCGGCGACGGTATGAGGATCTCGACCTTTTTCTTTCTGACCCGGCGCGGCCTGCGCAATCTGGGCAAGCACTGGGCCATGACCATTGCCTGCATCGCGTCCCTGAGTGTCTGCATGACCCTGAACAGCTTTGCCAGTCTGGCAGAGGTGAACGTGGACAGCATGGTGTCCTATCTGGGCAGCCAGAACGAGACCGTGGTGTACCTGGACCCTGACTGCGACGACGCCACCGCCACCCAGGTGGGAGAAAAGCTCTCTACCATGCCGGGGGTCAGTGGGGTGCAGTATGTGTCCAAACAGGACGTGCTGAACATCTACCGGGGCTATATGGAGGACTATTCCTCCCTGTGGGACGAGTTCGAGAGCGACAACCCCTTTAAGGCAAACTACCGGGTCACCATTTCGGACCTGAGCCAGATGGCTGCCATGAGCAAAAAGATGCAGGCCATCCCGGGCGTGTACAGCGTGGCTGCTCCGGTGGAGATGACCAACGTGTTCGTGGAAGTGCAGCAGGCGGTCACCAAGGGCGGGCGGCTCATCGTGCTGGTGCTGATGATCGTAAGCATCATCACCGTGGGCAGCACCATCCGCCTGAGCGTGTTTGCCCGTCGGCGTGAGATCGAGATCATGAAGTATGTGGGTGCCACCAATGCGCTGGTCACCCTGCCCTTTGTGGTCGAGGGCCTGGCCATGGGCCTGATCTCCGGCGCCCTGACGGCGGGCGTGAGCCTTGCCGCCTACTCCTATACCGTCAGTGCTGCCAGCACCCTGGGAGGCCTGTGGCAGATGATTATGGGCCATGCCCTGGTGCCGGTGGCCAACGTCTGGCCCACCGTCGTGATCTACAGCCTGGCGGGCGGCGCTCTGGTGGGCGGCCTGGGCAGCATGTTCTCCATCCGCAAGCATCTGAATGTCTGACCGAAAGGAGACGTCCATGAAAAAAGCAATGCACGCAAAACCTTTCCGGCTCCGCGCACCGGGCCACAAAGCCCGTCATGCCCGGCCGGAAAGCCCCCGCACCCGCGTGGTGCGTGCGGTGAGCCTGTGCCTGGCCTGCATCTGCCTGCTGGTCACGGCCACGGTATACCCGGCTTCGGCGGCCACGGGCAGCAGCAGTATGTCCAGCCTGCAGAACAAGCTGAACAAGCTGTCGCAGTCCATCAAGCTGCATGAGCAGGAACTGAACGATGCCAAAAAGAAAGAAGCTGCCGCCAAGGCGCTGGAAAGCGAACTGAAGGAGCGCGTCAGCGTCATTCAGGATCAGATCAGTGTGCTCAGCGGGCAGATCGCCTCGGTGCAGAACAGCATCGGCCAGAAGGAACAGGAGATCAGCGCCAAGGAGACCGAGATCGCCGAAAAGGAAACGGAGATCGCGGAAAAGGAGCTGGAGATCCAGGACCAGTGGAGCGACTTCAAAAAGCACATGGCCGCCATGCAGGAGCTGCGGGACGGCGGCAGCGTGGCCATGCTCAGCGCGGTGAACGACCTGTATGAACTGCTGACCTTCAACGAGGTCATGCAGGACATCTCGGTGAAGGACACCGAGATCATGGACAACATGAAAACCGCCAAGGCCGGGCTGGAAGCCGACAAGACCGCGCTGGAAAGCGACCGTGCCGAGCTGGTGAGCCAGAAGGCTGACCTGCAGAGCCAGAAGAAAGAGCTGGACAGCCAGAACAGCCAGATGCAGTCCAAGCAGAGCGAGCTGAACAGCAGCATCTCGGCGGCCCAGATGTCGGCGGCTGATGCCAAGAAGGCCCAGGCTGCCGCACAGGCGGCCATCGAGTCGGACGAGTTGAACTACGAGGCCGTGAAGAGCCAGATCCAGAAACTCATTGCGCAGGCGGCTTCCAGCCAGCCTCAGCTGAGCTTTACCGGCTTTATCTGCCCGCTGAAGAGCTACAGCCGCATTTCCAGTGAGTACGGCTGGCGCAAGAACCCGGTGTCCGGCGTGAACAAGCTGCATGCCGGCATCGACCTGGCTGCCGGCGGCGGCACCCCCATCTACGCAGCCGCCAGCGGCTATGTGCAGGTGGCAGGCTGGTCCAGCGGCGGCTACGGCAACTATGTCATCATCTACCACGGCAAAATGTCCGACGGCAACACCTACAGCACCCTGTACGGCCATATGCGGTCGGTGGCCACCAGTGCCGGCAAGTACGTCAAGCAGGGCGAACTCATCGGCTATGTGGGCAGCACCGGCAATTCCACCGGAAACCACCTGCATCTGGAGGTGTGGAAGGGCGGCAGCAAGGCCAACGCCGTCAACCCCCGCGGCTACATCCCGTTCCCGCACAATTGATCCATCGTGAAGGAGTCTGGTTTTTATGAACGAACAAAAACGTAAGCGGATGCTGCGCATCGCCTGCCTGCTGCTGGCAGGGGTGTTTGTACTCTCGCTGCTGGGCAGTATTTTCATGATGCTGCTGTTCTGACAGGGAGGAAGCTGACATGAACCGTAAAATCTCCATCGGCATGGCGGTCACCATCGTGATCCTTGCCATGACGGTCACTTTTTCCATCACCATGCTGGTGGCCATGCGTCTGTTTGACAGCACGGTGAGCAGCGTCAAGGAAAAAGAGAGTATGTACAACAAGATCGCAGAGGTGGACCGCTACGTCCGCAGCAACGATTATTACACCATCGACGAAAACACGCTGACCGCAGGCTACCTGCTGGGCACCGGCGACAAGTACGCCCGCTACTACAACGCTACCGCCTACACCGAGCTGGTCAATGTGCAGAACGGCACCATCATGGGCATCGGCGTGGAGCTGGGTCTGGACCAGACCGGCTACGCCAAGGTGACCAAGGTATACGACGGCTCGCCTGCCCAGGAAGCCGGCATCGTGGTGGGCGACTACATCACCGCCGTGGGCGACACCGACGTCAAGAGCCTGACCACCGTGGATGCGGTGCAGTCCCGCCTGCAGGGCGAGGCCGGCACCACCGTCACCGTGACCTGGCTGGACAGCGCGGCATCCTCCCATACGGCAGACCTGACCCACTCCGGCTACACCAGCACCACGGTGGACTATCAGATGCTGGGCGATGTGGGTTATATCAAGATCCGTCAGTTCGACGGCAGCACCCCCAGTGAGCTGGACTACGCCATCCGCGCCCTGAGCGCCAATGGTGCCGCCAGCCTGGTGTTTGACCTGCGTGACAACGGCGGCGGCGTTCTGGATGACGCCATCAGCTGCATCAATCTGATCGTGCCGGAAGGCACGGTGGCCTACGCCGAGGATAAAAACGGCAACCGCACCGTGGTGGGCAGCAGCGACAGCGAGACCGAGACGGCCCTGCCTCTGGTGTGTCTGGTAAATGGCAGCACCGCCAGCGCAGCGGAGCTGTTCGCCGCCAGCCTGCGCACCATGAGCGGTGCCCGTCTGGTGGGCACCACCACCATGGGCAAGGGCACCATCCAGAGCAGCCCGCAGCGTCTGTCGGACGGCAGTGCCGTGGTCATCACGGTGGCAAAGCTGGTCTGCGGCGACGGCAGCTGCTTTGACGGCACCGGCCTGACTGTGGATGTGGAGCGTGCTTTGAGCACAGAGGAGGCGACGAACTTCTACGACTACACCCCCCAGACCGACCCGCAGGTACAGCGCGCTGTCAGCGCTGCCCAGCAGTTGAGCGGTACTACTACGCTGGCAGGCGCAAGCTCTGCCGCCGCAGCGGACAGCACCGCCGCCTCTGCGGCAGCAGACGATACCGCCCCCGCAGAGACTGCGGAGGGAGAGCCCGCCGAGGGTGAGACTGCTGCGTCTGAGCCGGAAACGGCTGCGAGCGCAGCGGAGTGAACCCCACGATCCTGAACCATAAACACCAAAAAGGCTGCTGCGTTCTGCAACAGCCTTTTTCTGAGAAAGGAATTGACCCTATGCCGGAACTGACCGACCTTTCTGTGATCCGTGCCCTGTGCGAAAAATACGATTTTGCACTTTCCAAGGGCTTTGGGCAGAACTTTATCATCAACCCGGGCATCCCCCAGAAGATCGTGGACGTCAGCGGCGTGGACAAGCGCTATGGTGTCATTGAGATCGGCCCCGGCATCGGCGTGCTGACCCGGGAGCTGGCAAAGCGGGCAGCAAAGGTGGTCTCCATCGAGGTGGACGAGCGCCTGCCGCCCCTGCTGGCCGAGACCATGGCCGGTGTGGACAACTTCAAGCTGGTGCTGCAGGATGTGCTGAAGGTGGACCTGAAAGCCCTCATTGCGGCAGAATTTCCGGGCATGCCGGTGGCCGTGTGCGCCAACCTGCCCTATTACATCACCAGCCCCATCGTCATGAAGCTGCTGGGCGACCGCCTGCCCATCGAGAGCCTGACCGTGATGGTGCAGAAGGAAGCAGCCGACCGTTTGGCCGCCGTGCCCGGCACCCGGGCTTCCAGTGCCATCAGCTGTGCAGTGAACTACTACGCCACCTCCAGGCTGATGTTCACCGCTGCGCCGGGCAGCTTTTACCCGGCCCCCAAGGTCACCAGCGCCGTGGTGCGCATGGACATCCGCCCCACCCCCGCCGTGCAGGTGGAGGACGAGGAAGGCTACTTTGCACTGATCCGTGCGGCCTTTGGCCAGCGCCGCAAGACTGCGGCCAACGCCATTGCAGGCGGCCTGAACCTGCCCAAGGAAAAGGTCATTGCCGCCATTGAGGCGTCCGGGTTCGACGCCCGCATCCGCCCCGAGGCCCTTACCCTGGCCGATTTTGCAAAGATCCAGCAGGCCCTTGCCTGACCGGACTGCAAACAGAAAGCCCTGCCGCTTGATTTTCAGCGGCAGGGCTTTTATGCTGTCGGTTATTGCGGCTGCTCCGCAGACGGTTCGTAGCGGAAGCGCTGCAGGGTCTGCTCCAGTGCGTTCAGGTTCACCGGCTTGGACAGGTGGGCGTTCATGCCGGCGTCCAGGCTCTTCTTGACGTCCTCGGCAAAGGCGTTGGCTGTCATGGCGATGATGGGAATGGTCCGGCCCAGCGGGTTTGCACCGCTGCGGATCGTCCGGGTGGCTTCGTAGCCGTCCATGCCGGGCATCTGCACGTCCATCAGGATGGCGTCGTACTCGCCGGGGGCCACGGTCCGGAATCTCTCCACGACCTCGGCACCGTCGCGGCAGATGGTGCAGGAAGCGCCCCGCATCTCCAGCAGGGACTGCAGGATCTCGGCGTTGATCTCGTTGTCCTCGGCGCAAAGGAAGCGCATCCCGTGCAGCGATGGGCTGTCCTGCGCCGGGGCAGGGCAGACGGCGGGTGCTGTCTGCGCCGTTTCTTCGCAGATCTTGAAGTCCAGCACCACCTCGAAGCAGGTGCCCTTGCCCAGCTGGCTTTGCAGCGTGATGACACCGCCCATCATGTCCACGATGTTCTTGGTGATGGCCATGCCCAGGCCGGTGCCCTGCACCTTGTTGGTCACCGAATTCTCGGCCCGGCTGAAGGACTCGTAAATGTGCTTCTGGAACGCTTCGCTCATGCCGATGCCGTTGTCGGTAACGGTGAACTTGTAGCGGGCATAGTGGCCGCTGCGGAGGATCTCCTCCACATTCAGCGAGATGCTGCCGCCATGGCCGGTGTACTTGACCGCATTGGACAGGATGTTGAGCAGTACCTGCCGCAGGCGGGTGGCGTCGCCTTCCACATTCTCGTGGAGCAGGTCGTGGACCTGTACGGTGAACTGCTGGTCCCGCAGCACGGCCTGCTGGCGGATTACGCTGTCCACCTGCGCGATCTGCTCGGCCATGCGGAAGGGCTGGATGTTCAGGGTGGCCTTGCCGCTTTCGATCTTGCTCATGTCCAGGATCTCGTTGATGAGGTTCAGCAGATGCCAGCTGGCGGTCTTCAACTTGTCAATGTAGCCCTGCAGCTTGCCCGGGTTTTGCAGGTCGTTTTCCATCAGGCTGGCCAGGCCCACGATGGCGTTCATCGGGGTACGGATGTCGTGAGACACGTTGCTCAGGAAGGTGGTCTTGGCCGAGCTGGCGCTCTCCGCCTGCTGCAGGGCCGCCCGCAGCTCTCGCTGGCTTTCCTGCAATTTCTGGTTCAGCTTCCGAGCCTGCCGGGCGGCTTCCTTGGCGTTTGCCTCAGCGATGCGCGACCGGCGCAGCGAGACAAGGATGACCGCCAGGATCATCCCGAAGAAGGTGATCAACATCACGGAGGCGACAAGAAAATTATCCTTTACAAAGTCGGTCACGGTCACCTTTTCCAGCGAGGCCTCGTACATGGGCAGCGCACCCGTCAGCATGGAGGCCGGGATCGTGCGCAGGGTCTTGTTCAGGATCGACATCAGGGTGACATCTCCGCGTGCCACGGCAAAAGAGACATTGCCGTCCTGCGTGAGGAAAACGCTGTGGAGCCTTTTGTCCTCACGGTACTTCGCGACCTCGCCGGATTCGGCAAGCAGGCAGTCGTTTTCGCCGCTGCGCATGGCTGCCTCGGCATCCTTCAGGGAATTGTACTCGACGATG
>ERZ827088.4699-NODE-4699-length-11105-cov-2.529593_pt1 | contig 11105 bp, 10 predicted proteins | sample MGYA00519922_ERZ827088 | MGnify/ENA primary metagenome ERZ827088 (study PRJEB31778, sample SAMEA3449254) | human gut metagenome | biome: human gut; feature: human-associated habitat; material: faeces | place: United Kingdom | collected 2010/2012 ... | reverse complement strand
AGCTTCAAAACGAATATCCTTCCGGCGGAACCGTTTCTTGTCTGCCTGCACGATAACGTACGCATCGCCGCCGGCTGCCGATTAATCACCCACAGCATGACATGCAGCGTATTCAACAGAGCCACCGGCTCCAATCGCTTTTATTGTCAATACGGCAAAATAGAAATCCATAGTAATGTTTTTGTGGGGGGGGGCAGTACGATCATGTACGGTGTGACCATCGGTGAAAATTCGATCGTCGCGGCTGGCTCCGTCGTTACAAAGGACGTACCCGCCGGCAGTGTAGTGGGAGGCGTCCCGGCAAAAATCATAGGTACATTCGAAGAATCCATGAAAAAAGCGGAATTGTTCAGCAGCAATTTCAGGGGCAAAACTACGGATTATTCCGTTGCTGCTCTTATGAAGATAAAACCCGTTCAGTTCGATATCGACAAACAATGAAGACAATCTGTTATATAATCCCCTATTTCGGGAAATTACCGAAGAATTTTGCACTTTATCTATTAAGCTGTGCACAAAATCCGACCGTAAATTGGAAAATACTGACTGACGACAGAACGCCTTATGAATTTCCAACGAACGTACACGTCAAATACTGTAATTACGAAGAGGTCAAACAACGGATAAAGGCTTGGTTCGATTTTGAAACCGTGATCGACAGGCCGTGGCGATTATCGCTCTTCAAGCCGGCATATGGAGAAATCTTCGCAGAAGAACTTTCCGGATATGATTTCTGGGGACATTGCGACATTGATCTGATGTGGGGAAATATACGGACATTTTATTCGGAAAACAATCTAAATAAATATGAGCGGCTCGGCTTTTTGGGGCATTCCACACTGTATAAGAACACGCCGGAAGTAAACGCCCGTTACAAGCGGATCGTCCCCGGAGAAATCAATTACAAAGACGTATTCAGCGGCAGAAGCAGCTATAGCTTCGATGAAAACGGGATGGATGCGATTTACCGGTATCTGAACATTCCGTATTTCGACGAAGTGGTCTTCGCAGATCTGGAAAAATATGAACCGGGATTCGTTCTGGGTCATTTTCCCGCCTCGGAAAAGGATACAAATATCAAATATTCACATGGGAAGACGGCAGGTTATATAGAAACTACCTGCAAAAAGACAGAATTCACCGCGATGAATTTCTGTATATCCATTTTTTCTGCCGTCCCATGAAATACTCGGCCGACCGCTTGTCCCCCGACACGACATATTACATGTATCCCGATGTCATGACAGACAAACAGATCGGAGTAAGCGTGAAAAGCTTGAAAAAATACGGTTGCCGAAACAATATCGCCTTTCTTGCAGAGAGCCTATGGACAAATCGGCATAAGATAACATGGCAGCGAATCCGGAGCAATTTCCGCACCTTTTTGAATTATAAACGTCACAGCAACGAATAACAGCACGGAAGCGCACATCCATCAAATGAAGCGAATCCTATTTATCGCCACAGAGTCTGCACCGGGGATGATTCCATACACATCCTCTGTCATAAATGCATTATCGAAAAGCAATGAATTCGAGATATACGCTGTGGTTGTCAATTCCGGAAAACGATCTTACCGCAACTACCTGAAGGAAGTCGAGCATATCGAATACATAGAATATCCCCGCTCCAAACTTCTCAAGTTAATATACAAAATATATCCGGCAAGAATCATAGACACGATAAAAAGAACTGCGAAAACACACAAAATAGATGCAATTCATCTGCTGACAGGAGACTTCTGTCTATTTTTTTATATTCTATGCCAACACCCTAAAGAGCGGTTGTACTATACGGTTCATGACCTGAATCAACACGAATCGGACACAATGACTTTTCCGGGCAGACTCTTGCACAAATACGTCATATGGTGTACACGCACTTACCTGAAGATCATTCCGAATCTAACGACATCATCACGACATCAGTATATAGCTTTAAAAGAAAGTTACCCGAATAAGCGCGTTGTATTCAATCATTTTCCTTCCTTAGTAACCCAAATGATAAAAAATGGAAGGAAACAAATAGAGGAGCTGAAAAACACATCCGATTACATTCTGTTTTTCGGCACTGTAGATCACTACAAAGGTGTCGATCTGCTGATAGAGGCGTACGACCAAAAAGTCTTCCACGACAAGCACAAGCTGGTAATAGCAGGAAAAGGCAGACACTACGTAACCGACAATAAAAACATTATCAGACTGAACCGGTTCATCGAGGATGCCGAAGTCCGAGATCTATTCACCAAAGCCGCAATCGTAGTTTATCCGTATCGTTCGGCCACCATGTCGGGCGTGCTTTCCCTTGCGTTCTATTTCAGGAAGAAAGTCGTGATGTCAGACGTGCCTTTTTTCAAAGAATACGCCAACCGGGACTCGCTGTTCTTCAAAGCCGGAAATGTCGAAGATCTGGCCGACAAGCTGCAACAGGCATTGGATTCCGGCAGCGCCAGCACAAATGCGAATCTGTATCCAGAATTCTATTCAGAGAATATATTGGAACAAGACTATATAAATCTGTACTCATCCCCTGCGAACAAACAGATGTGATGCCATGAAGGTATTGATATTGAATCCGATCCTTTTTACGGCGGACAACAATGTAATTCCGCAAGTCAAATCCATAAAAGACACGATGATTTACAACATGTGTCTAGGATTCAAACGACTGGGACACGATGTAACATTAGCCGCCGCCAAAGAGTATGCTCCTGCGGAAAAAGAAGCGTATGATTTCGAAATTCTTTTTTTCAAATCCAAGTGCAAAAAACTTTTCCCGCCGGCTATGTTGCCCTTTTCTCCTGAACTATGGCCATATATCAAAGAAAATGAAAAATCATTCGATCTGCTTATATCCAGTGAAACATTTTCAGTTCAGTCTTTATTCGCGGCAAGAATCTGTCCCGAAAAAACTATAATTTGGCAAGAACTGACCGATCATCAAAACAAATTCCATCGACTTCCATCGAAAATATGGCATAATGTCATTGTTCGCTTATTCATGCAACGGATTGCAGCAGTAGCTCCCCGCTCAGAGCCTGCTTACAAATTTATTAGCAAATATATGCCGCAAACAGTAAAGCAAATCGTTGATCATGGAATTAATGTCGATAAATTCACCTATTCCGAAAAAAAAGAACGCCAAATAATCAGTTCGTCCCAATTGATTCACCGAAAAAATATCGACGGAATAATTCGGATTTTCCAGCGATTCCATGAAATGGAAGCATATGAAGACATTAAATTGTTGATAGCCGGGCGAGGTGAAGAAGAAGCAAATTTAAAAAAATTAGTGTCGGAATTAAAACTCTCGGAAAGTGTCCGATTTCTCGGATTTTTACCTCAGCAAACACTGAATAAATATATCCGAGAATCTCTTTGCTTTCTTATCAATACGCGAAAAGATCTGAATATGGTTTCCATTCCGGAATCCATCGTTTCAGGGACCCCGATTCTGACAAACACTCAACCGGCTTCAGCCGGCTACATCCAAGCGAATAAGCTGGGAATAGCCAAGAATCAATGGGGAGTAGACGAGCTAAAAGAAATCATCGACAACAACTCCTTTTATGTCAAAAACTGCATCGGCTACCGGGACAACCTGACAAACGTCCATTCTGCGCAATTATTGACGGACATCTATAAAAAATCAATTCAAAAACAGTAAAATACCATTTCCGACATATCAGACGCAACGCCTAACTAGAGAGCCTCAGCATGCTGTTCAATTCATTTGTATTTCTACTTGCATTCCCAACAATCTTCGCCGCATATTATCTCTGTCCGATAAAATGGCGCAGCTGGCTTCTATTGCTGATAAGCTATGCAGTCTATATGAACTGGGTGCCCATATACGCATTGATCCTCTTGTGGGTAACTCTGACGACCTATACCGGCGCTCGTTATATATCCCTCAACAGCCCCAAGAACAAGCTAAAAATGACCGTCGCAGGAATTTTGACCTTGCTCCCGCTGCTTTTCTTCAAATACTACAATTTTATAAATGGCATCGTATACGATATATTGACGTCTCTTCACCTGCGCATCGAAATAAATACGATGCATTGGGCCGTTCCCATCGGCATATCCTTCTTTTCATTTCAGGCATACGGATATCTGGCGGACGTATATTACAGACGGACCGACTGCGAACGCAACCTCCGGGACTATGCACTGTTCATTTCATTTTTTCCGCAAATAGCTTCGGGTCCTATCAGCAAGGCGAAGGACCTGCTGCCGCAAATCAAAAGTCTCAAAACTTTCGATGCCGACAAAGCGACACAGGGGTTGAAACTGTTGTTATGGGGCTTGTTTCTAAAAGTCGTGTTAGCAGACCGATTAGGTCTGTACGTAGACAGCATTTATGACAATTACACCTACCAGACGGGGTTCTCTCTGTTCGTCGCCAGTTTGTGTTATTCGCTGCAAATATACGGAGACTTTGCAGGTTATTCGTTAATGGCTATCGGAGTAGCCAAAGTCTTGGGATTCGATCTGATCAATAACTTCAACCGCCCCTATTTCGCAACCAGCATAACCGACTTCTGGCACCGATGGCACATTTCGCTGTCCATCTGGCTCCGTGATTACGTATACATTCCGCTGGGCGGCAGCAGATGCAGCAAATTACGCACCTATTGGAATATTTTCGCGACATTTCTAGTCTCCGGAATCTGGCACGGCGCGAATTGGACATTCATCATATGGGGAATTATTCACGGAGTCGCGCAAATAGCCGAAAAGGCATTGCGTCTTCAGAAGTATGAAGGGGGGGGGAATCGCCGGCTTCGTATTATCATCACATTCCTTATCGTCAACTTCGCATGGATATTTTTCCGGATGCCCTCGATAACGGACGCATGCAAGGTCATCGGCAAAATATTCACGGATTTCGGAACTACCCTGTTTTTATCAAACAACAGCAATATGATCTACATGCTCGTCGCCGTCTGCATATTGTTTTTTAAAGACATGCGCGACGAATTCTTCCCACGCCGGTTTCTCTTCTTCGAAAACAGAAACATAGCAATCAGGTGGAGTTCCTATCTGTTTCTAATGTTTCTAATCCTTCTGACAGGCGTATTGGATTCCGGACAATTCATTTATGTAAACTTCTAACGCATGCGGAATTTTCTGATCAAATCGGCCATATTTCTTGCGTTATGCGGTCTGCTCGACTTCGGTCTGGGCAAAATCTTCGGTTATCTGACAGTCCATGCAACCGGCGGATATACAAAACGGGATAATTTCATATCCGACGAAGTCGATGCAAACATCCTGATTTTCGGCTCGTCGCGGGCCGCTCATCACTACGTCCCTTCGATATTGTCCGATTCATTGGACATGAGTTGCTATAACTGCGGAATGGACGGCAACGGCATCATATACGGGTATGGAAAGCTAAAAACGATTACGGCCCGGTACTATCCCAAAATCGTCATACTGGACATCCAGCCTACATTCGATCTGTTTAGAAACGACAATTGCAAATACTTGGCTCCCTTGCGGCCGTATTATCAATATCCGGGAGTCGATTCATTATTCTGGGACATAAATCCGTCCGAACGTTGGAAAATGATGTCGAATTCCTACCGGTTCAATTCGAAATTCCTGAGCATTCTAATGGATAATCTATCGGATCGAGCCGTATCTTCCGATAACGGCTACATGCCTTTATACGATACGATGACTTACGAGCCGTCAAAATCCACCGCAAAGAAAAACGAAACAGATCCTGTCAAAATCCGTTATTTTGAGCAATTCATTTGCGAAGTAAAAAGACATTCCGCCCTGTTCGTATTCATATCGCCCGAATACGGGAGCAATGCCGACTGGCCAGACATCGTGGAAGGCATATGTGCAAAGTACAGCATTCCCTACTATAATTATCTAAGCGACAAACGCTTCGCAAACAACAAAACATATTTTGCCGATTCATCGCATTTGAACGACAACGGCGCAAGAGCCTATACGGAAATAGTTGCGGCCGATATAAAATGCAAATTGAAAACTCTCCGTCTTACCTCCGATCGTTTTTTATGAAAGTTCTGCTCGCCAATAAATTCTACTACCGCCGCGGCGGAGACTGCGTATGCACGCTGAATCTGGAACAGTTGCTCAAAGACCACAATCACGATACTGCGGTATTCGCCATGCAACATCCGGAAAATTTCCCGACTCCGTGGAGCAAATATTTTCCGAGCGAAATACGCTTCTCGCCGGGTCCCAACATACTTGAAACCTTTAGACGGCCATTCGGTTCGAAAGAGGTAAAACGGAAATTCAACGCATTGCTGGATGATTTCCAGCCGGATGTCGTTCACCTGAACAATATCCACACGCAATTATCCCCTCTGATCGCCGAACTCGCCCATCGGAGAGGTATCAAAGTCGTATGGACGCTGCACGACCTGAAACTGCTATGTCCCCGGTACGATTGCCTGCGCAACGGGAAAACGATCTGCGAAGCATGTTTCACGGACAAACACAAGGTATTGGAGAACAAATGCATGAAAAACTCGTGGCTGGTGAGTATATTGGCGTATAAAGAAGCCCGGAAATGGAACAGGGAAAGACTTGAGGCCTGTACCGATTCATTTATCTGCCCCAGTCAGTTCCTAGCCGACAAAATGATACAAGGCGGTTTCGATAGAGGCAAACTGCATACATTATGCAATTTTATCGACGTTGAAAAATGTGCAGACGCAGCCTATCTGAAAAAAGATTACTACTGCTACATCGGGCGCATATCGCATGAAAAGGGAATAAAGACTCTGATCGACGCCGCGAACCGACTGCCTTACAAATTGGTAATCATCGGCAAGGGTCCGCTGGATGCCGAAATGAAGAAACTCGCGGGGCCAAATGTCGAATTCGCCGGATTCAAGCAGTGGAATGAAATAAAACGAATTGTCAGTCAGGCCCGCTTTTGCGTCATTCCGTCCGAATCATATGAGAACAATCCGCTTTCCGTCATCGAATCCCAATGCTTGGGCACGCCGGTACTGGGCGCTCAAATCGGCGGTATTCCCGAATTGATTCAGGAGGACTTCAACGGTTTGTATTTCAGAAGCAGGGATACGGACGATCTGACCGCCAAAATTCAGGCCATGTATGACGCACCGTTCGACCATGCCGCCATCGCCCTCGAAGCGAAAAAGCGCTATAATTCGGAAACATACTATAAACAGCTCATACAGCTGTACAATCTATAATTCAAACCTTGGATTCATACAAATCTGTCAAAATCATGTCTGCTGAAAATATCCCGCACCCCACCGACGCCAGCATCATCCTGACCTATCGCTGTCCGATGAAATGCAAGATGTGCAACATCTGGTTCAACCCCACGAAAAAAGACGACGAAATCAAAGCTGCGGACCTTCGTACGCTGCCGCGCCTGAAATTCATCAACCTGACCGGCGGAGAACCCTTCGTCCGCGAAGATCTGGCGGAGATCGTGGAGGAGTGCTACAAACATACGGACCGCATCGTCATCTCCACGTCCGGATGGTTCGAAGACAAAGTCGTGGCCTTGGCCAAACAATTCCCGAACATCGGCATCCGCATCTCGATCGAAGGCCTGAGCTGCAAGAACGACGAGCTGCGCGGACATGCCGGCGGCTTCGACAAAGGGCTGAGAACACTGCTCACGCTGAAGCAAATGGGGCTGAAAGACATCGGATTCGGCTGCACCGTATCGAACAACAATTCCAAGGATATGCTCTCGCTCTATCAGCTGTCGCTGTCCTTGGGCATGGAGTTCGCTACGGCGGCTTTCCACAACTCCTATTATTTCCACAAGGACGACAACGTAATCACCAACAAGGACGAGGTGTGCAAAAACTTCGAACAGCTGATCGAATGGCAGTTGCAGGAGAACCATCCGAAAAGCTGGTTCCGCGCATGGTTCAATATGGGGCTGATCAACTACATCGAAGGCGGCCGCCGCATGCTGCCGTGCGAAGCGGGTTCGGCGAACTTCTTCATCGATCCTTTCGGCGAGGTGTATCCGTGCAACGGTCTCGAAGAGAAATACTGGCAGAAATCTATGGGCAATATCCACGAAACGCCCGACTTCATGAATATCTGGGAGAGCGACCGGGCGCAGGAAGTCCGCGCCATGGTCCGGAAATGCCCGAAAAACTGCTGGATGGTCGGTACGGCCAGTCCTGTAATGCACAAATACATGAAATACCCGCTGAGGTGGGCGCTCAGAAACAAGCTCCGCAGCCTGCGGGGAAAACCGGCCAGTCTGGACAAGAAGTGGTGCGATGTCGGCCCGATGCAGGGCGATTTGCGGGAAAAATTCTAACCAAGTCGTGAATGCCAAAAAGAATGACCGTTTTCCGGCTATGAAAATAGTCGTCACCGGCACCCGTGGGATTCCCGGCATCATGGGCGGCGTGGAAACGCACTGCGAAGAGCTGTTTCCGCGTATCGCCCGGAAGGGATTCGACGTAACCGTAATACGGCGGAAAAGCTACGTGCACGACACGCTGCGGCAATACGAGGGAATCACGCTCGTCGATCTCGCAACCCCGAAAAAGAAGTCGTTCGAAGCGATCGTCCATACGTTCCGGGCCGTCCTCGAAGCCAAAAAGCTGAAAGCCGAGATCATCCACATCCACGCCGTCGGCCCGGCGCTGCTGACGCCGGTCGCACGCCTGCTGGGACTGAAGGTGGTATTTACCCACCACGGACCGGATTACGACCGGGACAAATGGGGTGCGGCGGCCAAAACGGTACTCAGACTGGGTGAAATGATGGGCGCACGCTTCGCCAATGAAATCATCGTGATTTCGAACGTCATAAACGACATGCTGATCCGCAAATACCACCGCAAAGAGTGTCACCTGATTTACAACGGGGTTCCGGCTCCCCAGATCGTCGATTTTCCGGAATATCTCGAAGAAACGGGCGTCGAAAAGGGGAAATACATCTTCAGCATGTGCCGCTTCGTCCCGGAAAAGAACCTGCACCACCTGATCGAAGCCTTCTCGAAGACCGACAACAAGGGGTGCAGACTGGTGCTGGCCGGAGATACGGATTTCGAAGACGAGTACTCCGCAGGACTCAAAAAATACGCACGGGAACAGGGCGTCGTCCTGACCGGCTTCATCAAGGGGAAAAAGCTGCACGCCCTTCTCACCCACGCCCGCTGCTTCGTGCTGCCCTCTTCGCACGAAGGGCTTCCGATCGCATTGCTGGAAGCGATGAGTTACAGACTGCCCGTCATCGTAAGCGACATTCCGGCCAATCTGGAGGTCGGTCTTGAAAAAGAGGCTTATTTCCCCGTCGGCGACATAGCCGCGCTGGCGCAGAAGCTCCAGCAGAACATCGACGCACCCTATCGGCAAAAGGAATATCCGATGGAAAAATACGACTGGGACGCTATCGCCGAACAAACGGCCGCAGTATATGAAAAATGCGCAAAGCCCCGGCCGGAACGGTAAACTCAGACACTACCCTTCCCGGCTGATCTCAGCCACGGTCGCCCCGACGAATGCTATCAGCTCTGCCGGGGCGATTTTCAGTTGCAGGCCCCGGACGCCGGCGCTGATATAGATGAACGGATGCTCCCCGGCCGAAGAGTGGATATAAGTCGGGAAGCGCTTTTTCATGCCGACCGGCGAACAGCCGCCGCGTATATAACCCGTCACGGGCAGCAGTTCCTTCATCGGAATCAGATCGGCCTTCTTGTTGCCCGACACGCGGGCCGCGGCCTTGAGATCGACCTCGTGATTCCCCGGCACCACGCAGACGAAGTATCCCGTCCGGTCGCCTTTCAGCACGAGGGTCTTGAAAACCGTGGCGATCTCCTCGCCCAGCTGTTCAGCGACGTGCGTCGCCGCCAGATGCTCTTCGTCCACCTCGTAGGGAACGAGCTCGTAATTTATCTTCGCACGGTCGAGCAGCCGCGCCGCATTCGTCTTTTCGACTTTTCCGTGTGCCATCTCAGCTCTTGATGTTCAATTTTTCGGCTTAAGTTGCGCAAAGGTAGTTTATTTTACCCGGATTGTCGCATTTTAGCTACATTTGTCAGATGCTTCGCCGAAAAATCACATACAAACCGCTCGCCTTTCTCATCGCGGTTCTGTTCCTCCCCACCGTCCTGCCGGCGCAGAGCACCCGTGTCCGCGGGCGCGTCACCGACGCCGCCGACGGCACGCCGATGCAGTTCGTGAGCGTCGTCTTTCCCGGCACCACGACGGGCATCACCACCGACGAGGCGGGCATCTACACACTCGAAACCCGCGACACGGTGAGCCGCGTGCAGGCCTCGATGGTCGGCTACGCCTCGCAGACCAAGCCGCTCGTGCAGGGAGGCTTCAACCAGATCGACTTCGCCCTCGAAGCCGTGGAGTTCGGCATCGGCAGCGTCGTCATCACCCCCGGCGACAACCCGGCGCATCCGATTCTGCGGGGCGTCATCCGCCGCAAGCCCCAGAACGATCCCGACCTGTACGACAGCTACACCTGCGCCACCTATACCAAGATGCAGCTCGACCTGACGAACATCAAGCCCCGGTTCCGCAGCAAGCGGCTGCAACGCAATTTCGGGTTCGTCTTCGACTACATCGACACCTCGGCGCTCACCGGACAGGCCTACCTGCCGGCCATGATCTCCGAAGCCACGGCCGACTATTACCACAGCAGGCGCACCCCCGCCGTTTCGCGCGAAATCATCCGCGCCAGCCGCGTGTCGGGCGTCGAGGACAGCTTCGCCATCGCCCAGTTCACGGGCCGGATGCACGGCAACGTCAATTTCTACGCCAATTACATCGACATCTTCAACGTCCGCTTCGCCAGTCCGCTCTCCGATTCGGGTCTGGCCTTCTACGACTATTTTCTGGTGGACAGCATGCAGGTGGAGGGGCGCAAAACCTACAAAATCCGCTTCCATCCCAAGCGGCTCGCCACGCCCGTACTCGACGGCGAAGTCAATATCGACTCGGCGTCGTACGCCCTGCAGTCGGCCTCGGCGCGCATGCCTAAGGGCGTCAATGTAAACTGGATCAAGCACCTGCGGCTCGAAAACGACAACCGCATCGTCGCCGACAGCACGTGGTTCCGCCACCGCGACCGGGTGTCGGCCGAATTTTC
>ERZ827088.4696-NODE-4696-length-11112-cov-2.686714_pt1 | contig 11112 bp, 5 predicted proteins | sample MGYA00519922_ERZ827088 | MGnify/ENA primary metagenome ERZ827088 (study PRJEB31778, sample SAMEA3449254) | human gut metagenome | biome: human gut; feature: human-associated habitat; material: faeces | place: United Kingdom | collected 2010/2012 ... | reverse complement strand
GGCTGGAAACGCAGTCCTTTCTTTCCGGAGAGCAGGCCGTTACGCCCCCGGGGGAGGCAAAAACCGATTTCTGCTTCTTCCGCGGACTCGGCATGGCCCTCGGACAGGACTGGCCGTGGGAAAACGACGAGGCATTCTACGGCTGGCAGTTGGAGCCGCTGGGTTATTCCTCCTTCAAGGAATTTCACGACAAGGTGCAGTGGAGCATCCGTCCCCCGAAGTACGAACGGTACAAGGAACGCGGTTTCGGTACGCCCTCCCGGAAGGTGGAAATCTATTCCATGATTCTGGAAGATTTCGGATATGATCCACTGCCCAACTACTGCGAACCGCCCTACAGCCCCTTCCGCACGCCGGAACTGTACAGGGAATACCCCTTTATCATGGGAGCCATGCGGCCGCGCCATTTTTACCAGTCCGGCTACCGCAGCCTGCCTTCCCTCAAGGCCCGGCAGGCGCTGCCTCAGGTACGCCTGCACCCGGATGCCGCCCGAAAGCTGAACGTGAAGGAAGGCGACTGGGTACGGCTCTCATCCCCTTCCACCACCCGGACCATAGAAATGACGGTTCACCTTGATTCCGGCCTTGATCCCCGGGTGGTTTACCCGGACTACGGATGGTGGTATCCGGATCTTCCCGCGTCGGAGAATCACGGCGTGTGGAAATCAAATATCAACGTCCTTACCGACGACGATCCCGAGCACTGCTGCCCGATGATCGGCGGAACCTTTCTCAACGCCAACCTGCTCAGGCTGGAAAAGGTCTGAGCGCGGGAGTTCCCATGTCCGGATCAGATTCCCCGTCATTCAGCAGAACCAGGGCGCTGTTCTCCTTTCTACTGTTCAACGCCCTGGGCGTGTTCATCTTTTTCGTCAGCATCAGCGCGGGCGGCAGAAACACGGTAGTCCTCGACCATATCTGCACATGGTTCAGGAGCGCATTCGGCGCGTTCATTCCCTGGGTGACGGCCGCGCTGATGCTCTGCTGCCTGGCAGACACCTTCTTCCTCCGCAGGATATGGCGAAAAAACGCCACCGAACTGTTGATGAGCGCGGCGAAACTCTCCGGCTTCGTCATTATGATCATGGGGCTTACCGGCATTGGGGCGGAAACATTCCCCGCCCTGTTCGACAGACGCATCATCCCTTTCATCATGGACAATCTTATCGGAACCATGTTCACGGCACTGGTGGTGGCCATCTTTTTCATGCCCTTTCTGGTGGATTACGGACTGCTGGAATTCTGCGGCGTGCTGCTGCGTCCCGTGATGCGTCCCCTGTTCCGCACGCCGGGCACATCCGCCGTCATCGCGGTGACAGCCTTTGTGGGCAGCTTTACCATCGGGGTGCTGGCCACGGAACAGATGTACCGGGAAGGCAAGTTCACCGCCCGTGAATCGGTGATCATCACCACCGGCTTTTCCACCACCTCCATCGCCATGATGATGGTGCTGGCCCAGATGATGGGCATCATGGAACACTGGAGCTTCTATTTCTGGACAACTCTGGCCATCACCTTCGGAGTCACGGCGATTACCGCCCGCCTCCGGCCCATCAGCCGAAAAGCCGATAACTTTTATCCCGGAGCAGCGCCCTGCCCGGAAAAAATCGTCACCAGCCGCATTCTGCATCATGCCTGGGAAGCCGGGCTGGCCCGCGCCGGAACCCAGGCCGCCCCCCATGTATGCGTGGCCCGCTCCCTGCGGATGGGGTTCCGCATGCTGATGACCATGATGTCCACAGTACCCGCCTTCGCCACGCTCGGTCTGTATCTCGGCTTCAATACTTCCGTTTTTCAGTATATCGGCTATGTCTTCGCCCCGTTTCTCATGCCCTTTGCTCTTCCGGCCCCGGACATGAGCGTGGCCATGACGGCTTCCGCCATGGGCTCCGTGGATATGATGGTAGGGCCGATCTATGCGGCCAGCGCGGGAGAGCTGGGCGTCATCACGCGCTACCTCATGGCTCTTGTTCCCGTATCCATGGTGGCCTATCTGTCCGGCTATGTCCCCTGCATCAAAAGTACGGAAATCCCCGTCAGTTTTTCAGAAATCTTTCTGATCTGGTTCGAGCGGACAGCCCTGAGCCTTCTCGCCGGAGGAACTCTGGCAGTGCTCTTTCTGGCATAGAGGCTTTTCCTTCGTGAAACGAACCATAACGCAATGGCGGCCGTGCGACGTCCCCTGCCGGGCGCAGCCGCAATTCCCCTGCGGCGTACAGTTCCGGCTTCAGGCGTGAAACCTGCGGGCCGGAACACGGGGTGTCCTGCCGCAGATATTTTCAGTCACAAAACACCACAGCGGAATGAGTCTAAAGCCTTTTTCCTTTCTCCCGATAAGAGGAAGAGAGAATTGGCGGAAACTCCGGCAGGACTGTGCCGCTCCGATTATACCTGTCTTGGCATTATTCTTGCATAAAAAATGAAGAGCAACGCATTCAACGGCACATTTTTCCGCGTGAGGATGACGATATGAGTTCTATTTCCGGTGGCATTACCTTTCAGGGGCTTGGTTCCGGCACCGACTTCGCGTCGATGATCGAATCCTTGAAGCAGGTTGAATCCATGCAGAAAACACGCATGGAAATCTGGAAGGCCGAATGGCAGCTGCGCATTGACGCCTTTCAGGAAATCACCACAGCCATGACGGAAGCCAAGACCGCGCTGGCCGAGTTCAATACCATGAACAAGATGCTCAAGCGCAACGTGGCCAGCTCGGATGAAAAAGTGGCCACCGCCACGGCGGATTCAACCATCGATCAGGGGCTGTACAGCATAGATGTCAAGCAGCTTGCCACTTCCGCCATCTACAGCAACAAGACCACCTTTACCGGCAAGGATGCCAAGATCAACACCTCCGGGACGGATCAGACTTTCTCATATACATACAAGGGCGTCACACGCACCATTGACGTTTCTCCGAACATGACGCTGGAACAGTTCACCAAAAAGATCAATAACGACCCCAAAAATCCGGGCGTCAAGGCGTCGATGATCAAGAACGGCTCCGGCTATGTGTTCCAGATTCAGGGCAAGGACACCGGCGCGGAGAATACGCTCAGCATCTCCGCTTCTGACGGGCTGACCGCTTTTAAAAGCGCGGATCAGATCCTTACCCTTGCCTATAACGGCAAGGAATCCACCTTTTCCGTCACCAACGGCATGACGGCGGAAGGGCTGGTGGATCTCATCAACAACCGGACGGGCTCCACCGGAGTTACCGCGAAACTTGAAGAATCCAACGGCAAGCAGACGCTCAAGTTCTATGATGCAACCGGAATTGAGGTCACAGACAAGGTCGGTCTGAGCGGAGGAGGCCTGGATGCTTTCATCAACGGCGCAGGAGCGCTGAAAGGCAAACAGCTCGGTGACAAGGTTCTCTCTTCCGGAGGGCCGCAGAAGTATTCCTTCACCTATGAAGGCAAGGAATATTCCATTGACGTCACGGACACGATGACCTTTCAGGACCTGCAGGATGAAATCAACAAACAGGTTCCGAACGGCGAGCTGACTGCCGAGTGGAACTCCACAACAGGCAAATTTGATTTCACTTCCCACAAGCGTACGCTGGAAAGCACCAACGGAGGTTCTCTGAATTTCAGCTTCCGCGTGGGAACGGCATACAAGAAAAATGACAGCGGCGACTGGGTCAAAGACCCGGACAGCACCAACAAGCTGGAATCCCTCTCCCTGTCGGAAGGCGCGACGCTGGACGATCTGGTGGACGCCTTCAACAAGGCCGCCACAGCCGACAAGTTCGCCAGCGCCAATGTCAGCCCCGGATACACGGCCTCCAACGAAAACGGTGTCTTTACCGTAAAAAGGGCCGACGGAACAGTACTGACCACCGAAACTCTGCCGGACGGCACCGTCAGATATATGGACGGGAATACCGTTGTCTTTGAAACGAACTCGAATATCAAGGGACTGGCATCCGGCTCATCGCTTGGTCAGCCTATCCCCAATAGTGACACGCCCAATGTTTCCGTTGCCGTTTCTTCCGATATTGAAGGATTGGGAACCACTGTTTCATTTGCCGCCGCCGATGAAAAAATTATTAATGATCCGTCCGACAACTGGTACTCCCAGCAGGCTCAGGATGCCCGATTCTCATTGAACGGCTGGTCGCAGGAATTCACTTCCTCCAGCAACACGCTCACCGATGTTGTGGAAGGAATGACCATCACTCTTAAAAGCAAGGGTGAAACCAACCTCAACGTGGTGGATGACAAGGAGCAGCTCAAGGAAAACATCCAGGAGGTGGTGGAAACCATCAATACCCTGCTGATGAAAATCAAGGAACTGACCAAATACGACGAGGACAAGGACGTCGAAGGGCCATCCACCACGGATAACGGCGTGCTGAACATGGAATCTCAGCTCACCTGGCAGAAGGGTTCCGCGCTCACCGGCAACTACGGGGTGCAGCTTTTGCAGAGCCGCCTGAAAAACATCACGTCTGGCCGTGGGCTGGGATTCGTTCCACAGGAAAGCAGCGACGATACTCTGAACGATCTGTTCTCCAGTCTCTCCCAGATCGGCATCAAGACCATCACGGATGAAAGCGATCCCAACTTCGGCCTGCTGGAAATCGACGAGGAAAAGCTGGACGAGGCTATTGAAAAAGACATTCGCAACGTGGCGGAACTTTTTTCCGCCGACATGCTGGGAGACACCAACAGCGAAAACTTCACCGTCGTTTCCACCGGCACCCGGGCCAAGGCGGGAAGCTACAAGGTTGAATACAAGGTCAATGATGACGGCACGCTGGATACAACCAGCGTAAAAATCAACGGCGCGGCAGCCAGTTATGACTCATCCACAGGCACATTTACCGTTGGCGACATGAATAACGCGGCTGTGGGCGTATCCATCACGTTCCCCACGGACGGGCTTACTCCCGGCGATTACAGCGGCGCTGACGCGGATATTCTGACCATCAAGGACGGCAAGGTGAATCAGATGATCGATCAGCTTGCGGATGAGCTGCGTCCCGTTGCCAACGGCTCGAAGGAAAGCGCAGGCGCGATTCCCCTGCTTATCGACAATTACCAGACTGTGATCAAAAACATTGATTCGAAGATCGAACGCGAAGAAAAGCGGCTTGTAACATGGGAAAAGCGCATGAAAGCCAAATTCGCGCGGCTTGATACCCTGCTGTCCGAAATGAATAATACCATGCAGGCCAATGCCTCCGCCCTGGCTCAGCTCTCCAGCGGCAGCAGTTGACGAGACGGGGAAGGACATCACTATCTGACGCGGAACCCGGCACGTTCCGCAAGCCCGGCCCGGCGCATTTCGTGCGCCGGGCCATATGGAGCAAGGAGCACAGTTCATGCAGAATGCGGCGCATGCCTATTTGCAGACCCAGGTGGGAACCACCGGACGCGGCGAAATTATCGTCATGCTGTACGACGGCGCACTCCGTTTTCTGGCTCAGGCCAGGGAAAAAATGGAAGCCCGGGATATGGCGGGCAAAGGTATGCTTATCTCCCGTGCGCTCGATATCATCAACGAGCTTGACAGCAGCCTGAACATGGAAGCAGGCGGAGAACTCGCCCAGAATCTGCATAACCTGTATTTCCTGTGCAACACCAGACTGCTTCAGGCCAATCTCAAGCTGGACACGGCAAGGCTGGACAGCGTGGTGGAAATTCTGACCGGTCTGCGCAGCGCTTTTGCGGAAATCCTGCATACGCCGGAGGCTCAGGCCGCATGCGCCCGAATGGGTGCGCAGAAACCGGCCACGCAACAGGCGGCCGCGCCGCTGCCTGCGGGAAGAATCCAGCAGACCCCCTCGATAAACAGGAACATGGCCGCAAGCCTCTACAGCAGGCAGGCAGGATTCAGGCCGTCCGCTCCCGCTGCGGGACTGAGCGCACCCATTCTGCCACCTCAACTCGGCTTCCCCAAACAGAACAGCAATGACGGAGCGGCGGTTCCATCCCCCACATCTCCCGAGTCCACCATCGTTTCTCCCGCGTCTGCTTCGGCCGCGTCAGAACAGCAGTCTCCATCTCCCGCTTCCCCGTCTTCTCAGGCCGCCCCCTCGCGGAACCCCGCCCCTCAGCCGCTCCAGACACGGAATTCGGAAGAAGGGCAGAAATCCGTCAGCCTTCGCCTCGGCGGAGGATTTGCGGGCAGAAAACTCGCCGGATACGGAAAGCTGCTGCAGAATAAATAGGAAGATTCCCGTGTTCTGGCCGAGAGCCGGATACCCCTGAAGTGTTTTGCTCTTGAAAATATCTGCCGGCAGGACCCTGCGCTCCGGCCGCAGGTTTCACGCCGCCGCCGGAGCTTTACGCCGCAAGTGAATTGCGCCTGCTCCAGCGGCGCGGCGAAGTCTCGCTTCGCTTGACTCCGGGAGCATTTTCAAAACGAAAGTGCTCTAACTGTTGCAGCTTTCGTGTTCCGTCGCGTATGTATTCCATCCGGAAGCCTTCCGGAATGTTCCCCGCATGCCGGAATCGGCTCTCCTGCTTGCGCGTCTTATCATGCCGGGGCCACCTTGAACGGATTCATGGCAGAAAATGCTGTTCAACATCTGTGCCATGACTGCCCTGTTCCGTGTTTTTCAGCATCATGATCAGCAACGCCCCGGCATTTCGCTCTTGAAATGCCTTGCGGAGTCAAACAGGGCGAGACTCCGCCGCGATGCCCCCTTCTCCGGTGTCGCCGCAATTCACTTGCGGCATCAGGCTCAGGCTTCAGGCGTGAAACCTGCGAGCCGGAACATGGGCCAGGGCCGCAGGATATTTTCAAAGGAAAAACGCTCTGCGATGAATCCGGTTTTCTCCGCCATATTCCGTTGAAATCCGAACCGCCGAACATTGACATGACCCCGATTCCCTGCCAGAAAATCTGCTGGCCCCTGCGGAACGCATCTTCCCGCAGCCTTCCCGGAAATACGGCGGGCCCCTTTTTCATGCGTGGCGTACCCTGAACATGTGGCGCAGCCCCCCGACGGGCGCCCCGCAGGACATACAGGCATGAACAGCAGAGCAGGCGACGGCTTCAGGCGTGGAACCTGCGAATCAGGAACGGAGTCTGGCTGGCAGACAGGTCAACAGCAGAATGCTCCGGCTTCTGAAAGGCAAACAGTCATGGCGCGGTTTATGAAAACAGGGATGAGTCTCGTCCGCCCGGTCCCGGAAACAGTTTCAAGCAGAAAGGGTTCCAAAATTTTTTGCAAGGAGAATATCGGTGACCATTGATGACCAAATCAAGCTTATCCGCCGCGGAGCAGTCGATCTCATCAGCGAGGAAGATCTGCGTAAAAAACTTGCCCGCGACAAGCCCCTCAATATCAAGCTCGGCGCCGATCCCACCGCTCCGGATCTGCACCTCGGGCACACCGTCATTATCCGCAAGCTGCGCCATTTCCAGGATTTGGGTCATACTGTCACCTTTCTCATCGGTGATTTCACCGGCATGATCGGCGATCCTTCCGGCCGTTCCGAGACCCGCCCCGCTCTTACTCCCGAACAGGTAAAGGCGAATGCGGAAACATACAAGCAGCAGATTTTCAAGATTCTCGATCCGGAAAAAACCGTGCTGGACTTCAACTCCCGCTGGCATGGAGCCATGAGTTCGGTGGACTTCATCCGCCTTGGTTCCCACATGACGCTGGCCCGCATGCTGGAGCGCGACGATTTCGCCAAACGCTACCGTGAAGAACGTCCCATCGCCCTGCACGAACTTTATTATCCTCTTCTTCAGGGCTATGATTCGGTCGCGCTGCATACTGACGTGGAACTCGGAGGGACGGATCAGACCTTCAATCTTCTGGTAGGCCGTACCCTGCAGGGGCACTATGGCCAGGAGCCTCAGTGCGTGCTGACCATGCCGCTGCTGGAAGGACTGGACGGCGTGCGCAAGATGAGCAAATCCTACGGCAACTATATCGGCATCGCGGAACCCGCCGCCGATCAGTTCGGCAAGGCCATGTCCATTTCCGACGATCTGATGTGGAAATATTATGAACTGCTTTCAGACAAAAGTCTGGAAGAGATCGCAGACATGCGCCGCCGCGTCGGCGATGGCGCGCTTCATCCCAAGCTGGCGAAAGAAGAGCTGGCCATGGAAATCGTGCGCCGCTATCATGGGGAGGAAGCCGCCCTGAACGCGCGGGAAGGCTTCAATGCCGTATTCGCCAGAGGCGGAGTTCCGGACGATGCTCCCTCCTGGGTCTGTTCCTGCGGGGAAGGCAGCGCCCCTGCCGCCTTCCTGGCCGACTCCGGTCTTGCCGCTTCGCGCGGCGAGGCCAAGCGGCTTGTCGCACAGGGGTCTTTGTCCATTAATGACGAACGCTGGAACGACGCGCTTTCCCCCCTGCCTGCCGGGGAATATACCGTCAAGCTGGGCAAGAAACGTTTTCTGCTTCTCAACGTGAAATAGACTTTGCATCTTCACTCGCAAAGGCCGGGCCGGGAGCATCCGCTTCCGGCCCGGCCTTTGTGCTGGCGCATTCATGTCAGAAAACCATGTGAGAGGCAATATGTTTCAATCCACAGTCGCCCCATCCGTCGACTGACTGAAGCAGCCGACGGACAGAGGTCGTGCGCATTGCCCCTCCCTTCAGGGAGGGGGTACGGAAAAGGATTTCATCGGCTTCGCCGTCGTGTCAACCACTCTTTTCCCCCTGAGGGGGGGCTCAAACCATAAAGGAATTTTTGATGAACAGGCATGGGGATATTGCGGCTTCAAAATGCTCCAGAAGTCGAGCAGCGCGGGACTCCGCCGCGACGCCCCCTTCTCCGGCGTCACCGCAATTCACTTGCGGCGTAAGGCTTCGGCTTCAGGCGTGAAATCACCTGCGTGCCGGAACATAGGATCCTGACTGGCAGATATTTTCGAGAGCAAAACGTTCTGGATATTTCGGTGTGCTAGCGGGAACCGAACACCTGTTTCAGCGTCGCCAGCATGACGCGCAGCCTGGCTTCCCATGTATGGCAGGCCAGTACGCGTTTCCGTCCCGCAGCGGCGACCCTGCGTCGCGCATCGGGATGAGCGAGCCACCAGCGGATGAGTTCCGGCACTTCGCCAGGTTCGCGGTAACAGACGATTTCCTTCCCCGGCTCGAACAGCTCATCCATCTGCTCCCGCCAGTCCGTGAGAACAAACGCTCCTGCGGCGGGAACGTCGAACACGCGCTGATTGACCGCTCCCTTCATCTGCATGCTTGTCGTATTGAAATTGATATCGCAGAAAGGATACAGCCGGGGAAGCTCATCGTAATAGGCCAAGGGCGGATGCCAGCGCCAGGGGCGGTGTTCGTGCCGCAGGTTGATCTTCCAGCCGTCATCTCCAATGATGAGAGGGATCACATCATTTTTTCCAGCCGGATCTTCCGGAGCGGCGTCAAACAGCGCGCGGACGCACGCGGCCCGGTACTGCCGTGTGGCTTCCCATGTAAGCATGGTTTCATAGGCAAGCCGCGCCTCCATGTCCGGCAATCCGTCATACGCCTCCGCCAGATGCGGAGAAAAGGCGCGGATGAAATCACGAACGGATCGCTCCGGGGAGCGGGTAAAGGCTTCGGCTACCTTGCGGTAATTCCGCAGCAACGCAGCGGGAGGACGCCCCTTTTCCATACGTTTGGCGACCTTGTAAACCATGGAATTACCCACAAAGGAAACAGCGGAGCGCAGCCCTTCCAACGGCGCGGCGTCCGGACGGAAACGCGTGGGGTCCGTCCCGAGAGGGAGATGGAATACGTGAGAAAAGCCCTGTTTCCGAAGCGAATCGATATTGTCGCGATCCCAGGTAAAAATTGCCATCCAGGGGCTGGACAATCCCCGGTACAGGTGCAGAACCAGATGAGGATTATCCACAAACCATGAAACGAGCGGCAGTTCCAGCTTCGCCAGAAGTTCGGTGAGAACGCCCTCCCGATCCACCCCGAGATGATTCAGGGTAAGCACGGCGTCAGGTCGGAATTCCAGCGCCTCGCGCAGCAGCGACTTGACGAAATCCTCGCTGGATATTTCGTCACTTTCCAGCGTGAGGGTACGCTGTCTGACGCCGATGCGCCCACAGGCTGCCGCCACCTCTCCCACCAGAAAATAACGGCTGGTGATCAGCAGAAGACGCGGCATATCGTCACGAAAGCGCGGCTGGCGGGCCTTCCCCCAGAAGTCGAATTTCCGGCTGGCTTCCAGATGTTTCCGCAGGGAACCGTACCATGCCCGATCCAGACGCATGTAAAAAGGATGCGGCAAAGGAAGAAACGGCGCTCCTCCCCGGGCTTCCTGCCAGCGGGAAAGTTCTTTCAGCGCGCGTCCGGCGCCTTCTTCGCCCGACGCTCCTTCCACAAAAAACACGCGGGGATCAGCCAGCAGATCGGCAAGACCGGGGCGTACGATCTCTGCAAGCGCGCGCTCCTTGTCCACCACCGCCACCGGCCCGGCATGACGGGTCAGCAAGGCGCGCAGGGCATGCCCCATACCCAGCCCGAGCAATACGGGAAGCACTTCCTGTCCGGCCTGATCCAGAGGAGCAAGCACCGCCTCCTCGCGCGCGGGGCCGCCGGGGCCGAGCATGCGCAGCGGCAGAGAACCGGAGCGAAGAATCTCGATATCAACGGGATTTCCCTTTTCGTCTCCAATAATCCTGATATCCGCGGACATCATGGGAGCATTTGCCTCCTCGCGCGGCAGATCGGGAGAAATACCCTGCTTCAGCAACATTCCTCCCTCCATGCGCCGCTTTCCTCGCGCAGCCCCATGACCATGGCGGCGGCCTTGATGCCCCGGACTTCTCCGGTGAAGCCCAGCCCCTCTTCCGTTGTGGCCTTGAAATTGACGTGCCCGAGAGGCAGACGCAGCAACCGGGCCACATTTCTGACAATTTCCCCGGCATGGGGCGCCAGTTTCGGTTTCTGGGCAATGACGGTCAAATCCGCGTGCGTCACTCTTATCCCGGATTTTGCGGCCTTATCCAGCACATGTTCCAGCATGAGCGAGGATGACGCGTTTTCCCAGCGAGGGTCGCTGTCGGGAAACATGCGTCCGATATCCCCTCCTCCCATGCAGCCGAGTATGGCGTCCATCAGTGCGTGCAGCAGGACGTCGCCGTCGGAATGGGCGATGACCTCGGGAGCATTGGGGATGATGA
>ERZ827088.4694-NODE-4694-length-11116-cov-2.865745_pt1 | contig 11116 bp, 6 predicted proteins | sample MGYA00519922_ERZ827088 | MGnify/ENA primary metagenome ERZ827088 (study PRJEB31778, sample SAMEA3449254) | human gut metagenome | biome: human gut; feature: human-associated habitat; material: faeces | place: United Kingdom | collected 2010/2012 ... | reverse complement strand
TTTGCGGTTCCCGCCAACCGGTGCTATACAATAAACTCAGATCCGCTTTTTCAAGCGGTAAAATCTCCTTCCCTTTCATATCGCGGACAACCGATACCGGCGCCATATCCACTCTGGAATAAACATCCAACAAATAATTTCCCTGTTTGGACAATTCGATAGAATGATATCCATTCCCCGGAGTCAGCAAAGCGCTGGTAGTAGCGGGGAGCGACAGGCGGGGAGCTGCGTACGGACTTTTTTCGCTTTCGGAAATGATGGGAGTGTCTCCTTGGTACTGGTGGGCTGATGTTCCGGTGAAGAAACATAAGACGCTTTATGTCGATGCCCCCGCCACTTTGTCCAAGACTCCTTCGGTGAAGTACAGAGGAATTTTCTTAAATGACGAAGACTGGGGACTGAAACCTTGGGCTGCCAAGACATTCGAGAAAGAAAGAGGAAATATCGGTCCTCGTACCTATGCCAAAATATGCGAGCTGTTGCTGCGACTGAAAGCTAATCATCTGGCACCGGCCATGCACCCCGTTTCTACCGCATTTTATAAGATACCGGAAAATAAACTGGTAGCTGATACCTTTGCCATTGTTATGGGGTCCAGTCACTGCGAACCGTTATTGCTGAACACTGCCAGCGAATGGGACAGCAAGACGATGGGACCATGGGATTATAACAAGAACAAAGATAAGATCAACGAGGTATTGAGTAATCGTGTGAAGGAAAACTGTGCGTATGAAAATGTATATACGCTGGCTTTAAGAGGCTTGCATGATGCAGCTATGGGTGGCGGAGATGTGCCGATGCGGGAAAAGGTTAAGATGCTGGAAAGTGCACTGAATGCTCAGAGAGAGATCATTGCCCGGCATATCGACAAACCTGTTGAAACAATCCCACAGGCATTTACGCCTTATAAGGAAGTGCTGGAAATCTATTCGAACGGACTGGAATTGCCGGATGATGTTACAATTATCTGGGCGGATGATAATTTCGGTTATATGAAACGTCTGAGTGGTCCGCAGGAGCAAAAGCGCTCCGGACGTGCAGGCGTTTACTATCATATATCTTATTTGGGTGTTCCTCATAGCTATTTGTGGTATAGTACTACCCCTCCGGCATTGATGTATGAAGAACTTCGTAAGGCGTATGATACCACTGCCGATCGTGTCTGGCTGGCGAATTGCGGAGACTTGAAAGGGGCTGAAACACAAATCTCCCTTTTCCTTGATATGGCTTATGATATAGACAGCTTCAATGCGGATAATGTCGCCACTTATCCGGCACGTTGGCTGGCAAAGATGTTTGGTGAGGAGTACTACGATACATTGGAAGATATAACTTGTTCTCATATAAATTTGGCTTTTTCCAGAAAGCCGGAGTACATGGGCTGGGGATATTGGAATAACTATTGGGGAGGCGGAGAGAAACGTACGGATACGGAGTTCTCTTTTGCTAACTATAATGAAGCGGAAAGACGCTTGACTGAGTATAGCCGTATTGGGAAAAAAACGGAGGATTTGTTAGCTTCATTGGACGAAAAGAGTAAACCGGCTTTCTATCAATTATTATACTATCCGGTGAAAGGGGCCGAACTGATGAATCATATGACCATCAAAGGACAGTTTTACCGTCAGTATGTCCGTCAGCAACGTGCTGCCGCCAATCGGCTTAAGGCTCAGGTGAAGTGCTATCATGATAGTCTCGAAATCATAACCGATGGATACAACTCTCTGCTGGATGGAAAATGGAAGCACATGATGTCTTTAAAACAGAACTATGATGGTACGAGTTCCTATTTCATGATCCCATTGATGGAAGAGGAATACACACCTGTTGGCTTTCCTAAGCTGGGGCTTCAGGCAGAAAGCGAAAATTTGGATAAAGGAGGAATGAGTTTTCATACATTGCCCGCCTACAGCACTTATTCACGTAAAAGTCATTGGATAGATATATATAATCAGGGGACCGGAGAGCTAAGCTGGAGTATCACGCCTTCGGAAGACTGGATACTGATCTCTCAGAAAAGTGGTAAGACGTCTGCGGAAAACCGTATCTATATATCTGTTGACTGGGATAAGGTGCCGGCAGGAGAAAAGGTGAAAGGACAAATTGATATAACTTCCGGCACCCAGAAGGAGACTGTACTGGTTTCTGTATTCAATCCTGAGTCTCCTGCACGCACAGAAGTACAAGGATTGTATGTAGAGGAGAATGGTTACATTTCTATTCCGGCAGCCGATTTCCACCGGAAGTTTGAGAGTAATGACATTCGGATGAGTATCCTTCCGGGACTTGGTTTTGAGGGGCGCTCTTTGCAGTTGGGGAATCCGACAGCTCCCTTACAAATGTATCGTGCAGGTGATGTCCCCAGGGTGGAATATGATTTCTATACATTTAATGCCGGGATTTATGATGTATATACGTATGTTTTGCCGACATTTCCCTTGCATGCTGAGCGGGACTACAAATTGCCGGAACATACTAACTCGGATACAAAGTATAGTGTCCGTATAGATGATGGTTCCATTTCTACTCCTTCTACTTCAGCTATCGAATATTCTCAAATCTGGTATGATAGCGTATTGAAGAATTGCAGAGTGAATAAGTCTACTTTGTATGTAAAGAAGCCCGGTAAGCACACTTTGCAGATATGCTGTGGTGATCCGGGCGTCGTTATTCAAAAGATTGTCATTGACTTGGGAGGAATGAAGCGTTCTTATCTCGGCCCTCAGAGTACAATCTGTAATTAGTTCTGTTTTTTATGAATAGGGGAACCGGATGGCCTTGCCATTGGTTCCTCTTCTTTTTGAGGGGTTCCCAGCACGGGCATTCCGTCTTTGTCCCAGTCTATCTTCTGTAAACGGGGAGAACGGGAATCGGATGCGCCAGGAGCGTCATTCGGTATCTGGCGGGCATGATATAGCATATACCATTCTTTCCCATCCGGAGACGGAGTGAAAGATATTCCGCCGGGACCGTATACATTGTTTTCAGGGTCTTGTTGTAGTACCGGAACCGGAGACTTCTTCCAGGAAGCCGGATTGAGTAAGTTAGCTTTTGCGTCTGCAGTCAGTAATCCGACACAATAATAAGGAGTCCAGCTACCACTGGCTGAATAGAAGATGCATGCTTTGTCTTTATTCTTTGATTCAAAATATTGGGGTGCTTCGTTTACATGGATCGGATAGGCTGTTTTGCTGCCATCCGGATTTACCCATTGGCATTCCCATTCATATTCAGGTTTGGAGATGAGAATCCTGTCAGAAGACAGTGTCCATGGATTCTTCATAGTAGCGATGTAGATACATTGGGTTTCACTGTCTATCCTTCGTTTTTGCCAGCCGCACCATATCATATAGCGTTGGCCATCATGTTCAAAGGTGCTGGCATGGATTGCCCAGTTGTTGTCTTTATCTGTCTGTATGCGTCCTTTCATCACAAATGTTCCTTCCATGGGGTTGGCGGCTTCATTCTCGACAACATAAATCTGGTGATTATCCATATTGCCGTCGTCTGCGGCAAAGTAAATATACCATTTGTTATTTATACGATGAATTTCGGGTGCCCACAGATGATAGGAGTTGCTGGGGTCGGTGGGTATCCATACATCTTTTTGAGTAGCATGTGAGAGGTCTGTTATATCATCGGTTTCCCAAAGTATGACTCTGTTTTCTGAGCCCTGTGTATAATAATATTTGCCTTCATGAAAAATAGCCCATGGCTCTGCTCCACGTTCAAGTAACGGGTTCGTATAGGTATTTCCTGCGGCTACAGTTTCTTTCTCTGTTGTAGCCTTCTTATGCTGGCAAGAGACACCGATTAATAAGATAATGGATAATAAAAACAATCTGCTTCTCATGGTACTTCTCATTTGATAATGACAATGCAAAGTAAGCATAAAATATTGATAAATCATGCAAATGGAAGTAGAATGGTCAGTTTTTGTTGTTAAATGAACTGTAATTTCTGAAACTTTTCTTTGTTTTTTCTCATCTTTGCGAAGTGAACTTTTAAATAAATAATATATGAAACTTAGACATCTTTTTCTTTTCTGTGTAATTTGCTGTTCTGTATCTATATCTGCCCAAAACAAAAGTAAGCTTCCGAAAACGAGTGGTAATCCTATTTTCCCTGGTTGGTATGCCGATCCGGAAGGGATTGTGTTTGGAGACGAATACTGGATTTATCCTACCTATTCTGCCGCTTATGATGATCAGATATTCATGGATGCTTTCTCATCAAAAGATTTGGTAAACTGGACCAAGCATCCGAAAGTACTTTCCAAAGAAAATATCAGCTGGCTCAGACGTGCATTGTGGGCCCCGGCAGTAATCCATGCTAATGATAAATATTATTTCTTCTTCGGAGCCAATGATATCCAAAATAATAATGAGTTAGGCGGAATTGGAGTTGCTGTAGCAGACAATCCTGCAGGACCTTTTAAAGATGCGTTGGGAAAACCGTTGATTGATAAGATTGTAAATGGTGCTCAGCCGATTGATCAGTTTGTATTTAAGGATGATGATGGACAATATTATATGTATTATGGTGGTTGGGGACATTGTAATATGGTGAAGATGGCACCGGATTTATTGAGTATTGTACCTTTTGAGGATGGTACTATCTATAAGGAAGTGACTCCCCAAAATTATGTGGAAGGGCCGTTTATGCTGAAACATAATGGAAAATATTATTTTATGTGGTCGGAAGGTGGCTGGGGAGGTCCGGATTATAGTGTAGCCTATGCCATTGCGGATTCACCGTTCGGTCCGTTTGAAAGAGTCGGAAAAATTCTGCAGCAAGATACTAATATAGCAACCGGTGCTGGTCATCATTCGGTAGTTAAAGGTCCCGGATCAGATGAATGGTATATCATTTATCACCGTCGTCCGTTGGGCGAAACTGCAGCGAACAGCCGTGCAACTTGTATAGACCGTATGTATTTTAATAAAGACGGAAAAATAGAGCCTGTCCGTATGACTTTTGAAGGAGTAGGAGCTAGCCCTTTGGCAACCCCTGTTCGCGCTAAAACATATGCTAATCCTGTAATAAACTTTAGTTTGCCCGATCCTACTATTATAAAAGGAGACGATGAATATTACTATCTATACGCAACTGAAAGTATTAAAAATGTACCTATTCATCGATCAAGAGACTTGGTAAACTGGTATTATGTAGGTACTGCTTTTACAGATGCTACCCGTCCAAACTTCGAACCTAAAGGGAGAATATGGGCACCGGATATTAATAAAATCGGTGATAAATACGTAATGTATTATTCTATGTCCACTTGGGGAGGTGAGTGGACATGTGGTATTGGTATTGCTACTGCTGATAAGCCGGAAGGACCATTTACTGATTTGGGTAAGTTATTCCGGAGCAATGAAATCAATATACAGAATTGCATTGATCCTTTTTATATTGAAGATAATGGAAAGAAATACCTTTTTTGGGGGAGCTTCCACGGAATATATGGTACGGAACTGACAGATGATGGTCTCTCTTTGAAGAAAGGTGCTCCAATAGAGCAAATAGCCGGTACTGCTTATGAAGGTACGTATATTCATAAACGGGATGGTTATTATTATTTGTTTGCTTCCATCGGCCGCTGCTGTGAAGGTTTGAAGAGCACATATACTACAGTTGTGGGGCGTTCGAAGAATCTGTTCGGCCCTTATGTTGACAAGAAAGGGCGTTCAATGTCAGATAATCATCATGAGATATTGATTCAGAAGAATAAGGCATTTGTCGGTCCGGGGCATAATTCTGAACTGGTGACAGATAAGAAAGGATTGGATGTTCTATCATGCGGTCAGTGTTGCTAATCCGGAGGGCCGTGTATTGATGATGGATCGTGTGCAGTGGAAAGGTGGCTGGCCGTTTGTGAAAGGCGCTGTACCTTCCTTGGAGACTGCTGCTCCGGACTTCAGATAAGTTTTTTCATATGGCTATTCATTTCTTTACAATGAAAAATGAGCATATAAAATGTAGTTGAAGTTTAAACAAATAAATTTTATCCAGACACTTTATCCAGAATAGAAAAAGTATTGGGGAAATTGCAAAGAGAAAACTATTTATCTATAGGAAATGATGGCTTTTCTCTTTGCAATTAACTTTTTCTATAAAGGTGGGCTTTTTTTTGATTTATTGTTTTATTTTTGTCCTTGTAAACTCATAAACTTGTTATAGATGGCCTCAGATATACACACTCTCTCTGATTCTCTTTTATGGAAGAGGTTTCTCGAAGGAGATTCGAGTGCGTATTCTCAAATATATAATCAGACTGTACAAGAGCTGTTCCGATATGGTTTACTGTATACTTCGGACAGGGAGTTGGTCAAAGATTGTATTCATGATGTGTTTGTGAAGATTTACACCAACCGTGCCAAATTAACCCCTACTGATAACATTATAGCTTATTTGATGGTGGCACTGAAAAATACACTCTTTAATGCGTTAAAGAAAACATCTGATTCTTTTTCATTGGACGAAGCTGATGAGAAAGAAGACCAGTCCGAAGAGCATTTTTCTACTCCGGAAACTATTTATATAAATAAGGAACAAGAGAAGAATACTCATATGAAGGTGCATGCTATGATGTCCTCCTTAACCACCAGGCAACGTGAAATTGTTTATTATCGGTATATTAAGGATATGAGTATTGATGAAATTAGTAAAATCACGGACATGAATTATCAGTCTGTATCTAACTCTATCCAGCGGGCTTTGGGGCGTGTACGGAATCTATTCAAGCGAGAATAGGAGAGAAGAATATTCAGCTTTTTCCTGCCCATCAAAAAAATATCGAAAATAGTTTGAGAAAAGTGAGTATAAAATCAAAGTAGAACTGTTATCCTAATGTAAAGACAATAAAAATGATTAATTCAGAACTGAAACATACTGATTTTTCTAGATATACTTTTGAAGAATTCCTTCAAAATGATTTTTTTATTTCTTCTGTTAAATATCCAACAGAAGAGATACAAGAGTTTTGGGATCGTTTTGAGAAATCTACTCCTTCTAATATAGATGATTATTTTGCGGCAAGAGAATATATAGAAACGATTTCTACTTCAGAAGGTGATTTGCTTTCGGATCAGGAACTGGGAGAGTTGTGGGCTGATATCCAGACAACAAATATTAAAAATGATAAGATTAAACATAAAAACTTTTTTCTGATAGGGTTGACTGCCGCAGCCAGTGTAGCTATTTTGGTTGGTAGTTTCTTTTTATTAAAGAATTATCAGGCGGTTTTGGCTCCTGATATTGCGACATTTGCAGTTCAGACTAAGACCGAATTACCGGCTACAGAGGAAACATTGTTGATTCTGGCAGAAGATAAAGTCGTAAGTCTGAAAGAAAAAGAGACTACAATTACCTATGATTCTGTAGCAATTAAAGCTAACGAAGAAAATATATCCAAAAAAGAACTGGCGGTTTATAATCAGTTGGTTATCCCACGTGGAAAGCGTTCTGTACTGACATTTTCTGATGGCTCTAAAGTATGGGTGAATGCAGGTACCAGAGTCATTTATCCTACAGAATTTGAAAAGGATAAACGCGAAATCTATGTTGACGGAGAAATCTATATTGAAGTAGCTAGAGATGAAGAACGTCCTTTTTATGTACGTACTAAAGATATGAACGTTAGGGTGCTGGGTACTAAATTCAATGTGACAGCTTATGAATCTGAGCCAATTCGCAGTGTGGTGCTGGCTCAAGGGTGTGTGCAGGTTGAGACGACGCAAACCCCAAAAGCTATTTTAGCTCCTAACCAGATGTTCAGTTCTGTAGAAGGGAAGGAAAATATTTCACAGGTAGATGTGGAACAAATGATTTCATGGGTAAATGGTCTCTATTGTTTCAATAGTGCCGATTTGGGAATTGTATTGAAACGTCTGTCCACTTACTATGGAATAAATGTCGAATTTGACTCAGCGCTAAGTAAGATAAAATGTTCCGGAAAAATTGATTTGAAAGACAACTTTGAGACAGTAATTAATGGATTAACCTTTGTAGCACCAATATCTTATGCCTATGATGGACAGTATAAAACTTATCGGGTCGTGAAAAAATAGACACAGAAAAATATAGTAATTAATAAAATAAATCTCAAGAATTTATGGCGATTTTTATAAAGAGTGGATAATACTGCTGTATTATCCAGATGGGGCTCATATGCCTGTAAGTATTAAGTTATAAAATAATAATATTATGAGAAATTTGGACATTGTTAATATGAAAAATTCAATTAAGGGAAGAAAGAGCAAAATACTCAAGCTATTTCTTTGCTTCTTACTTTTGGGAGTAAGTTATTCTTTCGCTAATAACAATAATTATTCCCAGCTCAAAACTCTCTCGGTGAACGTGAACAATAAGACGTTGAGAGAAGTCTTTCAAACAATAGAGAAAACCAGCCAGTTTGTCTTTTTCTATTTGGATGATGCAATAAATCTGGATCGTAAGGTATCCATTGATAGCAAAGACAAGAAGATAGACGAAATCCTTACTGAACTCTTTGAAGGTACGTCCTGTACTTATAGAATCTCTGACAGACAAGTTTTTATCTCAGGAAAGTCAGCTGCCGTTTCTGCCGCGCAACAACAGAATGCTCGAAAAATCACAGGTCGTGTAACGGACACCAAAGGAGAGCCACTTATTGGTGTGAATGTTACTGTGGATGGAGATACCAATGGTTCAATAACCAATATGGATGGGTTATTTGAATTGCGTGTCAGCAAGAAGAATGCTGTTCTTAAGTTTACTTATATCGGATTTAAACCTTCGGAGGTAAGAATAAACTCATCTACAAATATCTATGATGTTGTACTGGAAGAACAGGTAAACGAACTGGAAGAAACTGTGATTGTCGGTTACGGTACACAACGTAAAATCAGTAATATCGGTGCACAATCCAGTATGAAGCTGGAAGATATAAAAACTCCTTCGGCTAGTTTGACTACCACCTTGGCCGGTCGTCTGGCTGGTGTAGTTGCTGTACAACGTACAGGTGAGCCTGGAAAAGATGCAGCAGATATCTGGATTCGTGGTATTGCTACTCCCAATACGGCTACTCCCTTGATTTTGGTGGACGGAGTAGAACGTGCATTCAACGATATTGATCCTGAAGATATCGAATCATTGACTACTTTGAAAGATGCATCAGCAACTGCTGTTTATGGTGTACGTGGTGCGAATGGTGTAATCATAATCAAAACAAAGCCGGGTAAAATAGGTAAACCGACAATTAGTGCTGATTATTATGAATCATTTACCCGTTTCACTAAAATGGTGGATTTGACAGATGGTGTCTCTTATATGAAGGCGGCTAATGAAGCGTTAAGAAATGATGGACTGGCAACTAAATTTACAGATTCACAAATCCAGAATACAATCTTAGGTAAAGACCAGTATCTGTATCCGAATGTGGACTGGCTGAATGAGATATTTAATGATTGGGGACACAATCGTCGTGTTAACGTGAATGTACGTGGTGGTAGTGAGAAAGTTTCATACTACGCTTCGGTCAGCTACTTCAATGAGACTGGTATGACAGTGACAGATAAGAGCATCAATACCTTTGATTCAAAGATGAAGTATAGCCGCTATAACTTTACTACCAATCTGAGTATCGATGTGACTCCGACAACTAAAGTGGAAATTGGTGCTCAGGGTTATCTGGGTGAAGGTAATTATCCGGCCATATCTTCCAAAGACTTGTATAATGCTGCTATGTCCATTTCTCCGGTAGAATATCCGAAAATGTTCTTTATTAACGGTGAGGCATATATTCCGGGGCGTTCCACCAATAACAACTTCAACAACCCTTATTCACAAGCTACACGTCGTGGATATGATAATCTGACCAAGAATCAGATTTATTCTAATTTACGCATTACGCAAGACCTGGATATGCTTACTAAGGGATTGAAATTGACAGCTATGTACGCATTCGATGTATATAATGAAATACATGTTCATCAGGATCGTGCAGAGTCTACTTATTATTTCTTGGATACGAATGTTCCTTATGACTTGGACGGACAGCCGATTCTGCAAAGAATCTATACGGGCACCAATGTCTTGAGTTATAAGCAGGAAACGAGTGGTAATAAGAAAACATATCTGGAAGCTTCTTTAAATTACGACCGCGCATTTGGCGATCATCGTGTAAGCGGATTATTCCTCTTTAATCAGCAACAGAAACTTCTTTATCCCAAAGGAACACTGGAAGATGCCATCCCTTATCGTATGATGGGTATTGCCGGACGTGCTACTTATTCATGGAAAGACCGCTATTTTGCAGAGTTCAATATTGGTTATAATGGTGCGGAGAACTTCTCTCCTAAAAATCGTTATGGTACTTTCCCTGCGTATGGTGTTGGTTGGGTGATTTCAAATGAAAAGTTCTGGGAACCGCTGTCAAAGGTAGTATCATTCCTGAAGATCCGCTATACGGACGGTAAAGTCGGTAATAGTGATGTTTCCGACCGTCGTTTCATGTATTTGAATCAGATGAAAGAAAATGGAGACTATGGTTATAAACTGGGACCTAACGGGACGAAATATTCAGGATATGAAACATTGAATATGGCTGTGGACTTGATTTGGGAAGAAGCACGCAAACAAGACTTAGGTATTGACTTGAAACTGTTTAATGATGATCTTTCAATAATCTTCGATATCTTCAAAGAGCGCCGTGAAAATATCTTGTTAAAACGTGAAAACTCTATTCCGTCATTCTTAGGATATAATACATCTGCTCCTTATGGAAATATTGGTATTGTTGAAAATAAAGGTTTCGATGCTACAGTAGAATACAATAAAAGATTTAATAAAGACTGGACGCTTGCTATTCGCGGTAATATTACCTATAATAAGGATAAATGGATTGAAGGTGAATTACCGGAACAACGCTATGATTGGATGAATCAATATGGACAGAATATTCTAGGAAAAAAAGGATATATCGCAGAAGGTTTGTTTACACAGGCTGAAATTGATGATATGGCACGTTGGGAGTCTTTGTCCCAGGCAAATAAAGCTACTACTCCGAAGCCGTTTGCTTCTCAGTTTGGTACGGTAAAAGCGGGTGATATCAAGTATAAAGACCTTAATAATG
>ERZ827088.4686-NODE-4686-length-11135-cov-3.213628_pt1 | contig 11135 bp, 9 predicted proteins | sample MGYA00519922_ERZ827088 | MGnify/ENA primary metagenome ERZ827088 (study PRJEB31778, sample SAMEA3449254) | human gut metagenome | biome: human gut; feature: human-associated habitat; material: faeces | place: United Kingdom | collected 2010/2012 ... | reverse complement strand
TCTGACCCGCAGGATTCCCGCCTCCGCCGGAGCTGTACGCCGCAAGTGAATTGCGCGGCAATACCGGAGGATGGGGGGGCGGCGCGGCGGAGTCTCGCCCTGCCCGACTGGAGCAGAGCATTTCAAGGGCGAAATGCTCTAACCGGCCGCGTGTTTTCACTGCATCCGGGCGCGTGTATGGAGCGGCACAGGCCGCCCTCTGAAAAAGGGAAGAAAATTCTGCAGGGCGAAGGCGAGGGAACGCAGCGCAATCACTTCAAGAAGGCATCAACGCGCGCTTTTCATTTTGAAAATGCGCTAATGCCTTACTGCCGCCGAAAACACATTGATGACGATCACGCCCGCGATAATGAGGCCAAGACCGATGCAGGCGGGCACATCGAGGTGCTGTTTGAAATAGACGACGCCTACCAGCGAAATGAGTACAATGCCCAGCGCGCACCAGATGGCATACCCGATCCCCACGGGCATCACCTTCACCACATGCGAAAATGTGTAGAACGAAACAACGTAACCGGTGATGGAACACAGCGTGGGGACAAGTCTGGTGAACTGCTGCGAGGCATTCAGGCTTGATGTGGCGAATGTTTCGGCCAGAATGGCGATGAAAAGAAGGCCGTAAGTCGTGACTGCGCCGCTCATCAAAAATTCCCCTGTGGTTTGAAACCTCCCCCTTCAAGGAAAAATATCTGCTGACAAAACGGCGAAGCCGATAAAATCCCTTTTCGCAGCATCCCGTCAGGGAAGGGTCATCCGCACGCCTCCTGTCCGGCGGCTGCGGAGTCAGCCGCGGATGGGGCGACGGATTGAAACATGACATGATATTCTCTCCGCACGGAGCTGCCCGCCGCGGAGATCCCGGGAACGTCCCGGTACGGCATTCCCGCCGCTTCCCCCGCGGGGGAAGCGGCGGGAACCGGGTCATGCCGGACTACATGATGGTGTCCGGATCAATGAAGATCCAGTTCTTGTTGGCGGTCACGGGCATGTTCAGCTCATTCTGCTCGGCGGCGGACTTGTCCGCATGCTCGATAGTCCACCTGGCCTTCTTGTCTTCCACGGGATTGCCGGGCTTGCGGTTGATCCACAGCTTGATTCCTCCGCGTTCCACATTCACGCTTTCCAGCATGTAGGTGTCGGAACCGGTGGAATCTCCAGCTGCCATGATCGGGCGCTGCCACTGGCTGATGTAGCCGATGGTGGACCCCTGCTTGCCTTCAAACCATGTCATGGGGTTGGTCAGGAAGGACGTGGTCACCAGATCGAGATTCTTCTTCTGGTCATACCTGCCTTCGCTGATCTGCATGCGGGAAGTGGTGAGCTCACCGGTCTTGGGGTCCTTGAGCAGCACGGTCACGCCGATGACCTTTTCGGGATCGATATTGTAGCCGTACTTCGGATCGCTGGCCACCATGCGGATGATTTCCTCATGGGCGGCGGTCATGATGTACACGTCGATCCCGTTCTCGCGCAGCTTGGCGTACAGTTCCTGCATGCCGCGGAACATCCTGGGAATGGGCAGTTCAACGGTGACGACCTTGTCGCCGTCCCATACCTGGCGCTTGATGGGCTGCTTGAGGGCCAGCATCTCGTCCAGATTCTTCTTCAGTTCCTTCAGGGTGAAGCCGGAGAAAATCTGGGACGCCCACGGATAGCTGATCAGGTCGTGCATCGCGCAGAGACGCCAGTAATAGCTGGTCATGTTCTCCTTGCCGCCTTCAAATTCCGGACTGTCCCTGAAGGGAATGATCTTCATGGCCGGGTCCATGGTTTCGCGGGTGAGCAGCCCTTTCTGATCCATGTACGCCAGCAGCGGGTCAAGAAGATCGTAACGATAGGTGGTCTGATCCATGTCGAACGTGGCATACTGTCCCTGATGGGCATTGGCCCGGATCATGGCTTCGATTTTCGCGCGGGCCTCCTTGGGCCAGTGCTTCAGTTCGGTGGCGGCGGATGCGGCGGATGCCAGCAGACCGCAGCAGAGAATGGATGCGGCCAGAGCCTGAACGGTTTTCCGGAATGTCATGCTTCCTCCAGAATGTCTGATATGGATGTTCGGGGCCATTACCGGATATAATTATTGATGGTGGCGATACTTTCCGCACCCGCGCGGAAGAACATGCGCACCTCGCCCGCCTCGTCCAGCTCAAAGCGGGATTCTTCCAGCAGGCCGTTGGATTCGGCGGTCATCAGCGAGGTCAGTACCTCCGGCTTGTTGAGGGCCTTGAAGCTGCCGTATTCGGGCTTGAGCGCCTCGATCACATCTTCGGGAGAACGCTCCCTGCCGTCGGTAAACAGCTTGAGAATGGCAAAGTTCAGCGGCTTCATATACTCAGCCCTCCTTCTTCTTCATGAAGATTGCCAGGGGGTTGGTGGCAATGGTGAAGATGCCCACAACCATCAGGATTGCGGCGACCCAGGCGACAGGGGGCATGTTCCAGCCGTCGATGCCGAAGACCAGCCCAATCCATACCCAGCAGAAGAAGGGCCCCCAGAAGGAGAACATGCCGTTGCAGGCCATGCCCAGAGCCGCGCCGCACATGGCGTTGCCCTTGTACCACAGCATGAAGCCCCAGTAGCAGGCGAAACCGCCGATAATGAAGAACTTCATGGAGTCCCAGTCCGCCAGAGCCGTGCCGATGACGTCAAGAGGACTGGCCCCGCCTATGAGACCGAGAATGGGAACCATGATGACCAGGTTGGAAAGGCCGTTGGTCACTTCACGGATGGCGATGCTCACCTCGGGATCGATCATGGACGTGGCATAGCCGCCCACGCAGCCCTCAATGCCCCAGCCCAGAGCGGCGCCGAAGCCGAACAGCAGGCCGAGCATCATGTTCGGGTGCGCTTCCGTGCCGCCCATGCTGGACATGCCGATGAGCGCGCTGGCCCCGAAGCAGATCAGAATGCCCAGCATCATGCGGGGAGTGAGCGCCTGCTTGAACAGAATTCGGGCGAGAATCGCGCCGATGGCCGGGCACAGCGCGCTGATCGGCACCACAATGGAGCCGGCCTGCTGCAGCCCGATCACATAGGCGGTGGAGGCAAGAGGGCCGCCGATCATGGCCGCGAACGCCAGGATGACGCCGGGCTTCGTCTTGAAGCTGCGGCCGAAATCTCCCAGCTTGCCCTTCCATGCCGCGATCAGCAGCGCCCACACCGCGCTGCAGGTATCCGTCAGCGCCGCGCCCAGAGCGCTCAGCATGAATGCCACCGCAAACGGAGTAAAGCCGGAATCCTCGCCGTAAAACCTGCTCCATATGCCCACTGACATGGCAAGAGTCATGAACGCGGTGTAGTTGCCGTAGGTGATCCCGGACATGACGGCGGTGATGATGCCCCTGCGCCGGAAGCTGCCTGTAAGTCTGTTTTTCGCCTCAATGGCGGCCTGGCTCGGCATGCCGGTTGCTTGCTCCATAAGACCCTCCGTGAATTGCGGTTCCGAATGGGTTTTCCGCCTGGCATCGGCTCAAAGTTTCCCTCATGGGGAAAGTCTGCCTTTCCGGCCCGCGCGGAAAACATGCATCTCGCCTGCCCAAGCGGAGCCTTCCGTCCGTGGAATGACGCGCCATTCCATCGGTTCGCCCCCATCCGCAGGACAGGACGCGCAAACCACGGAAAACGAACTTGGGTATGATTGGGGCAAGAATAACCTTTCCCTCAAGGGCAAGGTCAACCCGCATTCAGAAAAAAACGGGACACTCCGACATTCTTGCACAAGGCCTTCTGCAAAAGCGCATGATTTTCTAACGGGTTTTGCGAAGAAAAAAATAATGCGTTTCCCCTGAGGGGAACTTTTCCTGCTGTTCACACAACTGAGAATATTTCCTATCTATCTTGAATGAATACACAATCAAAATCGAACAGTCCTATCTTCAGCACCGCGCGGCGACTCACTTTTCTCCCTGTACCGCCGCCTTTTTCACCTCTCGTCATTTTTTTTCAAAATGTTCTTGACCTTCCCCTTTAGGGAAAGGCTAGTATGAACATACTATCCGGATTCAGATCAGCCTCCGCCGGGATTCCGCACGCGCGTCCCGGTTCCGCTTCCGGTCGGGAGCGCCCGGAGCCCCGAACCTTTTCCGAACCGCCCACGGAGACACTATGAGGAATTACGCTGACGAGGCCATGGGCCTCATTGAAACCCTTGGAATGGTTCCCGCGATCTACGGCGCAGACGCCATGCTGAAGGCCGCCGACGTCCAGCTCTTTTCCTATGAAAACGTCGGGTCCACCCTGGTGACCATCATGGTCAAGGGGGATGTGGCCGCGGTGCGCGCTTCCGTGGACGCGGGCAGGGCCGCCGCCGCCTCCATCGGCAAACTGACGGCGCACAACGTCATGCCCCGCCCGGTGCGCGGCGTGGGCGACATAGCTCTGGTACACGGCGTCATGAACGAACCGAACGAGCCGCCTCTCCGCTCCCTGGCCATGATCGAAACCTTCGGCATCGTCTATATGCTTGAAGCGGCGGACGCCATGATCAAGGCAGCCGACGTCGAACTTATCGGCTACGAAAACGTGGCTTCAGGGTACATTTCCGTTCTGACCCAGGGCGACGTGGCCGCGTGCAAGGCCGCTGTGGCTGCCGGCATCAAGGCCGTGGAAGCCATGGGAGCCTCCGTGTACAGCTCCTGCGTCATCCCCACCCCGCACCGGGATCTGGTAAAGATGACGCGCCGCTATGCCATTGAAAATCTTCTTGCCTGATCGGGCGTCCGGCGCACCCGGCGCCGAAACACGGGGCGTGAACGATGATTGCCGACAAAGACCTGCTTTCCATGCAATACGCCAGAATCCTCGCGGAAAACGCGAGGGAGGCACAGAAAAAACTGGCGGGCTTCCCCCAGGAGAAGCTTGATCAAATCGTCGAGCATGTGGCCGGAGAAATGGAGAAACATGCCCGCGAGCTTGCCGTGATGTCCTTTGAGGAAACCGATTACGGCCGCTGGCAGGACAAGCTGATCAAGATCAGCTTTGTCTGCCGTTCCGTGCTGCGCGGACTGCGCGGCATGCGCTGCGTGGGCACGCTCAGGGAAGACGCAGGGGGCAACGTGCTTGAAGTGGGGGTTCCCCTCGGGGTCATTGTTGCCCTGTGTCCCTCCACCAGTCCTGTCTCCACTGCCATCTACAAGGCTCTGCTCGCCATCAAGTCCGGCAACGCCATCATCTTCTCGCTGCATCCGCGCGCCGTGCGCTGCATGAAGCGGACGCTCGATCTGCTTATCGCCGCCGCAGAGGAATGCGGGCTGCCCGAAGGATGCGTTTCCTATCTTGCCACCTCGACCAGAAGCGGCACCATCGAGCTGATGCGGCATCCGGCAACGTCTCTGGTGCTGCTCACGGGCGTGGTCGGCATGCTCGACGCCGCTCAGGCATCAGGCAAGCCCCTGATTTGCGGCGGCACCGGCAACGGCCCGGCGTTCATCGAACGCAGCGCGGATGTCCGGCAGGCAGTGGAAGATATCCTTTTCAGCAAATCCTTTGACTGCGGCATCGCCCCTTCGGCGGAGCAGTGCGTGGTGGTGGATTCCCGCATCGCGGAAGAAGCGCGCCGCGCCTTTCAGGAGCAGGGCGCATACTTCATGCGTGAAAAGGAAGTCCAGGCCATGGCCGGGCTGTTCTTCCACCATGACGGCCGACGCCGCCGCGACATGATCGGCCTTGACGCCGCAACCCTGGCCCGCCGGGCAGGCTTTGAAGTCCCCGCCGGCACCCGGGTGCTCATCGCGGAACGCAAATACGTTTCCGATACGGACGCCTACAACCGGGAACTGCTCGCTCCCGTCCTGCCCTGGTATGTGGAAGACGACTGGATGCACGCCTGCGAAAAATGCATTGAACTGCTTCTGTTCGATCGCGCCGGGCATACGCTGGTCATCCACTCCCGCGACGCGGAAGTCATACGCCAGTTCGCATTGAAAAAGCCGGTGGCCAGGCTTCTTGTAAACACTCCGGCCGCTCTGGGCGGCATGGGAGCGACCACGGAACTCTTTCCGGCCATGACCCTCGGCAGCGGACTGGCCGGGCAGGGGATCACGTCCGACAACGTTTCCCCCATGAATCTTGTGTATATCCGCAGAGTCGGCTACGGCACGCGGCGCGCGGACGACGTGATCCGCCTGCTCGGCGGCCCCGGCGGCGGACAGCGGCCCGCGCACGGGTCCGATATCAATCTTGATGCGCTGCGCCAGGTGCTGCGGGAAACCCTCCGGGTCATATCCGCCCCTGAACGTAACTGAGACATTCTCACCAACGGAGGAAGCATAGTGGATCTTCACGAATTTTCCAGCAAAATTGCAGAGGCGACCAGGAACCTGTCTCCGGCGGAGCGGGAATCCCTGCGGAAGATCTTTGAAGGGGTCTCCGCGGAAATCCTTCAGGAATCCGCACATGCGATCCCGGCGTCCGACGCTCCCGCCGCATGCGCCCACGGAAACGGCATTCCCGACGGCCCCACCGAACGCCACAAGCTCCTGAAGGAAAACTTCCTGAAACAGGTGCCCAGCATTTCCATCCACCGCGCCCGCGTCATCACCCGGATCGACAAGGAAAATCCCGGTCTGCCCAAGATCGAACTGCGCGCCAAAGCCTTCCGCCGCTGCTGCGAAACCGCGCCTCTGGTCATTCAGGACAATGAACTCATTGTCGGCTGCCCCTGCGGCGGCCCCCGCGTGGGAGCCTTTTCCCCGGACATCTCCTGGCGCTGGCTGCGCGACGAGCTGGACACCATCGCCCACCGTCCTCAGGACCCCTTCTATGTTTCCGAAGAAGACAAAAAGGTTCTGCGCGAAGAAATCTTCCCCTACTGGGAAGGCAAGTCCGTGGACGAATACTGCGAAGCCCAGTACCGCGAAGCGGGAGTATGGGAGCTTTCCGGCGAGTCGTTCGTGTCCGACTGCTCCTATCACGCGCTGAACGGAGGAGGAGACTCCAACCCCGGCTACGACGTCATCCTGATGAAAAAGGGCATGCTGGATATCCAGCGTGAAGCCCGTGAGCATCTGGAACATCTGGATTATGAAAATCCCGATGATCTGGACAAAATCTATTTCTACAAGTCGATCATCGATACCACCGAGGGCGTGATGATCTATGCCCGCCGCATGTCCGAATACGCGGCGGAACTGGCCTCCAGGGAAAGCGACCCCCGGCGCAGGGCGGAACTTCTGAAGATATCCGAAGTCAACGCCCGTGTGCCCGCCCATGCGCCCTCCACCTTCTGGGAGGCCATTCAGGCCGTATGGACAGTGGAATCCCTGCTGCCGGTCGAGGAAAACCAGACGGGCATGTCCATCGGACGCGTGGACCAGTACATGTATCCCTTCTTCAAGGCCGACCTTGAGGCGGGCCGCATGACCGAATACGAGGCGTTCGACCTCGCGGGCTGCATGCTGATCAAGATGTCGGAAATGATGTGGCTCACCAGCGAGGGCGGCTCCAAGTTCTTCGCCGGCTACCAGCCCTTTGTGAACATGTGCGTGGGCGGCGTGACCCGCGAGGGCCGCGACGCAACCAACGACCTCACCTATCTGCTCATGGACGCCGTACGCCATGTGCGCATCTATCAGCCCTCGCTGGCCACACGCGTCCACAACAAGTCGCCGGAAAAATATCTGCGCAAGATCGTGGATGTCATCCGTTCCGGCATGGGTTTCCCGGCGGTGCACTTCGATGACACTCACATCAAGATGATGCTGGCCAAGGGCGTTTCCATCGAAGACGCGCGCGATTACTGTCTGATGGGCTGCGTGGAGCCGCAGAAGGCGGGCCGCCTGTACCAGTGGACATCCACGTCCTACACCCAGTGGCCCATCTGCATCGAACTCGTCCTCAACCACGGCGTGCCGCTGTGGTACGGGAAGAAGGTCTGCCCCGATCTGGGCGAGCTCAAGTCCTTCGATACCTGGGAAAAGTTTGACGCCGCCGTGAAGGAGCAGATTAAATACATCACCAAGTGGACTGCCGTGGCCACGGTCATTTCCCAGCGCGTGCACCGCGAACTTGCGCCGAAGCCCCTGATGTCCGTGATGTATGAAGGCTGCATGGAACACGGCCGGGATGTTTCCTCCGGCGGCGCGATGTACAACTTCGGTCCCGGCGTGGTCTGGAGCGGTCTTGCCACCTACACGGACTCCATGGCCGCGATCAGGAAGCTGGTGTACGACGACAAGAAATACACGCTCGAACAGCTCAATGAAGCGCTCAAGGCCGACTTCAAGGGATATGAACAGATCCGGGCCGACTGTCTGGCCGCGCCCAAGTACGGCAATGACGACGACTATGCCGACCTCATCGCGGCGGATCTCATCGCCTTCACCGAACGGGAACACCGCAGGTACAAGACGCTGTATTCCGTGCTCAGCCACGGCACGCTGTCCATCTCCAACAACACGCCCTTCGGCCAGCTGACCGGCGCTTCCGCCAACGGCCGCCCCGCCTGGCAGCCCCTGTCCGACGGCATCAGCCCCACCCAGGGCGCCGACTACAAGGGCCCCACGGCGATCATCAAGAGCGTGTCCAAAATGGCCAATGACAACATGAACATCGGCCTGGTGCACAACTTCAAGCTGATGAGCGGCCTGCTCGACACGCCCGAGGGAGAGAACGGCATCGTCACCCTGATCCGCACGGCGAGCATTCTCGGCAACGGTGAAATGCAGTTCAACTATCTCGACAATGACGTTCTGCTGAAAGCGCAGGATCACCCGGAAGACTACCGCGACCTGGTGGTTCGCGTGGCCGGGTACAGCGCCTTCTTTGTGGAATTGTGCAAGGACGTGCAGGACGAAATCATCAGCAGAACGGTACTGCGCTCCATATAGAGGCGGATTGCTGCTGAGAGGAAAACGGGCGGCGTTCCCGCGGGAACGCCGCCGAAACGACAGAGAACGAGTCTTGCGGAGCCAGTCCTGTGGTTGAAAGAAAAGCGCTGATTTTCAACATACAGAAATACAACCTGTATGACGGTCCGGGCATCAGGACGCTGGTCTTTTTCAAAGGCTGCCCCCTGCGCTGTCTCTGGTGTTCCAACCCGGAAGGGCAGCTGCGCGGATATCAGATCCTGTTCAAGAAAGATCGCTGCGTGGATTGCGGGGCATGCGCAGCCGTCTGTCCCGCGGGCGTTCATGTCATGGACGCCGTGACGAAACGGCACGTCATCATGCGCGACGCGGAGTGCGTGGGCTGCCGCAAGTGTGCGGAAGCCTGTCCTCAGTCCGCGCTCAGCGTGTCCGGAGAATACCGCACGATTTCGGACATCATGAGCGTCATTGAGGAAGATCTGCCCTTTTACCAGAGTTCGGGCGGCGGCGTGACCCTGGGCGGCGGCGAGGTGCTCATGCAGCCCGAAGCCGCGATCAACCTGCTGACTGCCTGCAAGCAGCGCGGCATCAATACCGCCATCGAAACCTGCGGCTACGCGCGGCCCGAGGTGGTGCAGAAAGCGGCGGACGTGACGGATCTGTTCCTGTTTGACGTCAAGCACATGGATTCCGACCGACACTATCAGCTCACCGGTGTGCGCAACGAGCTTATTCTGGACAATCTGCGGTGGCTGTTTGAAAACCGGCGCAACGTCAAGGTGCGCGTGCCCCTGCTCAAGGGAGTCAACGACGGCGAGCGTGAAATCGAGACCATGGTACGTTTTCTTGAACCCTACAAGGATCACCGCAACTGCAAGGGCATTGACCTGCTTCCTTACCACAAGATGGGCGTCAACAAATACGCCCAGCTGGGGCGCGAATATCCCCTCCCCGGGGATCCCGCGCTGAGCGAAGAGGATCTGGAACGGGTCGAAGGCGTTATCAAACACTACGATTTCCCGGTAACAGTAATCAGGCACTGAGCCTGAGGAGGCTTTCCCATGCTGGCACTCGGACTTGTGGAAACCAGAGGACTGCTCGCGGCGATTGAGGGCGCGGACGCCATGCTGAAGGCCGCCGACGTGCGTCTGCTGGAAAAGAACCTGGCGACGGGCGGCCTGGTGACCATCACCATCGCCGGAGAAGTCTCCGCCGTACAGGCATCCGTGGATGCCGCCAAAGCCTGTATCCTGCGCATTGCCGGAGCTGAACTGGTTTCCGCGCACGTTATTCCCCGCCCGGATCAGGAACTGAACGGCATCCTGCTGCTGGATCCCGATCCGAACGACCCCCGGGATGCAAAATATTTCCCTTCCGGAGAGGAGCTTTCTCCCGATGCGGCCTCCGGCGCGCCGGAGGCCGCATCCTCGGAGCCCCTCACAGAAACGTCCGGCAAGTCCGGCGGACCTGCCGCGGAGGAAGCCCCTGCCGCGTCTCTTTCCGAAACGGCCGAAACGGCCGCGGCGCTTCCCGACGCTGAAAGGCAGACTTCCGCACTGCCCGAACCCGCGCGGCTGAAAAACATGAACCTGAACCGGTTGCGTCAACTGGCCCGAACCATGGACGGCCTGTCCATGACCGAGGAGGCCATCGCGTCGGCCGACAAGAAATCCCTGATTGCCGCCATCACGCGGGCGCTCAGGAAAATAGAGGAGTAGTCACATGGTAGACAAGGATTTGCTGTCCATCCAGGAAGCCCGCGCACTGGTCCGCGCCGCCCGCGCCGCCCAGGCCGAGTTCTCGCAACTGGGACAGGAACGCATTGATGCCGTCGTCAAGGCGGTTTCCGAAGCCGCCGCGGCCCAGGCCGAGGCTCTCGGCGTGCTGGCTCATGAAGAAACCGGCTACGGCAAGCCGCAGGACAAGAAAATCAAGAACCTTCTCGCCAGCGAGAAAGTCTACGCGGCCATCAAGGATATGAAGACCGTCGGCATCCTGCGCGAAGACACGGTCAACAGGATCACCGAAATCGCCGTGCCGGTGGGCGTCATCGCGGGCATCATCCCGTCCACCAACCCCACCTCCACCGTCATCTACAAGTCCCTTATCTCGCTGAAGGCCGGCAACGCCATCGTGTTCACTCCCCATCCCAGCGCGAAGAAGTGCATCGGCCGCACGGTGGAAATCATCAAGGAAGCCCTGCATCACTGCGGCGTCAGCACCGATCTGGTGAGCTGCATCAGCATCCCCACCATTGAGGGCAGCGCCGAACTCATGAAGATCGCCGATCTCATCCTCGCCACCGGCGGCCCCGGCATGGTCAAGGCGGCA
>ERZ827088.4683-NODE-4683-length-11153-cov-3.312939_pt1 | contig 11153 bp, 7 predicted proteins | sample MGYA00519922_ERZ827088 | MGnify/ENA primary metagenome ERZ827088 (study PRJEB31778, sample SAMEA3449254) | human gut metagenome | biome: human gut; feature: human-associated habitat; material: faeces | place: United Kingdom | collected 2010/2012 ... | reverse complement strand
CAAGCCCGCGGACGAGAGCTGGACGTGCACGTGCGGCGCGATGAACAAGGGCAAATTCTGCGCCGAGTGCGGCAAACCGCGCCCGGCCGCCGTGAAGAAATTCAAATGCGACAAGTGCGGCTGGGAGCCGGAAGACCCGACCAACCCGCCGAAGTTCTGCCCCGAGTGCGGCGACCCGTTCAACGACGGCGACACCGTTTCCTGACCCACAACGAAAGGAGGCGCGCACATGCCCACCCAGGTAACCAACTATCAGTGTCCGGCCTGTACCGGCCCCCTGCATTTTTCGGCCGAGACCGGCAAGCTCACCTGTGACTACTGCGGCTCTGCGTATGACGTCGCGGAGATCGAGGCGCTCTATGCGCAAAAGGAGGCCGAGGCCGCCGCTGCCAAGGAGGCGGCCGACGCAAAGGCGGAGGCGGCGAAGGCGGACGCCGCCGCCGACGACGGCTGGGACACCTCCGACCTCAGCAGCGACTGGGGCGCGGACGCCGACGGTCTGCGGGTCTACGGCTGCCCGTCGTGCGGCGCGGAGCTGATCTGCGACGAGACCACCGCCGCCACCTCCTGCCCCTACTGCGGCAACCCGACGGTCGTGCCGGGGCAGTTTTCCGGCGCGCTCAAGCCGGAGTTCGTGCTCCCGTTCAAGATGACGAAGGACGACGCGGTGCGTGCGCTGCGCGCACACTACCGGGGCAAGCCCTTCCTGCCGCGCACGTTCACGGCCGGCAACCACATCGAGGAGATCCAGGGCGTGTATGTCCCGTTCTGGCTGTTTGACGGCGGCGCGGAGGGCGAGGTCGACTACAAGGCGGCCAACTCCCGCACCTATCGGGACGACGACTACGAGGTCACCGAGACCGACCATTACGACGTGCACCGCGGCGGCTCGATCGCGTTCGAGAAGATCCCGGTGGACGCATCTTCCAAGATGCCCGACGACCACATGGACTCCATCGAGCCGTTTGACTACACGCAGATGCAGCCGTTTTCCACGGCGTACCTGCCCGGCTATCTGGCCGACAAGTACGACGTCACCGTGGACGACAGCCGCGCCCGCGCCGACCGCCGCAGCAGAGAGACGCTCGAAAACGCCCTGCGCGAGACCGTGACCGGCTACGGCACGTGCGTGACCGACCGCACGGACATCCGTCTGCACCGCGGCAAGGTGCACTACGCCCTGCTGCCGGTGTGGATGCTGAGCACGAAGTGGAACGGCGAAAGCTTCCTCTTCGCCATGAACGGCCAGACCGGCAAGCTCGTCGGCGACCTGCCGACCGACCGCGGCCGCTATTGGCGCACGTTCGGTGCGATCGCAGGCGTGGTCACAGTCGCGCTGACGGTCATCCTGCAGTTTATGTAAGGAGGCGGACACCATGAAACAAAAACTGACCGCGCTGCTGCTCGTGCTGCTGCTGGCTGTCACGCTCGTGCTGCCCGTCATGGCGGCAGCGCCCTATGTCGACGATGAAGCCGCGATCCTCACGCTCTCGGAGGTCGAAACGCTCGAGGCGCGCGCCGCCGAGATCTCGGAGCACTACGGCGTCGGCGTGTACATCTGCATAGTCGATGACTTCGGCGACTATGGCTATCCCGACGTTGCGACCGCGTCCTATTCGATCTACCATGCGCAATCGCTCGGCTATGGCAGCGGGCGCGACGGCATCCTCCTGCTGCTGAGTATGTCGAACCGCAAGTACGCCACCTTTGTCTACGGCGACAAGGCAGAGCCCATCTTCCCGGACGGCAAGCTCATCAAGCTCGAGAACGCCTTTCTCGACGACTTTGCGGACGACGACTGGTACGACGGCTTCTCGGACTATCTTGAGGGCTGCGCCGGGATCCTCAGCATCGACTCGGGCGAATTCACGTGGCCGCAGTTTCTGCGCCGCCTCGGCATCTCGTTCGGCATCGGGCTCTTGCTCGCGCTGATCGTGTGCCAGCTGCTGAAGATGAAGATGCGCTCCGTCTACCGCCAGGCTGAGGCCTCGGCCTACGTCACGGCGGAGGGACTGAACCTGACGACGCGCGAGGACGTCTTTACCCACACGACCACGGTGCGCCACAAGATCGAGCGCAAGAGCGACTCGAGCAGCTCAAGCGATTCGAGCAGCTTTTCCGGCGGCGGCGGCCACGGACGCAGCGGCTCGTTCTGATACGAAAGCCCACCCCCACATATTCCAAACCAAGGAGGCGGAAACAGATGAAAAAACGCATTCTCAGCATTGTCCTGTGTCTGGTCATGGTGTTCAGCCTGCTGCCGTTCACGGCAAGCGCGGCAAGCGCCATACCGATCAACGAAGAGACCTTCCCCGACCCGGTGTTCCGGGAATACGTGCTCAAGATCGTCGGCAGCTCGGTCCTGACTGAGGAAAAGGCCCGGCAGATCGAAGTGCTCGACGTCAGCGATGATAACATCAAAAAGGTGCTCGGCGACCGCGCCCCCATCACGAGTCTCATGGGCATCCGATACCTGAGATATGTGAAGGATCTCAATTGCAGCGGCCAGGAACTGAAGAAAACACTCAATCTGGAGCAGAACTCGAGAGTGGAAAAGCTCAACTGCTCCGGAAACCAGCTCACCGGTCTGTGGTTTCACAAGGGCAGCTCGCTCAAGTATCTGACCTGCAGCGTAAACGAGTTCACCGCACTCGACCTGAGCAAGTGCTCAGAGCTCATCGAGCTGTCCTGCGGCAGCAATAAGCTCACCGCGCTCGACCTGAGCGCCAACACAAAGCTCCAGAAAATCAGTGCGGGCAGCAACAAGCTGACAGCCCTCGACACCCGGAACTTGCCGGAGCTGACGTATCTCAATCTTTGGGGCAATCATGACCTCAGATCCATTGATGTCAGCAAAAACACCAAGCTGGAGTTTCTGAGTGTCTCCCATTGCAAGCTGACCTCGCTCAATGTGAGCAACAACCGGAAGCTGGTTGAGCTCTATGTCGATGATAACCAGCTCACCGCGCTCGATGTGCGCAGCAACTACATGCTCAAGAAGCTGGGCTGCTATGAAAACCAGCTCACCGCGCTCGACCTGAGCAGCAACGTCGCCCTCGAGTATCTTGGTGTTAACGACAATCCGATCACCGAGCTCAATCTTCACCCGCTGAGCAATCTGCAGGAGCTTTCGTGTTACAAAATGAAGCTCACAAAGCTGGATGTGAGCCGCTGCACCGAGCTCCGGCGGCTGTACTGCAACGACAACCAGATCGAGACGCTCGACCTGCGCAGCAACAAAAAGCTCAAAACGCTCTACTGCCAGAATAACCGTCTCTCGTGGCTGAATCTGAGCAGCAACACGGCGCTCGATCCGCGCTATGTGGACTGCTCGGGCAACGTCTACGACATCAAGGTCGACCGGAACCTCCAGTATAGGGTCTATCCCGACCTGCCGTGCTACGGCGCGACGGAGGGCACATACTTCACGGCCGCCCGTGCGAGCGACTGGACCGGCGGCACAGTCAGCAAGGTCGACGGTTGGGACGTCCTGACGCTCGATAACGCCAGAGTCAAGGAGGTCACCTACAAGTACGACACCGGAAACGCCAAGATCGGCAAGGTGGCGTTTACGCTCAAGACCGAGGTGCCCGCCGCTTACGTCATCAGCAGCGCTGCCCTCACGGTGCAGAGTCCTGTTGCGGGCGAGAGCGCGGCGAATCCCACGGTGACGACCGCTTCCGGCGCGAAGTATGTCGTTGAGAGAGCCGACTGGAGAGTCAGCGGCAGCATGACGGTATACACCGGCGCGTTTGAGAAGGGCAAGAGCTACACGCTGAACCTCCTGCTCGCCCCGAAGAGCGGCTACCACTTTGCCGACAGCGAATCCATGCAGGTCACCGTCAACGGACAAAAGGCTGAAAAGGTGTTGCCGTATAAGGGCGGCAAGCTCATCGTGACCGCCACGTTCACGGCTGATGGCTTGTGCACCATCTCCTTTGACCCCAACGGCGGCACGGGCACGATGCAGCCCTTGAAGGTAAAAGCGGGCGAGGAATTTGAACTCCCCGAATGCACCTTTACGCCGCCGGAGGGCAAGGAGTTTGCCGGCTGGCTCGCAGTAAACGGCAAAGTGTACCCCGCCGGTCACAGCGTATACTCCACCTTCGACCAAAGCCTCAAGGCGACGTGGAAGGACAAGGCGGAAGTCGACGTGACGCAGATGTTCACCGACGTGACGAAAAACTGGGCGTACCCCGGCATCCAGTACTGCGTGACGCACGGCATCATGGGCGGCATGGGCGACGGCACGTTTGCCCCGACCGGCACGACGACGCGCGCGCAGATCGTGCAGATCCTCTATAACCTCGAGGGCACGCCGGCGGTGAGCGGCACGACGCCGTTTACCGACCTGACCGCGAACTGGTACAAGCCCGCCATCCTCTGGGCATACCAGAACAATGTGGTTGCGGGCACATCGCCGACCACGTTCGACCCGGAACGGCCCGTCACGCGCGAGCAGATTGCGGTCATCCTCACGCAGTACATGTTCCATGTCCTCAAGATGGAGCGCACGTGGACGCCCGCCGACCTGAGCACGTTCCCGGACGGCGCGCAGGTGAGCAGCTGGGCGAAGGAGGCCATGCAGGACGCGGTCGCGCTCGGCCTCATCAACGGCACCAAGGCGCCTGACGGCTTGGTCTACCTCGACCCGCAGGGCAGCGCCGCCCGCCAGCAGGTCGCAACGATCCTGATGAACTTCTGCCAGAATGTGAAGAAGTAACCACCGTTGCGCAAGACGGAATAACCGCAGCAAAAAGCACCCCCTCGGGCTCTGCCCGAGGGGGTGCTTGCGTTTGCAGGTGTCACGCCTGCGTCTGTTCGCCGCTGCGGGCGGCAAACTTGTGCGCCGGGCGGCAGATCAGCAGCGCGGCGATGATCAGCACGGTGGTCGTCGCAAGGCTGATCGGGTAGGCGAGCAGGATCGATCGGAACGTCCGGTGCATAGGGAAGATGGCCTTGATCCAGAAGATACGCACGCCGCAAACGCCGAAGAGCGTCAGAATGGCCGGGGCGAGCGAGATGCCGAAGCCGCGCAGATAGCCCGACAGGATCTCATACGTCAGCGTGAAGATATATGACCCGAAGAGGAACAGCAGCCGGGTGTAGCCGATGGCAATGACTTCGGGATCGCTGTTGAAGATCGCGAGAATATACTTGCCCGTCAGCAGTACGAGCGCGATGGCGGCCGCAGAGGCAATGAAGTCCTCGATGAGGCACAGAAACATCGTCTTCTTGCAGCGGTCGATCTTGCCGGCACCGTAGTTCTGGCCGACGAAGGTCGTGCACGCCTGACTGAAGGAGTTGAGCACGTCGTAGGCGATGATCTCGATGTTGAAGGCTGCGCTCGAGGCGGCCATGACGACCGTGCCGAGGCTGTTGATGGCCGACTGGATGATGATGTTCGACAGCGAGAAAATGGCGGTCTGGATGCCGGCCGGAAGGCCGATGCGCATGATCTTGTTGAATGCGTTGCGGTCGATGCGCAGCTCCCGCAGCTCCACGCGCACAAGGTCGCCGTGCAGCAGACGGCGCAGTAGCAGCACGGAGCTGACTGCGTTCGAGAGCACCGTTGCGATGGCGACGCCGTTGACGTTCATCTTGAGCACGATGACGAAAAACAGGTTGAGGATCACGTTCAGAATGCCGGAGACCGTCAGCGCGGCCAGCGGCATCTTCGTGTCGCCGATGCTGCGGAAAATGGCGGCCTCAAAGTTATAGAGCAGGATGACCGGCATGCCCAGCAGGTAGATGCGCAGGTAGGACAGCGCGAGCGGATACACATCCTCCGGCACGTTGAGCAGTCCCATGAGCCCGCCCGCGATCAGCTGCCCGAAGAGCGCCACGAGCACGCCGCCGACGAGCGCCGTGACGATGGAGGTGTGCACGGCGCGGTGCACGGTCTCGCGGTCACCGCGGCCGATGGCGTTGGCGATGACGACGTTCGCGCCGAGTGCGATGCCGATGAACAGATTCAGCAGCAGCCCGATGACCGGACTGTTTGCGCCGACAGCGGCCACGGCGACCGTGCGCAGCTCACCCGTGAAGTTACCGACGACGGCGACGTCGGCCGCGTTGAACAGCTGCCCGAGAATGCCGGTCGCCGCGACCGGAAGGGCGTAGCGCGGGAGCTTGCTCCAGAGCGGCCCGTTGAGCATGTCCATATGCCGCTGTTTGGTCATTGCCTGCATAATTTCCTCACCTTTTGTTCGAAATGCGTAAAAATCCAAAGACATATCATAAGGGAAGCGCAGCCGGGAATCAAGACCAAATTTGTATAATTTCCTATCAGTTTGCAGAAAACCTCATTGCATTTGCGCGCGCAGCTGCAAAAGCGTGTTCTCCCGGCAAAAAGGAAGACCCTTTTGATAGTCCGAACCCCGCTCCGGGAGCACCGGAGCGGGGTTCGGACGCGGTGTTTAATTGATCTTGAGCGTCTCCCAGAGGCTGTTGACAAAGGTCAGCGTGTCCTGATCGAGGTTGCGGTAGGCGCTGCGGTTGTATTCGTCGCGGAATGAGCCGATGCCGGGGTAGAGGATGTCCATCGTGTCCTCGCCCATGTCCTCGATGTATTCCGGGTCTTCGTACACGAGCCGGTTCGGTGAGGCGTAGTAGATATATTCGGCGTTGGCGACGGCTGCCTCGCGGCTGAGCATGAAGTTGATGAAACATTCAGCCAGCTCCTGGTCCTGACAGCAGGATGGGATGCACATGGCGTCGATGAAGTAGTTCGTCTCGTCGGGGTAGTAAAACTGCAGATCGACGTTTTCCGCCTGCGCGTCGCACATCGTGAAGTAATCGCCCGCATAGTAGGATGCGACGGCGGCCTCTCCGGACTCCATCATATTGTAGATCTCGTCCATGACGTAGCTCTTGACGAGCGGACGCTGGTCAACGAGTGCCTGCAGCGCCTGCTCCCACGCAGCGTGGTCGGTGGTGTTGACATCGATGCCGGCGCGGTACATGGCCGTGCCGAGCGCGTCGCGTGCATTGTTGTACTGCAGGATATTGCCGGCGTACTTCGGGTTCCACATGAGATCCCAGCTGCCTGTGTCGGCCTCATCAACGACGTTTGCGTTGTAGATCACGCCCACGATGCCATAGGTATACGGCACGGTGTAGGTGTTGTCCGGGTCATAGTACAGGCTGCGGAAGTCCTCGGAGATATACTGGTAGTTCGGGATGTTGTCGTAATTGAGCGGCAGAAGCATATCCTCAGACTCCATGCGCGCGATCATATAGTCCGACGGGATGATGACATCGTAGCTCACGGCGCCGCTCTTGAGCTTTGCATACATGTCCTCGTTGCTCGCGTAGGTGTCGTAGTTGACCTTGACGGGTACGCCGTAGGTCGCTTTGTACCACTCCTCGAACGCCGCAATGGTGTTGAGCGAATCGTCCGAGCCGTCGGAGATGTATTCGCCCCAGTTGTAGACGTTGAGCACGCGCGTCTCCTGCCGGCTGCTGTAGATGCTGATGCCGGCGATGAGCAGTGCGGCGGCCGTCAGGATGCCGACGGCGGCGCGCACGGGACGGCGGCTGCCGCCGTCCCGTGCGGAACGGGCGGGCTTGCCCTCGCGCTTGGCGCGGCGGGCGTCGCGGATACGCTGCGTGTCGTCCTCGTCGACGAGGTTGGTCAGCAGCAGCAGCGCGAGAATGACGAAGAAGATGATCGTTGCCAGTGCGTACATCTTCGGCGTGACGGTCTTTTTCGTCATGTTGTAGATGCGGATCGGCAGCGTCTGGAAGCCGCTGCCCTGCGTGAAGTAGCTGATGACGAAGTCGTCGAGCGAGAGCGTGAAGGCCATGATCATGCCAGTGATGATGCCGGGCAGGATCTCCGGCACCTCCACACGGAAGAAAGCGCGCGCCGGCGTGCAGCCGAGGTCCATTGCGGCCTCAGGCAGCGCGCGGTCCATCTGCTGCAGCTTCGGCAGCACCTGCATGATGACATACGGCAGACAGAACGTGATGTGCGCCGCGAGCATTGACCAGAAGCCGAGACTCGTGGTCGCGCCGAGCAGCCGTCCGAAGAACACGAACATGAGCATGAGCGAGATGCCGGTAATGATATCCGGATTCATCATGGGGATGTCGGTCGCGGTGTCGAGCGCGGCGCGCAGATATTTGCTGCGGAGCTTGTTCATGCCAACGGCGGCGGCCGTGCCCATCACGGTCGAGACGATCGATGCGATCACGGCGAGGATGAGCGTGTTTTTGAGCGCGTTGAGCGTTTCGGCGTCACGAAACAGCTCGTAGTACCATTTCAATGAGAAGCCGGAAAAGACCGACAGGCTCTTTGCGTCGTTGAACGAGAACACCAGCAGGATCGCGATCGGCGCAAACAGAAACACGAAGATGAGGGCGGTGTAGATTTTTGCAGCTCGTTTCATATCACACACCTCCGTAGACGCGCTTGTTCGTGCCGCGCTTCATCAGCGCCATGGCCGCCAGCAGGATCAGCATGAGGATGAAGGCAATGGCGGCGGCAAAGTGCAGGTTGTTGGCCACGTACTGCCCCTCAATGGCGTCGCCGATGAGGAAGAACTTGCCGTTGCCGAGCTTCTGCGAGATATAAAAGGTGCTGATCGACGGGATGAGCACCATCGTAATGCCGGACACGACGCCCGGCAGGCTCAGCGGGAAGATGACCCGGCGCAGCACGCCGAGACTGTTGCAGCCGAGGTCGCGCGCGGCCTCGATCAGGCGTGTGTCCATCTTGGCCATGACCGAGTAGATCGGCAGGATCATATACGGGAAGTAGTCGTAGACCATACCGATGACGACGGCGGCCTCTGTGCCGATGATGTGCGCCTGCCCGAGATGCAGCGCGGAAAAGAGCGCGTTGAGCAGGCCCGTGTCCTGCAGGATGGTCATCCACGCGTAGGTGCGGATGAGGAAGTTCATCCACATGGGGATCATGATGAGCGTGATGATCGTCTTTTGCGTGCGCGGTGCGGCGCGCGCGATGATATATGCGATGGGGTAGCCCATGAGCAGGCAGACGGCCGTGGAGATGACAGCCAGCTTCACCGAGCGCCAGAAGATGAGCAGGTAGGTGTGTACCTCACGCGTGGCGCCGCTGTCGTCGGTGACCGTGCTCACAGCGGTGAAGAATTTCGTCAGGTTTTCGGTCGTGAACCGGAAGCTCTCATCCGTGAACGCATAGTAGGCCACGAATACGAGCGGCACGGCCACAAAGATGACCGCCCACACGGAATACGGTGCGAGCGCCAGACGCTGCGCCAGCGAGGCGCGGCGGTTTTCGGTGCGGATGCGGCTGCTCATTCGTCCGGCTCACTTTCTGCGTCCGAGAGCTCGTCCAGCTCGTTGCTGAACGAGGAGTAGTCGCCGTACATACCCGAATACTCGGACTTTTTCATGATGTGGATGGCGTCGGGCTCGATATAAAGGCCGACCTCCGCGCCCTCGTCAACATAGTCCGTCGTCTGGATCATCCACTTGAAGCCGTTGATGTCGATGATGATCTCATAGTGCACGCCCATGAACGTGATGGACGTGACCGTGCCGCGCAGCATGCCCTGCTCGATGGGCACGATGTCCACATCCTCCGGACGGATGACGACATCGACATTCTCATTTTTGGCAAAGCCCTTGTCCACGCACGTGAACGTGTGGCCCGAGAACGTGACGCTGAAATCCTTGCGCATGATGCCGTCGACGATGTTGCTCTCACCGATGAAGTCGGCAACGAAAGCGTTTTCCGGCTCATTATATATATCGATCGGCGTGCCGATCTGCTGGATGCGCCCTTCCGACATGACGACGATGGTGTCGGACATGCTCAGCGCCTCCTCCTGATCGTGCGTGACGAACACGAACGTGATGCCGGTGGCCTTCTGGATGTTCTTGAGCTCCTGCTGCATGTCCTTGCGCAGCTTCAGGTCGAGCGCGCCGAGCGGCTCGTCGAGCAGCAGCACGCGCGGACGGCTCACGAGTGCACGCGCGATGGCGACGCGCTGCTGCTGGCCGCCGGACAGACGCGTGACGTTGCGCCGCTCAAAGCCTGTGAGCTTGACGAGCGCAAGCATCTCGTTGACCTTCTGCTCGATCTCGTCGCGCGGCAGCTTCTGCTCGCGCAGCGGGAAGGCGACGTTTTCAAACACGTTCAGGTGGGGGAAGAGGGCATAGCGCTGAAAGACGGTGTTGATGTTGCGCTTGTGCGGCGGAATGTCGTTGATGCGCTCTCCGAGGAAGAGAATGTCCCCCTGATCGGGCGTTTCAAAGCCGCCGATCATGCGCAGGGTCGTGGTCTTGCCGCAGCCGGAGGGGCCGAGCAGCGTGAGGAATTCGTTGTCGTAGATGTCGAGGTCGATGCTGTCGAGAACGGTTTCGCCGTCAAATTGTTTGGTGACGCCCCGGAGCTCAATGACTTTTTTCATGGTTGATGTCCCCCCTTCAGGCACAAAAAACGCCGCTGCAAAGTCAGCAGCGGCGCTTGTGAGCGAGACAAATCCGATTGGCGCACGTCGGCACGCAGCCGCGTCCGGCCCGTGCACACCGTTCCCAACAGAATGTCGTGTCTTGAGAGTCTATATAGCAAAGATTACTTTTACTACTCTTATTGACCATTTCACAAGTTTGGATGCTGAAAGCAGCCTGGTTTTAAGTGACCAACTTATAAAACTTGAGCTTTTAACTCAATCAATAAGGCAACAGAAGTTGCCACCGCACATGCGTGCGGTTTGCGGCATTCGACCCGGCTGTCCGTATGGCCTTGGCCGGCGTGCGGGGCACGGCGGCGGTCGCATCTTGCTTCGGAAAGACTCTGAAGATCATTCCAATTGAGACGCCTCATTTTATCAGGAATCATTCCGTCTGTCAATCATTTTTCGACGAAATTCCTGCCTCTTAACACGGCAGAAATTCACGTTTTGTGCATGGTTTACATAATGATGAGCAAAACAGAAGAAAAGTTCGTCAATTTCCTGACCTACCAATGTTTTCTCTGAAAAATCATGAGATTGCGTTTCCCACCAGACTTGTGTGATTTGAACGAAAACGGTTTACATAACATAACATCTTTCGGTGTTTTTGTGCAATGCTTATGAAAAGTTGACAAAAAAGAAACCGGATATTTGTCATTCTTTTCACTTGAAAGATTCTGGTGTGCGCGCTATCATAATATTAGC
>ERZ827088.4678-NODE-4678-length-11168-cov-11.188248_pt1 | contig 11168 bp, 11 predicted proteins | sample MGYA00519922_ERZ827088 | MGnify/ENA primary metagenome ERZ827088 (study PRJEB31778, sample SAMEA3449254) | human gut metagenome | biome: human gut; feature: human-associated habitat; material: faeces | place: United Kingdom | collected 2010/2012 ... | reverse complement strand
CAAAATGGTTTCAAGAGTATTCTCGATAAATACAAAGTGTCAAATTCCAGTTTGTGGGGGTACTCACATTTTTTCCCGCCTATAGCCCCCTTTAAAAACAGATTGGCACCGCAAGGCAGTACGCCCCTTGCGGCGGCCAGAGGGCTGGCCGCCCTACACCCTACCCCCGAAACGTCCATACATAAACCAAAACCGGGCAGCTGCCGTAAAGATGGCAGCTGCCCGGTTCTATGATTGTATTGGTTTGGATTTTCTTTGGTTCTTTCTTTGTAAAGAAAGAACACCCGCCCCTTACTTCGCTCTTGCCTCGTGCATCGCATTGATGCGCTTGCGCCAGAGGCGCGGGGCAAAAAGGGCCAGCATCGGGTAGAGCTCCAGACGGCCCGCCAGCATGTCAAAGGCCAGCAGCAGCTTGGCCGGAGCGGAGAAATCCGCAAAGCTGCCCATCGGGCCGACCATCTCAAGGCCGGGACCGACGTTGTTCAGGCAGGTCGCGACGGATGTAAACGTCGTCACCAGATCGAACCCGTCCAGCGAGAGCAGCAGCACCGACAGCGTCAGCAGCAGCATATAAATGTTGAAATAGTTGTGCACACCGCGCAGCGTCTTTTCGTCCAGCGGTTTGCCCTCAAAGCGGACCGTCGTCACGGCATGGCTGTGCAGCATCTTGTTCAGGTCCTGCCGTGCCGCCTTGAAAAGGATGATGACGCGCGATACTTTCAAGCCGCCCGCCGTCGAGCCCGCGCATGCGCCCACAAACGTCAGGATCACGATCACGATGCGGGAGTAGGTCGGCCAGAGGTTGAAGTCCGCCGTGGCGTAGCCGGTGGTCGTGACGATGGACGACACCTGGAAGAACGCCGTGCGCAGCGCCGTGCCGACACTGTCGTACATACTCGCGATGTTCGCCGTGATCGTCAGCGTCGAGAATGCGACGATGCCTAAGTAGACGCGCATCTCCTCGGAGGCGAACGCCTCACGGAAATGACGCAGCAGCAGGAAATAATACAGGTTAAAGTTAATGCCGAACAGCAGCATGAACACGCCGATGACGATCTCAAAATACGGGCTGTTGTACGCGCCGACGCTCAGCGCCTTGTTGCTGAAGCCGCCCGTGCCCGCCGTGCCGAACGCATGAATGAGCGCGTCAAACAGCGGCATACCGCCCGCGCAGAGCAGAATCGTCTCGATGACGGTCATGACCAGATAAATGGCATACAAAATCTTTGCGCTGTCGCTCAGCTTGCTGGAAATTTTTCCGCAGGTCGGGCCGGGGACCTCGGCGCGCATCAGGTGCATGGCACGGCCATCGGTCATGGGCAGCACGGCCATGGCAAAGACCAGCACGCCCATGCCGCCGATCCAGTGGGAAAAGCTGCGCCAGAACAGCGTGCCGTGGCTCAGCGCCTCGACGTCGGTCAGAATTGTCGAGCCTGTCGTCGTAAAGCCCGAGACCGTCTCAAAAAAAGCATCGGCAAAGGACGGTATCTCGCCGGAGATGACAAACGGCAGTGCACCGAAAACCGACATCAGCACCCAGACAAGCGCCACGATGGCCAGGCCGTCGCGGGCGTAGATTTTCGTGTTTTGGGGGGTGCGCAGGCTGGTTATCAGGCCCAGCGCCAGCACGATCAACGTCGGCCACAGGAAGGAAAGCACAACGCTCCACTCGCCGTAGATGGCGGCGCAGCCCATGGGAAAGAGCATGAGGGCTGCTTCGATCAGGAAGATGCGCCCCAGCACAAACCCTACCATTTTATAGTTCATGGCTGCGCCCTCACTTTACAATGTCGCGCAGCGAGTGCAGCGTTGTGTCGGTGGTGACGATGACGACATCGTCGCCCTCCTGCAGGGCATCGTTGCCGGACGGGATGACCGTCTGGCCATTGCGGCGCACGATGCCCGCCACCAGCAGCCCCTTGCGCAGGGTCAGATCCTTCAGCGGTACGCCGATGAACGGCAAACCCGGCGCAACGTTGAATTCCAGCGCCTCCACGCGCCCGCCCACCAGACGGTGCAGCGTCTTGATGTTCTCCGACTCAAAGCTGTTCTGCATGGCGCGGACGTACATGGCAATGGACTCCGACGTGACCGACGCCGTGGAGACGACGCTGTCCACCATCCCCTTGGCCGCGGCCAGCTCGGCGAAGGACTCGCGGTTGATCTTGGCCACGACCTTGCAGGAGTTTATCTGGGAGGCGTACATCGCCAGAATGATGTTTGTTTCGTCCAGGCCGGTCAGCGCCACAAAGGCGTCCATATCGGTGATGCGCTCCTCGCTCAGCAGCTCGGCATCCGCACCGTCGCCGTGGATGACCAGCACGCCGGGGAACTTCTCGCTCATCTCCTGGCAGCGGGCCGCATCGCTGTCGATGACGGTCACCCGCTTCTGGATGTCCTGCAGCTCCTTGACCAGATAGTAGGTCATCCGGCTTGCACCGACGATCATGACGTTGCTGGCCTTGGCCTTGAACAGGTTCAGCTTGCGGAAGAAGGATTCCAGATCCCGGGCCGAGGCCGTCAGGTAGATCTTGTCCCCGGCCCGCAGTGTAAACATACCCGTGGGGATGATCGTCTCGCTGCCGCGAGCGACGGCGCAGATCAGAATTTTGACCCGGATGTTGCGGTACAGGTCCGACAGCTGCAAGCCCACCAGCGGGTTGTCGTCGGCCAGGCGGTACTCGATCAGCTCAAACCGCTGGCGGCAGAACTGCTCACGCTTGATGGCAGACGGGAAACGCAGCACGCGGGCGATCTCACGCGCCGTGGCTTTTTCCGGGTTGACGAACATCGACAGGCCAAGGTCATCGCGCATAAAGCGCAGCTGCTTCTCATACTCCGGGTTGCGGATACGCGCAATCGTGTGCTGCGTGCCCAGCTTTTTGGCGACGAGGCAGGCCAGGATATTGCTCTCATCACTGGACGTTGTGGCGATCAGCAGGTCTGCGCCGTCCTCAAACGCCTCCTTCTGCACGTCATAGCAGCCGCCGTTGCCGACCAGACCGCGCACGTCATAGATATTGACAATGTCCTCGATCAGGTCAGGGTTTTGGTCGATGACGACAATGTCGTTATTTTCCGCCGTAAGCTGGGCGGTCAGGGCACGGCCAACCTTGCCGAGGCCGACGACCACGATTCTCATACGAATGCTCCATTTCTCTTTTTCAAAGCGGGAACATATGTAGGGGCGACCATTGGTCGCCCGCGCAGCCTTATCGCTGCCCTGCGTTCCCCCATCGTTTCCTGCATGGCAAGCGGGCAGCGGGCGAGCAATGCTCGCCCCTACTAGCGCCGCGTCCGGCTATGCAAGCAAGACTTGTACAGTATTAAGCCCATTATAGCAAAGCGGGCAGAAAAAGCAATAGGACACTTTTACGGAACGTCCAGGTTTTTTTAAAAAATCCGCAATTTTGTGCTGTGCAGGGCAAATTTTGCGTTGACAAACGCGGATTTACTTGTTATAATTAGATGCTGTGTGAAATCACACGGTTATCCTTGTCTTTTCCGTTAAAAGAGAAGGCCTAATGTCCAAAAGGAGGTGCACAGAATATGGCTAAGTACGAAACCATGATGGTTACCACCGCGAACCTCGACGAAGAGGCTTCCAACGCTCTGATCAACAAGTTCAAGAACCTGATCGCAGCGAATGGTACGATCGATTCTGTTGATGATTGGGGCAAGAAGCGTCTTGCTTACCCCATCAACGATGAGACCGAGGGTGTGTACACGGTGATCAGCTTCACCAGCGAGCCCGATTTCCCGGCTGAGCTGGACCGCGTTTTCAAGATCACCGAGGGCGTTCTTCGCAGCATGACTCTTGCTGTTGAGGAGTAAGGAGTAAACCAATGCTGAATGTTGTTGCAATCATGGGCCGCCTTGCCGCGGACCCGCAGCTGCGCCAGACTACGACGGGCAAGAACGTTGCGTCGTTCCGCATCGCTTGTGATCGCGGACGCCGTGACGCCAACGGCCAGAGTCAGGCTGACTGGCTGGATGTTGTCGCCTGGGACCGCACGGCAGAGTTTGTCTGCAAGTATTTCCAGAAGGGTTCTCTGATCGCCATTGACGGCCGTCTGCAGAGCCGCAGCTATCAGGACAAGAACGGCAACAACCGCACCGCGATTGAGATCGTGGCCAACAACGTCAACTTTGCCGCTCCCAAATCCGCAAACGCCGCACCGATGGGTGATGCCGGTTACGGCGCACCCACGGCAGCCCACGCTCCCCGTCCCGCTGCACAGGCCGCCCCTGCGCCGAGCTATTCTGCCGGCAGCAATGACGACTTTGCACTGATCGAGGATGAGGGCGACCTGCCGTTCTAAAATCGAAAGTATCATTCTAACAAGGAGGTTTCCACAATGGCTATGGATCGTTCTTCTCGTCCGATGCATCGTGGCCGCAAGAAGGTTTGCTCCTTCTGCGTTGACCGCGTCGAGCACATCGATTACAAGGATCTGCCCCGCCTGCGCAAGTACGTGAGCGAGCGCGCCAAGATCATTCCCCGCCGTGTTACCGGTACCTGCGCTTTCCATCAGCGTGAGCTGACGGTTGCCATCAAGCGTGCCCGCTACATGGCTCTGATGCCCTACGTCAGCGACTAATCTCGCCGCGTCGGCATTGCCTGAAATGCACTGAAAAAGAGCAGTCTCGCAAGAGACTGCTCTTTTTTGTTTCTTACACCGCAAACGGGAAGAGCCCCTCAGGCCTCGCAGGCTCGGCCAGCTCCCCGCATGGCGGGGAGCCTTTCTGGCGGCGGCCTTTGGCCGCCTCAAAAAGCCTCCTCACGCAGTGGGGAGGTGGTCGAGCGAAGCGATGACCGGAGGGGCTTTTCCCACCTGCCGCTATCACTCACTCTTCCGGCTGCGGGGTCGGTTCGGGTGTACTCTCCCCCGCATTCCCCGTCTGCGCCACCAGCGTGTCATCACGCTCCCCGGCGATGCTGACGATGACAGTCACATTCTCGGTGTTTATCTTCGTTCCGGCCTTGTAGTCGGTGCTCGCCACACAGCCCGCGGCCATCGTACCGTCGTTATCCACCATGACCATCTTGTACTGGATGCCCAGCGCGTCCAGCTTTTTGCTGGCATTGGCCTGGGTAAAGCCGATGATGTCCGGCATCTCCACAAGGCTCGGGCCGCTGCTGACCGTGATCTGGATGATTTGGTCGTCCATCAGCTTCTCTGTGCCTGCAGGCGGGTCCTGGCTGATGACCACGCCCTGCGCCACGGTGTCGGAGCTTTGCTCCACCATCACGATGCGGTAGTCGTCGTAGGCGCTGTTGCCCTTGATGTCAGTAGTGTAGCGCAGGCCGACCAGGTTCGGCACGGTCTCGGCGGTGGTTTCCCCCGCCGTGCCGGCTGCTGTCGGCTGCGGCGTTGCGGCAGGGGTGCTGTCAGCCTTGCTGCCGCCTATCAGGCTCCAGAGCAGCAGCACGACCAGCACAAAGATGACGACGAGCGACACGGCCATGATCTTGCGGGTGCTGATCTGGTTGTCGCCCTTCTCAAACATCGCGTTTGCGACATTCGGGTCGGTCAGGGCACTCATCAGCTCGGGCACGGTCTGCATCCGCTTGGCGGGGTCCAGCCGCAGCGCGCAGGCCAGCACCTGCGAGAACCATGTAGGCACACCCGCCTCGAGGCTGTGCGCCGACTCGAGGCTGTCCCGCACCTTGCGCTGGGGCGCGGCGACGGGCGTCTGCCCTGTGACCATCCTGTAGCAGACCGCGGCCAGCGCGTAAACATCGGTGTAGCGCCCGCTGAACTCGGCGGCAGAGTACTGCTCCGGCGCGGCGTAGCCCGGGTAGAGCTGGCTCTTTAGCTCGCTGCCGCCGGTGCGCAGCGCCAGCGTGCCGTAACCGGTCAGGCGGGCCGTGCCGTCGATGGGCAGCACGATGTTGTCCGGGCAGATGCCGCGGTGGATCAGCCCCGACTTGTGCAGCAGGGCCACGCCCTCCATGATGGGCTGCAGCAGTGTGCGGGCCTCGGCGGGGGTCAGCGTGCGGCTGCGCAGGTGCAGGTAATGCGACAGGGTCATGCCCTTCTCGCTCTCCTCCACGGCGTAGACCGTGTTGTTTTCCTCCATAACGTCCAGAATCGTGGACAGGCCGGTGGCCGGGGTCAGGTTTTTCAGGTCGTCGTACAGGTCCTTGAAGTCCATCCGGCTCGTCTTGAACAGGACCTCCTTCTCCTCCTTGGGCATCAGCGCACCGTCAGCGCTGCGGCCATTGCAGAGTGTGACCGGGAAATATTCCTTGATGAGGACGAATTTCTTTTCGTCGTTCAGCACGCCGCGATAGGCAAGACCGTCACCGTCGGCGCTCAAATAGGTGCCCACCGTGTACCTGCCGCCCAGCTGGGTGCCCAGAGGCAGCGCGCCCTCGGGGTTGCGGTTTTCCAGCGAGCGCCCGCAGTGGGGGCACTCGCCGCGGTACCCGCCATCCAGCGGCTGCAGGCAGTGCGGGCAAAGGAGTTTTGGCATAGTAACGCTCCTTTTCAATTAAAAACATGCGTTGCGGGTCGTCGGGGACGCCGACCCCCTACAACCTCAATGTAGGGGCGACCATTGGTCGCCCGTCAGCCTTCCGATGCAAGCTGCTTTCGGGAAGGCAACTTCTGCCGGAAACAGCGGGCGGGCAATGCCCGCCCCTACAATATCAAAAAAAGAGAGCAAAAGTCGCCCTTCACTCTCTTTTGGCATTCTTGTGGTTTAGCGATCCAGGTCTTCCTCGTTCTCGAGGGTGTGCCAGGCGTTCTGGACATCATCATCGTCGTCCAGGGCGTCCAGCAGCTTGCCCATCTGGACGAGCTGATCGGGGTCGGTCAGCACGGTGGTGGTGGAAGGCACCTGCGCCACGTCGGCGGAGATGAACTTGTAGCCCTTCTTTTCCAGCGCGTCGCAGACGGCGGTGAAGTTCTCGGGGCTGGTGGTGACCTCGGCGGCGTCCTCGCCTGCATCGAAGTCATCGGCACCGGCGTCCAGCGCATCCATCATCAGCTCATCGGGGTCCTTGTCCTCGAGATCGACGACGATGACGCCCTTCTGGGTGAACATGAAGCCGACGCAACCCATCTGGCCCAGGTTGCCGCCGAACTTGTCAAAGTAATGGCGCATATTGGCCGCGGTGCGGTTGCGGTTGTCGGTCAGGGTCTCGACCATGACGGCGATGCCGCCGGGGCCGTAACCCTCATAGGTAATTGCCTCATACTCGGTCTTGTCGCCGCCCTCGGCGCGCTTGATAATGCGCTGGATGTTATCGTTGGGCACGCTGTTGGCCTTGGCCTTGGCAATCAGAGCCGCCAGCTTGGAGTTGGAAGCGGGGTTGCCGCCGCCCTCCTTAACGGCCACGGCGATCTCGCGGCCAATCTTAGTGAAAACCTTGGCGCGGGCGCCGTCGGTCTTTTCCTTTTTACGCTTGATGTTATTCCATTTGCTATGTCCGGACATGGAAAAATCCCCCTAATTTGTATTCACACAGGCAGCGGCATTACAGCCGATAATTACCAGTAAACTATTATAGCACAATAAATCGTTCTTTTCAAGAGGGGCCGCCCGCTTTATTGCAGATTGCGCAGGCCCTTCGGGTAATGGTTTTTGATGCGTCCGCCGCTGACCTTGCCGCCCCCCAGCGGGAAGCCGTCCACCAGCACGGCGCACCAGCCGTTTTGGGCGGTGGCGGCGTCGATCTCCTCGCCCCGCAGCCACGCGGCGGTGCGCGGATCGGCGAGGGTCAGTTCCTCGCGGTTCGTGCACTGTGCGCCATACGCCATAAACAGCGCGTGGGCAGGCTGGAAACGCTTTTTCAGCACGCTGCCCGCCAGCACACCGCCGCGCACGACACGCAGCTTGGCGGTGTTCAGCATTTCGCTGCCCGGTGCGGGCAACAGCAGCCACTCCCCTGCCCCGGCCAGTGGGCGGGACGCCAGTGCCGGGAAATAGGTCTTGGCAAAATCGAGCCACTCCGCCGGTGCTTTCAGTGCCTTGGGCGGCTTAACTTTCGGCGGGGCGGGCGCGTCGGCGTCGGGCGCTTTCTGCAGCCTTGCCATAAAGTGCCCCTCGCCGCCATCCGCCGGCCAGATGCGGCGGGTGTATTCGGCGTGGAAATCCGGGTAGTCAGGGGCGCGGTTGGCCTCGCCCGGGCGGCCAAAGCCGCAGCCTGACAGGTCGCAGAGCGTGAACGCGGGGTGCTTTGCGAGGAAGGCCGCGATCTGTCCCTCGTCCTCCGCCGGGGCAAATGTGCAGGTCGAGTAGACGAGCACACCGCCCGGAGCCAGCAGCGCCGCCGCGTTTTCGAGAATTTCGGCCCCCAGCTCCGCACAGTGCGCCACTAAGGCGTTATTGTGCTGGGCGGCGGCGACGGCCTCCTTGCGGAACATACCCTCGCCCGAGCAGGGCGCGTCGACGAGCACCCGGTCAAACTGCCCGGGCATCGCCGCGGCCAGGCGGGCGGTATCCTCGTTCGTGATGACGGCGTTCGTCACGCCCATTCGCTCGAGATTCTGGCGCAGAATTTCAGCGCGGGCGGCGACGAATTCATTGGCCAGCAGTAGGCCCTGCCCCTGCAGAGCCGCCGCCAGCTGGCTGGTCTTGCCTCCCGGCGCGGCGCAGAGGTCGGCCACCCGCATACCGGGCTGCACGTCCAGCAGCGCAGCGGGGGCCGAGGCACTCGGCTCCTGTGCATAGAGCACGCCCGCGTGGTGCCAGGCGTGCCGCCCCGGGCGGAAGTCCGCCGCCGTCGTAAAGGCCGTGGGGCAGAATGGAGACGGCTTTGCGTCAAAATCCGCATGCTGTGCGAACCATTCCGGCGTGCAGCGCAGCGCGTTGACCGTTACGCCGCGGGCAGGCTGCGGCGTGGCGTAGGCGTACAGCTCGTCAAAGCGCGCCCCCAGCAGTGCCCGCTCCCGCGCGGTAAAATCCTGTGGAAATTCCATAGCAGCCCCCTCTGCATAAAAAAGCCATGGGCGGGCAAACTACCTTTGCAGTCCGAAAACGACTGTAGATCGTTTTTACTTGCGAAAGGAGCTTACCACCTATGGCTAAGAATCAGACTAACAATTCGACGAACCGCACGACCAATCGCACGACGGACACGACCCAGAAAACCACGAACCGTACCCAGCAGAAAACCACCAACCGCACCACCAACACCACCGACAGCAAGAACTACAAGTGAGGCGGGTTTCCTAAGGCTTCCCCCCTTGGGGGGAAGCTGCCGCCCGCAGGCGGCTGATGAGGGGCGGCCTTGCCACTACAACCCGTTACCGGGCAAATTGCGGAGGCTTTTCCCTCATCCGCCCTCGGGCGGAGCCTCGGCCACCTTCCCCCTCGGGGGAAGGCTTTTTACTTATTACTCCGGCTTATACCCGTCCCACATCGCGTTGAACAATTCCTCAATGCGGTCGTTCCTGCCTTGCAGGTACAGCCAGCCCAGCAGGCACTCAAAGCCGGTGGAGGCGCGGTACTCCTGCACGGTGGCGTGCTTGGCGACAGTGGCCTTGCTGGCGTTTTTGCCGCGGCGCAGCACGGCGGCCTCGGCGTCGGTCAGCATCGGCTCGATGATGTCCAGCTCCAGATTCTGCGCGTGGGCGCTGACGTAATGCGTCGCGACGGTATGCAGACGATTGGGCTGCAAGCGCGTCGTGCCCACCAGGCGGGCGCGGACGAGCAGCTCCAGCACGGCGTCGCCCACAAAGGCCAGCGCCAGCGGCGACATTTCGTGAATGTCGACTTCGGATTTTTGTGTAAACAGCATATTTTCTACTACTTAGTACAGATAATCGAATTCGTACTCGCCAATCTTGATCGTGTCCTCTTCCTCAACGCCCTGGGCGACCAGCTCGTCCAGAATGCCGGAATCACCCAGCTGCGTCTGGAAATACTGCAGGCTCTCGTAGTCCTCGACGTTCGTACCGGCGAGAATACGCTCCAGCCACGGGGCATCGACGGTGAACTCGTGGTCGCCGGTGCGCCCCACCGTGAACGGACGGGTCGGCTGGGCGTTCTTGTCGGGGCGCTTGTACTCGGCCTCATAGACCTTGACCGGGGGCAGATCCTTCAGGCGGTTGTAGACCAGCGCGGGCAGGTTGTCCACACCCTGACGAGTCGCCGCGGAGATGGGCAGGAAGGTCAGACCCTTGGCCTCGACGTACTGCTTGAACTCCTCGACCTGCTCGGGGCTTGCAATGTCGCACTTGTTGCCCAGCACGATCTGCGGACGGTCCGCCAGCTCGGCACTGAACCCGGCCAGCTCGTGGTTGATCTGCTCAAAGTCCGCCTTGGGGTCGCGGCCCTCGCAGCCGGAGACGTCAACGACGTGCAGCAGCAGGCGGCAGCGCTCAACATGGCGCAGGAAGTCGTGGCCGAGGCCGACGCCCTCCGCAGCACCCTCGATCAGACCGGGGATGTCGGCGCAGACAAAGCTCTGCTCCGGGCCGACGCGGACGACGCCCAGCACGGGGGTCAGCGTCGTGAAGTGGTAGTTGGCGATCTTGGGACGCGCGGCAGAAATAATGCTGATGAGCGTCGATTTGCCGACGTTCGGGAAGCCGATAAGGCCCACGTCCGCAATGACCTTCAGCTCGAGCTTGAGGTGCATATCTTCGCCGGGCAGACCGGGCTTGGCAAACTTGGGGATCTGGCGGGTCGGGGTCGCAAAATGGCTGTTGCCCCAGCCGCCGCGTCCGCCCCTGGCCACGACAACAGGCTCACTGCCCGTCAGGTCGGCCACGACGAGGTCGGTCTCGGCCTCCTTCAGCACGGTGCCGCGGGGCACGCGGATGACCAGGTCGTCACCGTCTGCGCCGCTCATCCGCTTGGCGCGGCCATTCTCGCCGTCGGGCGCGGTGTACTTGCGCTTGTAGCGGAAGTCCATCAGGGTGGACAGGTTGTCGTCGGCCACAAAGATGATGTCGCCGCCGCGCCCGCCGTCACCGCCGTCGGGGCCGCCCGCCGCCACGAATTTTTCGCGGTGGAACGTCACCGCACCGTCGCCGCCCTTGCCGGCGTGCAGCCAGATCGTGGCGGTATCAATAAAATTACTGGTTGCCATGTGGTACCTCATTTACAAAAAATCACAAAAAACGAGCGAGCCGCAAAGGCCCGCCCGTACCGGTTTTTTTACTGCTTGACCGTGCAGCGCTTGCGGTCACGGCCCATGCGCTCGAAGTGAA
>ERZ827088.4677-NODE-4677-length-11169-cov-4.756973_pt1 | contig 11169 bp, 8 predicted proteins | sample MGYA00519922_ERZ827088 | MGnify/ENA primary metagenome ERZ827088 (study PRJEB31778, sample SAMEA3449254) | human gut metagenome | biome: human gut; feature: human-associated habitat; material: faeces | place: United Kingdom | collected 2010/2012 ... | reverse complement strand
TGATTCTGACACAGCTATATTTAAGTGGAGCAATTTCATTTGCATCGGTTATTGCGGGATTGTGTACAGGGGCCGGAATTGGTCTGGTCGTTTTGTTTAAGGTAAATCCGGATAAGAAAGAAAACGTAAAGATTATTGCAGTATTATATGGAATTGCTGTGGCAGCAGGGCTGATTTTAGAGATGTTTGGTGTGTAATGTGCATGTAATATGGCGTGGAATTGCATTTTTGGAAGAATGTGTTATAATATTGACAACTAGGTAATAGGGCTTAGAGAGATTTAGGAGGAAATAAAATGGCTACAAAAAAAGTAACAACAGCAACCACAAAAGATGTAACTGCTAAAGTAACTGCACCAGAAACTAAGACATCAGAAAAAGCAGAGACAGTAAAGAAAGCAGAGACAGTGAAGGTAGTGGCAGCAGCAGAGCCGAAGAAGATAGAGAAGGAGACTGAGAAGAAAGTCGCAGCTCCAAAGGCAGAGCCAGTAAACTCAATTGTAAAAGAAGAAAAAGCTAAGCCGGAAGAGAAAAAGGCTGAGAAGAAAGCAGAAGAAAAGAAACCGGAAGAAAAGAAAGAGAAAGTCTATCAATCTCTTTCGGCGACGGATCGTGAAACTGCTGATCTGTATGCGGAACTTTATGAAATGGACCGGGAACAGGTCGCAAAGATACAGGCGGAAACAAAGGACTGGGAGCAGACCGGCAGGAAATTGGAACAGGATTTTTTCACCATCCCGGAAAATACCAAGTACCAGATGGAACAGGAAGGCTACAGTCTGGATGATCTGGAACAGGCAGAGAAACTGTCCGTAAAAACCGGACGAAAAGCCATCGAGTTAGCAAAGGAAAAGGGAAAAACATCCGAAAACAGGCAATGGTCTGATGTGGTGAAGGATAGTGAGATTCTCAGCACGGAAGAACAGTTAGGAGTGTCAAAGGAGCAGATACAGCAGTTAAAAGACAAGTCCCTCAGTAAAGAGGAACGGATAGAAGTGGCGGTTCTGTTATTGAATGAGGATTATACCTTTGAGGAAGTGTTGGAGAAGCTGGAAGCCGGGAAAACGGTGGAGGAACTAACCAAACAAGAAGCGAAATAGAACAAGAACCGTATAACATTTATAGTACTTAGTTTTACTATTGATAGTCATGTGATAAATAAAAATGATTAGGAGTACAGGAAAAGGAGTGGATATCTATGGGAAAAATCAAAAAGATGATTACAGGAGTGGCAATCACATTTTTGTGTGGAATGGCGGTGTTTGTTAGTGGCAACACCTGTCTGGCGACCGGAGAATCCTATAACACGGCAACCGAAGCCGCCTACGGGGATACCTTCCGGAGCGTCTATGAAAACAGGCTTGCCGGTTCTCCGTTAGAAGCAGGAGAAGTCAGCGGAGTGGATACCGCAACAGGTCATCTGATGCTTTCCCGTAATGACCTGTCGCTGGACGGAACAGGCGGCATGGATTTTGAACTGAACCGCTACTACGACAGCAACGAAGCCAACTTAGGTCATGCCACAGTGGAATATATTGAACAGTTAGAGGTAGATACCTTCTGGGTTTACTACACGGTGTCAGACGGTTCCCAGAGGCGCATTGTAGTAAACGCCGCCATTTGGAAGAACCATAAGAATGCCTTGAAAAACCTGTTAGTGAAATATGAAAAGGGAGAAGGTTGGAAAGGGGTATCTAAAGATGGAAAAGAACACTATGAGTATGATACCCAGCGGACCAAGATCGTCAGCAATGAGGGACACAACGTATACGGGCTTGCAAGCGGCTGGCGGTATGATTTCCCGTGGATTGAGACTGTCACATTGACTGAGGATGAAGGCTGGGGAAAGAACCCGGCTTACCTTCACTATGGAAGTGCCGGGGGCATAGGTATCGAAACCGAAGCGGATGACGCTACTAAAACCTATTCGATTAAAGGACTGGAAGGCTATGATTATGATGATATCAAACTGGAGGACTGGGACAAGACCGTAGACGGCATTGCCTGCAAATACCTTCTCCGGGATAAAACCGGACTCCGTACTTATTTCAATGAAGACGGTGTCATTGTGCTACAGAAAGACGTCCATGACAACACGGTTACTTTTACCTATACTGATGACATTTATTTCAGTAAGATCACCGATTCTGTAGGGCGGGAAATTGTATTCCACTACAGCGGCGAGGGGGACGAAAAGGCAGTTACCTCTGTCACCGTTCAGGGAAAAAACGTTGACGGAGGTGTGTCTTCTAAGACGATTACCTATGAGACCGAGGAAAAATCCTATACCCCTCATCATGGGGACCGGCTGAACGGCGTGATACTGACCAGTGCAACCGTAGACGGCAGTAAAGAAACGTATTCCTACAAGACTGTGGAGCGGCTGGTCAATACTTCCGGCGCCGGAGTAGCGTCACAGCGTGTTTCCACCAATCAGAGTTATCTGTTGACTAAAGTAACCGCAGACGGAAGCGAACAGCACTATGAATACCGTGCCTGCTCCCTGCGGGGAGAAAAGGAATCCGGAACCGACCAGAAACGGGACGTGGTAACGGAACAGTTCTATGTCACCAGGGAGTATGAGAAGGACACGAAAACCGGGAAAAAATCAAACGGGATCAAATACGATTACTTCCAGAAAAAAGGAAGCGATGACCTCCGTTCCTATGCGGATTTCCGGGAGAAGGAAAAGGAAGAAAACGGCGGCGATGGAATCAGCTATGAAGTATGGCAGTATGGGAACAGCGGGCTGAAAACCGTAACGGTCGTCAGCAGCTTCAATCCCGACGAATATAAAGCCAACGGAAAGTATTACGACTATACTTATAAGAAATCAAAAATCAATGCCAATACCTTGAAATTAAAGAATAATACGAAAAAGAATGTCACCTTATACATATATAATGAAAATAAGCTGCTGACCAACGAGGTCAACTATGGAAAAGAAAAAGAAGAAACCCTTTACAGCTATGATGGCAGCGGGAAGGGTTCCCTTGTGGTGCTGGAAACCGACAAGTCTTATGGGAAAAAAGGAGAGAAAGCAGTTACAACAAAAGAGGGCTATACTTATGACCGTTACCGGAATGTTTTGACCGACAAATCTTCCAAAGCCTATCTGGCAAAAAATAAAGGGAAGGAGCATTTATACACTACAAGCTACACCTATCAGACAGTGCAGGGATACCCTGCTGGGGATGAACCCTTTGTGTGCCCGCTTGTAACAGAGGAATCCTATGCCTCTGCAGCGACAAAAAATAAACTGGTGAGTACACTATCAGCCAATGGGGTTGACTATGCCAGCATTTCTGAACAGAGAAGTGTAAACGGCGGGGCATACCAGACCATTTCCAAGACGGATTTCCAGTATGACGAGCAGGGAAATGAAATCCAGGGGAAAGTCTACCCTTCCTACAGCACGGATGGGGAAAAGGAAGTCATTCAAAACGATTATACCTATAACAGCCTGGGACAGCAGACCAAGAAGAACGTTACGATTACCTCCGCTAAACGTCCACAGGATAACCGTACCTACACGGAAGAAGAAGTGACCTACGATTCTTTCGGTAATGAGTTATCTTATATCGATGAGAATGGTCTAGTATCCCAAACCAGCTATGATCCGGAGACAGGAGAGGAAACCGAAACCATCCATGCGGTGGGAACAGAGTATGAATCCAAAGATAAGGAGTATGTTTCCACAGATGGATTAAAAACCATGACGGTGGACAACTATGGGCGTGTATCCATCGACATCCAGGATGCCTTTGGCAATACCATCATTAGCAAGGATGAAGCAGCAGGCACCTGGACGGAAAGTACCTATGACTATGGGGATGAAGATGACGATAGCAGTAACTCTGATGACAGCGAGGAAGACGAGGATGCTGGAGATGTGGAAATAGAAGAAACTGCCCGTTTAGTGGAAGAAAAGACATATCCCTTTACTCCGGATGAGAAGAAATTCATTATCAATGAAAATGGGGAAACGGTGGCTAACTTTTACATGACTGGAAAAGGGAAGGACATCCTGAGCGGTACGAAGTATTTCTATGATAATCTGGGCAATGAGATCGGAACAGCAGCGTTTAGCAACGGGGAACTGGATGCTGCCCACTGTACTTCCTGGAGTTTTAGTAAAAGCGAGACGGAAGTAACCGGAGAAGACGAGGATGCGCAGACGATTTCTACCAGCTACAGCAAAGAATTAAATCCATCGTCTTATCAGTCAGATGTGGATACCGAAGATTATTACGACCAGTTCAATGATGCCGTATTAAGCGAGACGACTACAGAGAATGTAACCGATGCGGAGGGGAATGCCCTGTCGCAGAAAACCACTACCATCCGGGGAAAGAACCGATCCGAATCCACCACGACTTATGAAACGGACGACTTTGGCAGAACCACAAAAGAGGATACCGTCACCAAGAACTATCAGGATGGCAGGTGGCTTCCTGCCTATGAAACCCAGACTCTCTCCACCTATGATGAGAACGGCAACGTGAGCCAGACGGAGGCAAAGAGCCGGAAAGAAGGGGAGACAGAATGGGAAACCCAGACGGTTAAAACGGATTATGATGAGCAGGGACAGGTTACAAAGGAATACACTCCAAGAGGGACAAAAGAGGATGTTGCCACCAAGTATGAATACGACATCCTCGGACGAATGATTCAGTCCGGGATTCCACAGGAGAAAAAGGATGGAAGTATCAGTTACCAGACCACCAAAACCGAGTACGACAATACGGGAAATGTGACGGAACAGGAAGAACAAATCGATAGTGACAGGACAGCAAGAACCGAGTATACTTATGATAAACAGGGAAACCTTGTCATGGTCAAGAACTGCCTGGATGCAGATAAAGCACAGTATGTCCAGTATGTCTATGATGTGCAGGGGAACAAAGTGCGTCAGTTTACCGGAATGACCAGTCCGCTGACGATTACGGTATCGGAAGTGACGGAAGCAGAAGACAATGCGGATACTTTTTCTTACGCTGGGAAGAACTATCAGTTAGAGGTCAGCGGAAAGAAAAAGGCAGATAGTATTGCTGAGACAAAGTACGAATACGATGGGAAAAACCAGTTAATTTCCTATACCGATCCGGAGGGCAGGACGGAGACCTATACTTATGATGTCAACAGTAACCTGACCAAAACAGTAGATAAAAACGGAAACACACAGAAAAGCACCTATGATTACCAGAACCGTCTGACGGAGATGGTGGCAAAAGAGAAAAAGACGGGGAAAGAAACCACTCATACCTATACCTATAATGCCTATGGGAATGTGGCAACACAGGACAACACTACTTTTACCTATGATGATGTGTCCGGGCGGGTGACAAAAGAGACAACCAAGCTGACTAAGAATCAGGATATAGTCAAGAATTACACCTATGATAGTGCGGGGAATAAGTCTGCCTTTGCAGTCAAAGTGGGAGAGGATACCAAACTTTCCTTGCAGTATACCTATGATGGGGAGTCGAAACTGACCTCTGTCACCGATGAAAAGGGGAGCAAGATAGTAGGATACGGCTATGATACCGATGGAAATCTTGCAAAAGGAACGGTGGATGGAAATGGTATGACAACTAACTATGTCTATGATTACCAGAACCATCTGACATCTCTAAAGAATCAGACAAAGAGTGCCGGGGTGATTTCCGAATACACTTCGGAATACTTAACGAATGGACAGAAATCTAAAGAGACAGCGGATACGATGGATGAGGATGGAAAGAAGTCGAAAAAGACATCTACCTACGTCTATGACCTACTAGGACGTATTACAAAAGAAACAAAAACGGGCAGCGAGGATATTTCCTATACCTATGACAGTAATAATAACCGGAAAGAGACGACGGTTGGCAATAAGGTAACTGCCTATAAATACAATAAGAACGATGAACTGCTCCGCACGGATACCCTGAATACTGATACGGAGGAAGATGCCGTTGTCATCTACAAAAACGACAAGAACGGAAATCAGCTTGCCACAGTCAACCGCTATGAAATCTCAAGTGATAAAAAGGACAGCACCTATGTGGATATCGACGTGACTTTGGGGGATAACCGCCTGAATGAGAACGTCGTGAATCATTATAATGCCCTGAATCAGCTAACCCAGACGCTGACAAAGAACTATAAGGTCAGCTTTACTTATGATGCTGAAGGGCTTCGGACCAGTAAGACCGTGAATGGAGAGAAGACGGTCTTTGTCTGGGACGGGGATCAGTTAGTGATGGAACTGTCCGAGGGTGGAAAGGTGCAGAAACGCTACATCCGTGGCAATGATCTTGTATATGCGGATAAAGGAACGGACACCGAAAAACAGTATTATGTGACCGACCCTCATGGAAATGTGGTACAGCTCACAGATGAAAGTGGAGCAGTCATCAAGACTTATGAGTATGATTCCTTTGGTAATGAAGTGAACCCGGATAGGAAGGATGAGAATCCGTTCCGTTATTGCGGGGAGTATTATGATAAGGAGACGGAGGAGATCTATTTAAGGGCAAGGTATTATCAGCCAAATGTGGGAAGGTTTTTGACGAGGGATAGTTATACTGGGGAAAGTGATGAGCCGCTGAGTTTGCATTTGTATACGTATTGTGAGAATGATGGCATAAATAGTGTTGATCCGAGTGGGCATAAAAAGTATGCAAAAGAAGAGCCTTTGGCTGGTTTAAGTGTTTGGCTTGATAAATACATAAACTCCGACTTGGGCAAGGAGAATAAAAAAGTAATACAAGTGCAGAACTCTAAAAATAAAAAGGTGAAAAATAAAAAGAAAATCAATACACCTTTGTATAATAAACATAAGGTTTTACTAAAGAAAGTAAAATCAAATAATTTATTTAACAGCACTTTGAATAAGTTTGGAAAAAAATATACAAAAAACAAAAAGAAGTATAAAAATATTTCTAAAAGAACAAAATTGCCACCACAGTTAATAGCTGCAATTCATTATCGTGAATCAAGTTGCAATTTTAAGACATATTTACATAATGGGGATCCTTTAGGAAAACCTACAATCCATGTACCAAAAGGAATATATTTCGAAAAATTTACAGATGCTGCAGTAGATGCATTGAAAGAAAAGAATAAATTTCGTAAAAAATATAAATTAAAAGCAGATTCTAAAGATATGGCGGCTATGTTATCATTTGCAGAAGTATATAATGGATTGGGTTACTTTAATAAGGGAGTAGTTAGTCCATATATATATAGCGGAACAAATTTATATAAAAAGGGCAAATTTGTTTCGGATGGAAGTTATAATGCTTCGGTGACAGATAAGCAACCTGGTGTTTATATCCTAATTAAAAAAATAATTTAGTATTATATTGTAGTAGATTGGAGATTATGATTGATGATTAAATTTCAAAAAAAAATTAAAATATTGTTATACTTTTTGTTTTGTGTATTATTTTTAAGTGCGTGTGGTAAAAAAAATCAAGAGACTATACCATCTAATTTAGTAGAGAAAAGCAATTTAAACTCATTTTTTTTAGAAAATAAATTTAAATTAGTAAAATTTAAAGGACGTTTTTCATCTGAGGATGGAGATATTATAGAAAGGGATGTATCAATTCAAATTGAGAAAATAGTTGAATTAAAATCAGGAATTATATATAAATTGAAAATTCAACCAATTAGAGGTGTTTCAGAAGAACGATTACTTTTGGGATTGTTTTATATACAAAAAGATAAAATCTATAAAATTGAACCTACAGAAGAAAATATAGAAATTATCAGAAAAGAGAATAAAATTCCTACAGAAAGTAATATTGTTTGTCAGGAAGGAGAAATAAAAGATAATTTGAAACAAGAACAAAAAGGTTATCACCAATGTCTGTTAGTAAAAGAAGATTTGAGGGAATATCATTCGTATAATAATATGGTTGAATCTGGATATTTTGAGACTTTTATATGGGAAAGAAATATTGGATTAAAATATTATAAAAGTGGTTATGGAGCTGAGTTTAGTTTAGTTGAATTGGAATTATTAAATGAATGATGACAAGTGAGAGTAGAGTCTTACAAAAGCACTAATGGTCCTGTGTCAAGATTTAGCACAAAATAAAATGAGAAGTTCTGCCAACTAAGCTGCTGGCAGAGAACATACCCTCTCTTACATTTTTTCAAAGTCATTAGGAGACATATAGTCGCAGTGACTGTGAATCCTAACGGTATTATAAAAGGTTTCGATATACTCGAATACAAGCCTATAGGCGTGTTTGTAGTTAATAATATTGAATCTGTTAAGCCATTCTCTTTTGATTAAGGAATGAAAAGATTCGATGCAGGCATTATCGTAAGGATAACCACTATGGGAATAGCTTCGCTGCATCTTTTCTGTGACCTCACGCCACGCATTTGAAACATACTGGCTGCCACGATCTGAATGGATAATAAGCGGTAAATCAGTATTACGGCAGGCTTTTGCCTTATTGATTGTTTCGACAACTGTAGATACTTCCATAGTGTCTGCAAGAGTCCAGGCAATGATTTTGCGGGCGTATAAGTCCATAACACAGTTAAGGTATACAAAAAATAACAACAACAAAGGGAAAAACTTGTTTTAAGGCAAGTGACGGTAAATGGTATGATTTATCAAAGGCAGATATGGCCCATAAAGTAGATGCAGTATCATGGTGGAATTCAGTAGGAAGAAAGTATGGTGCTAAGTCGAAGGAAGTGCGAAAATTTATGTTAAATCCAGATAATTACTATTTAGAGCATTATAGTATTAATCGTTCGCAAGGACCTAAATTAAAGCAAACCTATTTACCGCCAACAAAATAATTCATATATTTTTGCTAGAAATTTTATATAATATTTTCTGTTATTGTTAATTTATTACTCCGAACATTATATAAGGATAATATATAGTACATATAATAATCGGAGTAATAATAAATTATGTGATATGTAATCTAAAAAGTTAACAGAGTAGATATAATCATAGAACAGAAAATATATATAATTTGTAAATGATTTCTTGATTATATAAGTGTGAGTGATTAAAATATATATTCAAGAATTAAATTATTAGAAGGAGATTGAGATTATGGAGTTAGATGAAAGAATATATCGAGAAATATGTGATTTAAGCCAAGAAGGGGATCAATATTTGGACGACGATAACTTTGAATTGGCAGAAAAGAAATATTTGGAGGCTCTTGATTTGATACCGAAACCTAAAACGGAATGGGAGGCAAGTACATGGTTGTATGTTGCGCTTGGGGAGGTTTATTTTTTTTCTTCTAAGTATTTAGAGGCGATTTCGTTTTTTAGTGAAGCATTGAAATGTCCGGAAGGGCTTGGAAATCCGTTGATAAATTTAAGAATGGGGCAATGTTACTATGAGTTGGGAAATTATGGTTCTGCAAAGGGTTATCTTCTGAAAGCCTATATGGTTGAAGGAAAGGAAATATTTGAAGGAGAAGATGATAAATATATTAAGTTTGTTGCTCAAATTAGATGATTGGAATTGAGAACCCATTGTAGTAAAGGTGATCTTATATGGCATGGACGGTTAGGATGTCATAATCGATAAAGAGTCTGGAGTAAGAAAGGTCGATTATAGCGAAATAAGACGATGTCTTATTAAGTGAATTCTCAATATCCACAAATTCATGAATTTAGACCAAAGGGAATGGTGTAGACTGGAAATGCTCATCTATGTGGATAAAAAAAGAGAGTTAACAAGAAAAAACAAAGATTATTATTGGAGGAACAAGTTATGGAATGCGATGAAAAGATAGGAGCAAGAATCAGACAGTTTATGGATGATTGTAATACCTTCTATGAACAGGGACAACTGAGTAAAGCAAGAGATTCACTTTTTGAAGCATGGGGTATCTTGCCTGATGAGAAATATATATATGATGAAAGTTACTGGATTGTGGCATTTATTTTGGATTTGTCTATTGAACTTCATGATATGGATGTGGCAAATCAATGGGTAGATAAAATATTAAAATGTGATTTAGAGAGACAGGATGATGGCGATCGTGAGATGTGGGTGGGAAAAGTGTTGTGTGAGTCAGGAAAAACAGATGAAGCAAAAAAATATTTTGAAATTGCATTTAAGAAATCAGAGGGAAGGTGTTTTGTAGGTGATGATGCTAAATATTTATGTGTTATTTCTGCATGAAAGACCGAAAGTGGAAAATTCAAAAACAAAGTTATTATAATAAAGAAATGGTTTAATGGCGAAAGTCAGAAATGATTCAAAAGGAAGAACTTTTCATAAAAGGGAGATATCGCAGCGAAGACGGCTTGTATAGATTAACATATTCCGATGCTTATGGCAAAAGAACTTCAGTCTATTCAAAGGATAAAAAAATGGGTGTTCCAGATCGGATGTGGGCTTTCTTTGTAAACTGTGTTATTACTTGGAAGTAGACATGCGAAAATTACTTGAATACAAAAAACAGTATCATAAAAATGAATATGTAACGGAGTTTGGCACCGAATACGTTTGAATCAAACGGTTTGGTGCCCTTTTTATTGTACCCACTATGGAGCGTTTACACATAATTCTCCGAAAATTCCAAAATAATGGAAATTTCAATCCGTATAATCCCCCTTGATGAAAAATGTATCGTACGATAAATCATACGATTTCGTGCGAAACATATAGGTTGAACGACAAAGCGGCTCGAAACTATACTAAATGTAGTTACAAGTCGGGTGGTGCAAGGAGGAGAGAAAAATAAGAGGTACAGTGAGAAAAAGATTGATGGATTATCTGCAGGACAATCATATGACGGCATACCGTTTTGCAAAGAAAAGCGGAATCCCACAAAGTACGATATGGAGTATCTTGAAAAAGGAAGACTATGAGGTGCGGGAGAAAAACATTCGGAAAATATGTAAAGCAATGGGAATATCAGCAAGTGAGATCATGGAATCCGAAGAGGAAGCAAAACGAAACCTCAGAGCAGGTGAGATCCCGGTGATGCATAAGTATCGAAAGCTGGATAAAAGCGATCAGTTTCGTGTACAAGGGTATATGGATGCATTGCTGGAAAAGCAGGACGGGGAGAAGAGTACATCATGAAATCACCCAAATGACGAAAAAAATTAAAAATGGTTGATTTTTTCTGGGAAATAGCATAGAATAACAGTAACAGGACTCCCCGCACCTCTCACATAT
>ERZ827088.4664-NODE-4664-length-11197-cov-3.321307_pt1 | contig 11197 bp, 9 predicted proteins | sample MGYA00519922_ERZ827088 | MGnify/ENA primary metagenome ERZ827088 (study PRJEB31778, sample SAMEA3449254) | human gut metagenome | biome: human gut; feature: human-associated habitat; material: faeces | place: United Kingdom | collected 2010/2012 ... | reverse complement strand
GAGAACTGATTTCAGAAATGGAACTGCGTAAAGCAGCATAAACACAGGCAGATATACCGTGGACTACCTGTTATGTGGAGACCTGCCGTATCCGGCATGGAAGAAGCGCGTATCCGCGCAAGATCTAAGAAACAGGCGTATCCGCCGATATTTTGTCTGCCGCCTAAAGCGGCCGGAAGCACGTGACTTTAGTCATGTGAGGTTCACTAGCGGTAGAGAATTTCTATAAGGGATGTTGTTGCTTTTTCTTTGATTTAAATCGAATGCATAAGAAAAATGTAAGAAAATTTTCACCAAACGTCATAGATTTTCAGAAGAATATATGGTAGTATAGGGCTAACAAAAAAAGTATGTGAAAAAAATAACAAAGTGGAAAGGAGATGCAGGTGTATGAATAAAAAATTAACAGGTATTTTTGCAATGTGTGCTCTGTTGCTGACTGGATGTCAGGGAGCGAAAGAGAGTAGCAAGGAAATTACGCCGCCGGATACCGGATGGGGGAAAACGGTGGATGAAGTGCTTGCCGACTGGAATCTGGATCGGGACCAGGTGGAAATTTTCTCCGAAACTAACAGTGCAGCCGCGATCGCAGTAGATACAGAAGCCACTGTTTTCGGCGAGCAAACTTCCAGAGTCATGTTTCAGTTTATCAACCTCGATCAGACCGGAGCGACGGGAAAACCAGTATTGTGCGAAGTAGACATCACCTACCCTGATGATGCCGATATGGATACCGTGAAAAAAGAGATGGAAAAATCCTACGGAAGTTCCAAAGACTCCATTACCCGCTATGAGCTGTACCAGTCGCTGGGCGACGATCAGCTCCCGGAATATACTTACAAAAAAGCAGATCAGCTTGCCGTCTGGTCCGGCGAGAGCCTGAAAGATGCGATTCCTTCCGATAAGAGCACCGAATACGAAACCGCCTGGGAAGCATACCAGCCTGGCCTTACCACCGACAACTGGGAGAACTACACCGAACAGGCAAGCATGGCAACCGCCGTATGCGCATACGGCGCAGAAGCATTTCCAATGTTTGAAAAAAACGGTGTCAGCCTCGAAGCTTATCCGGGACTGGTATATGAGCAGGTGAAAAAGTAATATGAAATGTAACTATTCAGAGCCATGCGAAATGGAAGAAAATCGTGAATCATGCTTGCATGAATGAACGGTTTTCTGGAATTTCATATGGCGAGAAGCAACATCGAGATGCAGCGCAAGCGGAATCGAGATGGGGTTCTGAATAGTTACTATGAAATAAGAAAGCCATAAACTCCCGGCAGTGCCGGGAGTTTTTCCGTGCATAGGGAGAAGGAAAAGAGTGTGTCCCGGAAAAATTCATGATATACTGAAAAGAGAAAATTCAACTTTTGGAAGGTTCCCGGAATGTCTGTTTTGGAAGAGAGGTGATTTCCTTGAAACGTATGAAAAAGAGAAAAATCACTGTGTTAGCTGGAGTGATCCTTTGCGTGATTGCAGGATGTCTGGTAAAAAGAATGACGGCGGTGTATACACAGAAAGAAAATCCCATTGGTCCTGAGCGGGGTACGACAGATGTTTTCCTGACGGCAGCAGATTTCATCTCAGAAAAATCGGATCAGGAACTGCTGCAGGAAATCGAAACCTTTGATACGGACAAAGCCGAGATGATTTATCTTTATATCCCGGAAGACACCGGAGACGGAATGTCCTTTGCGATCACGCGCGAGGATCATCCGGAGGAGATGGACGAAATTCTCTCGACCATTTACGGAGAAAAAATTTCCTGCCAGAAGCCAAAACAGGTATTCAACATGACAGAGAGGATTTTGTATGATTATAACTGGTATGTTCTGATCTACGATCATGAGATGAATCAGATGGCGCTTGTATTTCTGTATTCCGATGATGTGATTGTATACAATGGTCATGTACTTCAGACAACAGAAACGTATGATGAAAGCATTCGCCCGTGTATTTTAAAACTGAAAGAGGAGAATCAGGAAAAACTGAAAAGCGGAGAGGCAACACAAAGAAGGGTTGCGATTCCATAGAAAAATAGAGAAAAGCGTGCCTGGAGAACAGACACGCTTTTTAACGTCATGCAGAATGAAAAAGTCTGATGAATATTTGGAAGTACGATTTTAATTTGCACAATTCCGCTCACACAGGAACGCCAGCCCTTTCAGCAGAAGGTTCGGGTCATAGATATGAGGATGTAAAACGAGCGGTTCGACGAAGCGTGCCGCGCCGCCGGTGAGGATGAGGGTGGCGGGGGAGCCGAGTTCGGCTTCGATGCGCTGGACCATTCCGTCGAGCATCGCGGCCATGCCGACGATGGTGCCGGAGAGAATGCATTCTTCGGTGTTTCTGCCAATGATGCGTTTCGGGATCTGGAGGTCGAGCCGCGGGAGCTGGGCGGTCCGCTCGGAGAGGGCGCCAAGTCCCATATCGAGTCCCGGTGCGATGGCGCCGCCGCAGAAGACGCTGTTTTCCCGGATGACATTGAAGGTCGTCGCTGTTCCAAGATCCACGGTGATGACCGGCAGCGGATAATGTGCGGCGGCCCAGGCTGCATCAACGAGGCGGTCGCGGCCTACTTTTTCCGGTTCCGGGATGGAAAATGTCATGCCGAGATCACTTTCGGATGTGACGAGCAGCGGTTCTGTGCCGAACAGATTACGGACACATTCCTGCAGAAGCGTCAGAACCGACGGAACAACGCTGGAAATGATGACGCCCTGAAAGTCGGACGGGGAAAGATTCTTGTCTTCAAAAAGCTGCTCGATCGCAGATTCATACTGGCTGGCAGACCAGGTGTGGTTGATGTCAATCCGGGCTGTGAATTCGAGGGAATACGCTTGCTGCGGTGCGGTCCGGACGCCGCCGAGCGTAACGGTTGTGTTCCCGATATCAATGGCTAAAATCATAAAAATACCTCGCGATTATTTTAAAAGTAGAGCTCTTTTGTCCTTTTATTATAAAGCCTTTTTGCATCAATGGCAAACAGGATTGGTTGTAATCTGTTTTTCTGTCTGCTATACTTAAAACTATCATAGGAAAAAAGTTGCTTCGAGGCAGCAGAACGGAGTTACAATGGAAAATCTTGACGGAAAATGTGTTGTACTTGGTGTGACGGGCGGAATTGCCGCCTATAAAATGGCAAACGTAGCGAGCGCTCTTCGGAAAGCCGGAGCGGATGTGCATGTCATCATGACCGAAAATGCGACGCAGTTCATCACCCCGCTGACGTTTGAAACGCTGACGAACAATCGCTGCGTGGTCGATACGTTTGCGCGTGATTTTAAATATGAGGTGGCGCATATTTCACTGGCAAAAGCAGCAGATCTGATTCTGATTGCTCCGGCTACCGCCAATGTGATTGCGAAAATGGCGCATGGTATTGCAGATGATATGCTGACCACGACGGTGCTCGCATCACGGTGTAAAAAGCTGGTTGCACCGGCGATGAATACGGCGATGCTGGAAAATCCGATTACGCAGGATAATCTGGCGACGCTGAAAAAATACGGCTTCGGCATCATTGAGCCGAGCGTGGGAATGCTGGCGTGCAAGGATGTCGGGAAAGGAAAACTGCCGGACCCGGAGGTGCTGCTGGATTACATTGCGATGGAACTGGCGCGCGAAAAAACGCTTGCCGGTGTGCGCGTTACCGTGACCGCAGGCCCGACGCAGGAATCCCTCGATCCGGTGCGGTATCTGACGAACCACAGCAGCGGCCGCATGGGATACGCGATTGCGCGGGAGGCGATGCTCCGCGGCGCGCAGGTGACGCTGATTTCCGGCCCGGTTTCATTAGCCCCGGTTCCGGGCGTTGCGATGCGACCGGTGACGACGGCGAAGGATATGCTGGAGGCGGTGCAGGAGACATTGCCGGAGACAGACATTCTGATCAAGGCGGCCGCAGTTGCCGATTACCGGCCTGCGACAGTGGCGGATCAGAAAATCAAAAAGAAGGACGGTGACATGAGCATTCCGCTGGAGCGCACCGACGATATTCTGGGATGGGTGGAAAAGAACCGTCATCCGGGGTTGTTTGTGTGCGGCTTCTCGATGGAAACCGAGAACATGGTGGAAAACTCGCGTGCAAAGCTGGAGAAGAAGCATCTGGACATGATCGCGGCGAACAATCTGAAGACGGAGGGCGCCGGCTTCAGTGTGGCGACGAATGTGGTGACGCTGATCACGAAGGACGGCATCAAGGAGCTTCCGCTGATGGGAAAAGACGAAGTGGCTGGCTGCCTGCTGGACGAGATTGCGGCACGGCGGTGATCTTATCGGAATCCGGCATATTTTTTCGTTTCCTGGTTGACGCGGGAAAAATGAATGCGTTATAATAAGCACAGGCGCAGCGGCGCACTTTACTTTTACGAAAACAACGAACGATAGGATAGATAAACGTGGAAACGGAAACAGGGGAAGGCTATGCAGAGCTTTCTTCCGTTTCTGTTTCGTTTTTTTAGGAGAAATTCGGATATGATATTTGAAACACATGCACATTATGACGATGAGAAATTTGATGAAGACCGCGCAGAGCTGCTTTCCTCGATGCAGGAAAACGGAATCGGGCGTATCATCAATGTCTCGGCAAATCTGGAATCACTGGAAAATACAAGAAAACTGATGGAAGTGTATCCGTTCATCTACGGCGCGTTCGGCCTTCACCCGGATGAGGTGGGCGATCTGAACGAGGACGTGATGGCGCGGATGCGGGAACTCTGCCGCATGGAAAAGGCGGTCGCGGTCGGTGAGATTGGCCTTGACTATTACTGGGACAAGGAGAATCATGAGAAGCAGGAATACTGGTTCCGCCGTCAGATTGCGCTTGCTCGGGAAGAAAAACTTCCGATGATTATTCACAGCAGGGAGGCGGCGGCCGATACGCTCCGCGTCATGAAAGAGGAAAAATCGGAGGAGATCGGCGGCGTCATTCATTGTTTTTCCTACTCTGTGGAGATGGCAGAGGAATACCTGAAAATGGGATTTTATCTTGGCATTGGCGGCGTGGTGACGTTCAAAAATGCGAAGAAGATCAAAGAAGTGGTTCAGATGGCTCCGATGGAGCGCATTCTGCTGGAAACAGACAGTCCGTATCTGGCACCGGTTCCGTACCGGGGAAAACGAAATTCTTCTCTGTATCTGCCGTACGTGGTGCAGGAGATCGCAGAACTCAAGGGAATTTCGGAAGAAGAAGTCATTGAGACAACAGAGAAAAATGCGGTCAGACTGTTTCGAGCAGAGGAATAGGAAGCGATACCAGAGGTGTTTCTTCTGTTTTATTTGTTCGGATCAATTCCGTCTGGCCGGACAAATTGAATAGGAGAAAGCGAAAATGGTTGATAAAACAATGATGGGCGACAAATGCGCCGAGCTGGTGCGCGCCGCGATGATCGGTGCGCTCGCAGTGACACTGGGAAACCCGACAGCCGTTTATGCAGCAGAAGAGGAAACGGCCGATCCGGGACAGATTGGAATTGAGATTGCAGGGGAAGCAGCCGTTGGGGCTGCTTCTTTTTGCGTGGAGGAAGATGCGGCGGAGGAGGCACCTGCGGAAGCGGAAGAGGTGACAGAACCGGAAGGTACGCAGAATGATGAGATGGAAGAGGAAAGTGGATCCGAGGGAAAAGAAGATGAGACAGTCCCGGAGGAACCGGAACCGCAGGAGCCTGACGGCGGAGAGAATGCAGGAATGACGGAACCGGGAAAAACGGGCGAGACAGAGCCAGAGGGGCCGGAAAATGCAGAACCGGGAGAGGCAGGCGAGACAGAGCCAGAGGAGCCGGAAAATCCAGAACCGGGAGATCAGGGAGACATGCCGGAAACACCGGGAAACAGCGAAATGGATGGACCGTGGCCGGGCGAAGGGGAAGATATTTCCAACGATCCATGGCCGGGGCAGGAAGAAATCGGCGGCGGAGATGGGGAGCAGATGGAACCGCCGGAGGAAGAAAACGGATCTGCAGGAAGTGATGATGCAACTGGTGGGGACAAGACGGCAGAAGTCTCTTCGGATTCTGACTTATCACAGTCTGCGGAACCGCCAGCCGCCGAGGCTGAACCCGTCTTTTCGGCAGAGCAGGAAGCTGAGCGCACGCGGGAAAGCTACAGTGAGTGGCAGGCGGCAGAAGCTGAAAAAGTCACGATTTCCCGTATGCCGTGGCTGTTTCATACGGTTGAAAAAACATATGCTATCGCCGATGTGAATTCCTGGCTTCACGTCCGCGAAGGAAAAGGCACAAATCAGAAAATCGTCGGAATCCTGCCGAAGGGAAGCCTCTGTTATATTTTAGCGGATGCGGATTCTGACTGGGTTTATGTGGAATCCGGCGATGTCCGTGGATTTGTCTGCGCGCGGTATCTCCTGCGCGGAGAAGAGGCTGAAAAAGAGGTAAACCGTTGGCAGGAGGAAAGTTTTCCCATGGCGGAAATGTGGGTGAAGCCATGGAATAATAAGGCGTACACCTATACATATGCAACGACGAGAACACTTCTTTCTTCTGACGAAGCGCGCGGCGAGGTCCTGCAGTACGCGAAAAAATTCCTGGGAAATCCGTACGTCTGGGGCGGGACGAGTCTTACAAACGGCTGCGACTGTTCCGGCTTTGCCCAGCAGATTTTTGCTAATTTCGGGTATACCCTTCCGAGAACCTCACGCCAGCAGGCGAAAGCTGGAACACGCATTCCGGTGCAGGAGGCAAAGCCTGGTGATCTGCTGTTTTACCAGCGGGAGAGCGGGTTTATTTACCATGTCATGATTTATCTCGGTGATGGAAAAGTAATCCACGCTGGAAGCGAGGCGACGGGGATTCTGATTTCAGATTTTAACTATGAGAAATCGACAGAATTTGCTGTGCGGGTGATTTCGGAGGAAATACGTGAGAGCAAAATAGAAACGGGAGATGTGGATAATGGGAGAAAAGAAGGAAACTCTGTGGATAACCAGACAACAGAAAACGGGAATGGTGGAAAACAGAAGGCGGGAGCAGAAAATGTGCAGAATACAAGTGCAGAAAACAGTACCGCAGGTGATCGGTTGGAAAGCGCTTCGGGAAAATATCTCGGCAATTTTAAACTGACCGCTTACTGCAACTGCGCCGTCTGCTGTGGCCGCTGGGCGGGCGGCCCGACCGCATCCGGAAAAATGCCGGTGCAGGGCCGGACCATTGCAACCGGCGTTCTGCCGTTTGGAACGAAGCTGAATATCGGCGGAAAAATTTACACGGTCGAGGACCGTGGCACGCCGTACGGCCACATTGATATCTATATGGAACGCCATGCAGACGCAGAGGAGTTCGGCGTGCGCTACGCGGATGTATATCAGTCAGAAGAAATCTGATAAAATTTGCCGATCACGGCGGCATGTGCATCCGTGCCGTGGCCGATATACGGAGTCCTTGCAATCGGGAGATCCGGTCCGGCCGCCTGGCGGACAAGCTGCGGCATATCCGGCGTCAGCTGGTCGCGTTCCATCTGGGAAAATGTTCCGAGGAGAATACCATTGATCTGTTCAAAGGCATGCATCATTTTCAGCTGGGACAGAAACGTAACCATCTGCGGAACGCCGCCGCCCATGGCTTCGAGGAGCAGGATTTTTCAGCGGAAATCCGGCTGAAAATCCGTTCCGGTGAGCTTCAGAAAACAGCGGATATTTCCGCCGATCATCACACCTTCCATGTGATCGCCCTGCAGAAATGTGCAAGGGAGGTCGAAGAGGCTGGGAGACTGCCCGGAAAAAGCGTTTTGGAACAGAGTGATCTGTTCGGCGCTGTGGTCGTACAGCAGATTTCGAACCTGATACAGCATCGACTCATTTCCAGTCGCAGTCGTGACAGCATTGACAATCGTCGTGAGATCACTGTATCCCCAGAAGCGCTTGCCGGAGGCGGCGATGACAGAAAAATCCAGATACGGCAGAACTTCATTCGCCATATCGCCGCCGGAAACATCAAAAATATCCGTGATTTCTGGGTCACAGTAAAGGTTCATCAATGCATCCGCCCGCTCCGCGCCCGTGCCGGAAAAGCCGGAACCGTTGTCGAAGAGGCAGGGGCTTAAAACAGGATCGAAGCCCAGCTCCCGCAGAATCTGACAGAGACGCGCCAGATCGGCGGAAAAGGAAGGATGCATGGGGTTGGAGCAGGCGGTAATACCAATTTTATGAGACATAAAGATTCCTTTCTCGGAGTAAAACAAGGCAAAATCTGCATTTTCGTGGCACACCGGTACAGCTTTTTCTTTGAATTTGCAAAGCAGATTTAGAGATCGCCGGTGTTTGCAGAATGCCGTTTTGGACAAAAATTATAAAGCTTTGAGGTCGTCAATCAGTGTCTGCACTTCCTCTTCCGTCGTTGCCCAGCTGGTGCAGAACCGCGCAATATTTCCGCCGTCCGTGGATTTCCCCATTGGCTCGAAAATATAGCGTTTTTCCAGAGTTTCCTTCTGCGCATCGGTGAGAATCACAAACTGCTGATTCGTAAAACTCTCCACCCAGAATGGAATCCCCTGCGCCGCAAATGCTTTGCGGAGTTTCATGGCAAGTTCATCGGCGCGGCGTGTCGCAGTAAAATAAAGATCATGCCCCAGCAGGCAGTGGAACTGCAGTCCGAGCAGCCATCCCTTTGCGAGGACAGCGCCGTTCTGTTTCATGTAGGCTTTGAACCGCTTTTTCAGCGAGTCAGCTGTAAGCACAACGGCCTCACCAAACAGCGCACCGCATTTCGTTCCGCCGAAATAGAAAACATCTGTGAGAGCAGTGAGATCCTCGAGAGAAACATCATTCTTCTCTGATCCAAGCCCGTATCCAAGCCGTGCCCCGTCCACAAACAGATACATATCATACTTCCGGCAGACCTCGTGAATCTTCGTCAGCTCCTGCAGCGAATACAGCGTTCCCTGCTCAGTCGGAAATGAAAGATATACCATCTTCGGCTCCGTCAGATACTCCGGCTCACCGCCTTCATAATAAGCCGCCGCACACGCCGCAATCTGTTCCGCCGAAATTTTACCATCCGTATTCGGCAGCTCCAGAATCTTATGCCCGGTATTTTCAATCGAAGCCGCCTCATGGCAGTTAATATGTCCGGTATCCGCCGCAATCACACTCTGCACCGGCGAAAGCGCTGCCGCCGTCACAATAAAATTCGCCTGCGTCGCCCCCGGAAAAAAATGAACCGCCGCATCCGCACAACGAATCTTCTCCCGAATCAGCTCCGCAGCCTTCTCACACCATTCATCCTCCCCATATCCACCATAACTGTTCCCATTAATAGCCCCCAGCGCCTCCAGAATCTCCGGGTGTGCACCGTGATTGTAGTCATTATTAAATCGTATCATCAGTTTACGTTCTCCTTAATTTGAATTTGAAAAATGCTGTTTCCATTATACGGCATCCGAAGGAAAACAGCAATTGGAGAACAAAAAGAGAAAATGCAAAAAAATGCAGAAGGAGGATTATGTCCGATATGGCGAGGACATAACGGCGGCCCCCAGTCTGAGAACTTGGCGAGGTTGATGATAAGTATGTTATCGGAACAGCTGAGATCCTGTCATTTCCTTAAAAAAGGTATGGAAACCAAAACAAAGAAATGCGTTAGGGATTCAAATGAATGGCAGGAAGTCCGACACAGCCATATTATCGCAGAAGTCTGTGAAAGCAGATGGAGAAAAGGGCTGTGCACTTTATAGCTTCAAGAACAAAGAACTATGCAGACAAAAGAGAGCTGATGAACATGGTGAATGAGTTACTTGGAATACAGTATAATATTGCAAAAGCAAACAGAACCGACAGAAAGGTTCAGAATCTTGCAGCCTACATCAATGCGGATACGCTGAGAGCAATCCATAAGACTATGGACAGAAAGAAAGCGTATGGGATTGATAAGGTGACAAAAGAGGATTACGAAAAGAATCTGGAAGAAAATCTCGCAAATCTTGTGAAAAGGATGAAAAACGGAAGCTATCGCCCGAATCCAACAAGGCGTGTTTATATTCCGAAGGAAACAAAAGGCAAAATGAGACCGCTTGGAATCTCCTGTTATGAAGATAAACTGGTGGAAAATGCGATTGCACAGATACTGGAGCAGATTTATGAACCGAAGTTTTATAATGAGAGCTTTGGATTCCGCCCGAACAGGAACTGCCATCAGGCAGTAAGGGAAATCATAGAGATGGTGCAGTATCGAAAGACAAACTATGTGGTAGAAGCAGACATTAAAGGTTTCTTTGATAATGTAGACCATGAATGGCTGATGAAGATGTTGGCACATGATATAGCAGACCGGAAATTCCTTGAGATCATAGAGAAATTCCTGAAAGCCGGAGTCATGGAAAATGGCAAATATCTCGACAGCGAACGGGGAACCCCACAGGGAAATGGAGCAAGTCCGATACTTGCAAATATATATCTGCATTATGTATTGGATAACTGGTTTGATGTAATTGTGAAGAGACAGTGTAAAGGAGAGTGTTATCTTATCCGATACTGTGATGATTTTGTCTGTTGTTTTCAGAACCAGTATGAAGCAAAAATATTTAAGCAGAGGCTGGAAGAACGCTTTGCTAAATACGGACTGGAGCTGGCGGAAGAAAAGACGAAGATATTGGAATTCGGGAGGTTTGCCAGACACAACAGAAGAGCAAGAGGAGAGAGAAAACCAGATACCTTTGACTTCCTTGGTTTCACGTTTTATTGCGGAATGGACGGAAAGAGAGAGTTTTTCCGTTGTAGGGTAAAGACGAGCAAAAAGAAATTCCGCAGTAAAATTAAAGCAATGAAAGAGTGGATAAAGACACATAGGACAATACCATTGGAATTGATATTTAAAACAGTGAATGCAAAATTGCGGGGACATTACCAGTATTATGGAGTGACCGACAATACAAGGGAAGTGAAGAATTTCCTAGTACAGACAAAATGGTTATTGTATAAATGGCTGAATCGGAGAAGCCAGAAAAGAAGTTATACGTCGGATACTTTCTTTAATGGACTGCTTCGAACATTCCCATTGTTAGAACCAAGTATTAAAGTAAGTTTGTTTTATAGATAAAGTATGAAATATAAAGTGAAAAGCCGTATGCGTTAATAGTGCACGTACGGTTTTGCGTAGGGGTATTGGGAGTAATCCCCATATCTACTAGAGGAATCTGGAAATCTAAAAACAGACACAAATACTTATTACAATATCACATTATTTTCGTC
>ERZ827088.4660-NODE-4660-length-11207-cov-2.642844_pt1 | contig 11207 bp, 7 predicted proteins | sample MGYA00519922_ERZ827088 | MGnify/ENA primary metagenome ERZ827088 (study PRJEB31778, sample SAMEA3449254) | human gut metagenome | biome: human gut; feature: human-associated habitat; material: faeces | place: United Kingdom | collected 2010/2012 ... | reverse complement strand
TATAAAAATGCGTATTATTCTGCAGCTCCGATACGCTGTTGTTAAACGAATAATCAAGCGTGTCAAATCTCGCATGGCGCACAACACTGTTAGAAGCGTTCTGAATCTCTAACTGAATATTGCGCATATTATTGCAATCTTCAAGGTAATATTTAAAGCTCAATTGATAAAGCGTATCGGCTTCAAGAGTGCAGAATGATGTATTTAAGCCCAAAATTGAATTCCAGGCGTTTACTTTATCGTTATAAAGATGAATTGCTTTGCCGCCGAAATGCTCGTTATAAGCAATTTCATTATGCACCATCGAGGTCGTATAAGCAATTTCCTCAATTCTGCTGATGTTTTCAAAGGTTTCGCATTCAATAGTATCTGCGGGAGCTATATGAAAATCGTCAAAGGTAACATCAAGGTCGCCGAACTGTTCGAGATGTTGCCAAATTCCGCCCTCAATAAAGAAACCCGTATCGCTGCCGTCGGCTTTGGTATGCATCCTTAATCCGATAACCACCGTGCCGTCTGCTTCGCGCCTCGCATTGTATTTAATTGTGTTTGTACCTTCCAGATAAATAGGGATGTAGCCGTTAAAGCGCGCATACTGTCCGCCTGTTGTGCGCACCTGGAAATTACAGAGGTTGTAAGCATCATTATTCAGCTGTATGTCGGGAGTTTTATAGGAAAAGCTGATGTTGTAATCGGTATCGGGAACCAAAGCTATTTTATTCAAATCGGTTCTCACCAATTCAAGCCAGTCTTCCTTTGCGTTTGTTATGCGAAGACCCTTTCCCGAAGCGGCATTATTTTCGGTTATTTCTTTACCGGTAGCCTTTGAAGTAAAAATTGTATCGGATATGGAAGCGGCGGCATCAAATTTTTCATATGTTTCGGCAGGCTTAAGAGCTGTAAGCCTGACATCGTCAATATACATTTTTATCGGACTGTTATCGCAGGACTGAAGCTTTAACCAGCCGTCATCGGCTTCGTTATACATAAATACAATATTAAAGGTTTTTATATCGCCTTTATCCTCAATTGAGGTGTATATTCCGGATTCAAAAAATCCGGGAGTGCCTGCCCAAATATTCCCGGCATGCGTGTTGAAACGGGCATATTTGCCGTTACTCAAAACAAATTGAATATTGCTGTCTTCCGTACTTACCATTTTATAAGCAACAGAAAAACGGTAGTAAGTATTCGCTTTAAGAGCAAGCTCATACAGAGAAGTGCCGAACAAATTGCACCAATCGGCGGTGGATTCAATATACAGGGATTTGTTTCCGCTTATAGGATTGTCCGATTTGATTTCCTGAACGACAGCGTCCGACCAAAAAGCCGTATCGTCAAACAGATTGCTCGCATTTTCAAATGTTTCGTATTCTTCATACTTCGGAGCAGCAGCCGAGGCCTGCATCATCTGAAAGCCAAAAGTCGGAATTACCATAATAACCAATGCCAAAACCAAGGAAATTTTCTTTTTCATTTCTTTTACTCCTTTATTCAATAAAAATACAGCCACCTACCGTGTGATTATTGTAACATATCACAATATCGATTTGTGGCTGTACTTATATTTTGTTACTGATTTTTTATGACAGTTGACGGGAGTACGGAAATAAATCAAGCCTTCATATCAAAAAGCGTGGTTTTTTCGTAATTAGAAGAAACCTTCTTTTTATATTGCATGGGTGTAATTTGAATTTTCTTTTTAAAGGCGACAATAAAATTTGACACATTGCCGTATCCGCACATTTTTGCAATCTGTTCAATAGAATAATCGCTTTCAAGCAGGAGCCTTTGCGCGTGGCTGATTCTGACATTGGTAAGGTATTGCTTCATTGAAATTCCGACATTTTCATTAAATATATGTCTTAATCTGTCATAGCTGTATCCCATTCTTTCACTGAGCAAAAGGAAATTAATCGGGTGTGAATACATCATTTTTAAATATTTTTTAACTCGATCCGCAATTTCATTTTCGCTGTCACTTTCCTCGCAAAGGCGGTAAATCTGAAGCAGTAATTCATACAGCATCGTTTCAATAAGTTCAATATACTTTTTATCATCCAAAAGATTTTCCAAAATGATACGGTTCATAGTTTCATAAATCATCTTTGTGGAATGTGTCTTGGCAGAAATAACCCTTTCGGTTATAAGCGATGAATCATAGCTTTCACATTCTACAATACAAAACAGCACACAGCCATCTTCCTGAAACAATTCATCATGCTTTGTATCGGGCGGAATAACCGCAACATCACCCGGAGCAAAGGAATACGAATCTCCGTTGATTGTCGTGAGTCCGCTCCCCTCAAGATAATAAACTATTTCTATGCCGCTGTGTGATTGAGGCAAAACATAATGACCTTTCTCATGCAGGCAGCTGTTATATTCGATTAAATTACACTTCATCCTCCGACTTCCTCCCGCATTCAGCAGATAAGCGCGTCACACTTTATAAATGATTTCATATATGTTGTTTTTGTATCTTATTACTAAATTATACAATAACCGATAAAATAATTCAAGTTTTTTTATTTGAAAATACATCATTAAAGATATCGGAATAATAATTGAATCTTTTTAGAATTTATTCTGAAAATTTTGAAAAATGGCTTTTGGGATTGTTTTGAAACCGAAATATTTTATCCCGGATTCAGTCAATCGCAATTAATTCAAAGTGTAATCGGTATATAAAGCCGCAAGTGCATCTCCCAGCATATAATTGAGATTATCCGGTATGCCTCTGCTGTAAATTCCGATGTTGGTTTCAGAAGATGTCAAACAGAATTCAACATATCCCTCATCATTAACGGAAAGCCTGCACGGTAATATTTCTTCCCTTAAGGCAATTTCGGATTTATCAGCCATATCATTCGGCAAATACCGGTAGCCGTCTTTTGTTTTTACCAAAGCTCTGCCGGCGACATTCATCCATATCGCAGTTTCCCAAACATTGTGTTTTTTTACAGTATCTATTATTTTTTCCGATATAATATCATTTTCCAGACAATTTAAAAAATCCGGGCGTTTACTTCTTGAGAAAACATATGTCATATACCTGCGCAGCTGCGGGTGCATTTTGTGAACAAAAGAAATATCGTCCAATTTCCAATAGGTGTTGTTTGCGCCTATATCGAACGGACCGTTTTCGGTTGCACACGGATAAAAATATATCGGAAGATCCGAACGCATTATCCTGACAAAAGCAAGCGGATCAAGCAAAACATTCCACTCAAGATAATGTCCGGATGAACCTGCCGAAACATGTATCCGAGCTATCTTTTCCTTCAAAAGTTCAGGTTCTCTGTTATATGCCGCCGCAAGAATACGAAGCGAGCCGAAGCACAAAATGTGTACCGGCTCATTTGTTTCCCTCAAAACCTCAATAAGCACATCGGATGCATTCATAAATTTCGAGCATTTTTCAAGCCTGTCATACTCGGTTTTCATTCTTTCAAATGCCCCTATACCATACTTAACCGATTTCCCGAATATATAATTGCATTGCGCAACGGGAATAATGCCCGGCTCCCTCAATTCGATTTCCGAACCGTTTGATGTATCAGGCTGCCTTTGATGTCGGTATTCTTCGGTAACATCCAATAAAACCGCCTTCAAATCAATTTCCGGAAGTGCATATGCGGTTAATATATCAAAATTATCTCCCGGATCCTGGTACGGATGGTATAAATCCGTAATATCAATAATAGGTATTTTTTTCAATTTTTAACCTCCGGTTAGGCAAGCGAGAATAATCCGAACCCGCCTAAAACGGCGAATTTTCGGCATATTTTCACTTGTCGTCTTTGTAAGGCGTCAGCCTTACTGCATCCTCCGCATAAAAATCCACTCAAAAATGCGCTCATTTTAGGTCGCAGATTTTTTAAGTAGCGGATTTTTTGCAGTGCAAGGCACAAAACGCAGTTAATCCTAACGGATTAACGAGTATTTTAACACAGCAATGCGGGAAATTCGTACTCAAAAAACGGGTTCGGATTATTCTCGCTTGCCTAGTGTGAGAGGACTCGAACCTGCGGTTTGCTCCTTTGCGGTGCCCATGGTTGCTGTGCTGCCGCTTGCAACTGCCGACTGCGGCGTTTTGTTTTACTCGCTGTATCATCCGCAGGATGCGCTCGCAACCTCGCCCATCACCCGCTCCGAAAGTCCTCATTCGTAGGAACGGGGATTTCCGACTGTAGACAAGCCTTAAGAGAGGCTTGCCGTTTCGGTTTATAGATGATTAAAAAACACGTTTAAAAGAACACTGATTTTTCTTTTCCGTTTTTCTTGTGCGGGAATTCACGGATTCGGATAATATATTCGAGATTTACCGCCTGCAGCTCGTTTTTGTTTTCAATCAAAATTCCGGTATCGTCGACCTCCTTTATAACTCCGGTTACCGTACCGGTAGTGTCGATTACGGTGTATACTATGCATTTTTTGCCTATGAATCTTTTTGCAAGCTCTTTCATATTGTAATTGTCCTTTCTTTTTTTCTTTGAATTATGAATTACAGCAATTTTGGTTTGGCGGTCTCTGAAAAGAAAAATAATTAAACAAATTAAGAAGGGGAGTAAAAAGTAATAATAATCGTTCAAAGCATCAACCTCCGAGCAGATTTGAAAGCTCTGCAAGATTCGCAAGCGTTAATTGCTCGGAGCGCGCCGTTTCGGAAATGCCTAGCGTATCAAGTGCGTTTCTTATGCGCTCCTTTTCAATGCCCGCAGTGTTTGAAACGGTATTTACAAGCGTTTTGCGGCGCTGTGCAAAGCAGCATTTAACAAGGCGGAAGAACGCCCTTTCGTCATTTACCTTAACCGGCGGCTTTTCGAGTATTTTAAGCTTTATAACGGCGGAATCCACCTTAGGCGGCGGCATAAAGCTTTCCTTATCAACTCCGAAAAGGATTTCCGGCTTTGAGTAGTAGCTCACGGCAACGCTCACCGCGCCTGCCTCTCTTGTTCCCACTTCGGCGCAGAGCCTTTCGGCCGCTTCCTTTTGCACCATTACGGTGACGGTGTCTATCGGCAGTCTGCTTTCAAGCAGGGTCATAATTACGGGCGAGGTTATGTAATAGGGGAGATTGGCGCACACCGCGACCCTCTCGCAATCCGCGAAATGCTCTTTTATGAGCGCTTTCAGGTCAAGCTTTAAGGCGTCGCCGTAAATTACTTCAACATTTTTACAGTCGGCAAGGGTTTCGGGCAGCACCTTTTTTAGCCGTTCATCAAGCTCAATTGCCACGACCCGTTTTGCGGCTTTTGAAAGCTCCGCTGTGAGCACGCCGAAGCCCGGGCCTATTTCGAGTACTCCCGTATTTTCATCACAGGCGGCGCGCGCCATGGCAGGGCAGACCTCCGGGTCTGTTAAAAAATTCTGCCCGAGCGATTTTTTAAAGGTAAAGCCGTTCTTTGCAAGCAGCGAACGGACGGTATTTATATCGGATAAATTCATAGCAAAACTCCTAACAAACAAATTATATCGCAGAAAAATATTATTTGCAATAAATTTTTGTTGAGAAATCGAAGGATATATTGTATAATGGAAGCATACAACAGAATGTAGGTGAATTTCAATTGGATAACAGGTATTATGAAAAGGTAATTGAGGAAATGCAGCCATTCCTCGATGAGCAGGGCTTTAAGGCGCAGGAAAACGGAAATTTCAAAAATGACAAGCGCGAAATAAAGATTGCTTATGATGAGGCACGGCAGATGTATACGCTGTCGGCGGCGGATATAGGCGAAGAGGGTGACGGCGAGCTGAAGGAAATAGAAGCGTGGCTTTTTGACGACAGCCAAAATGCCAAGGACGCAGCGGCGGTCGGTGTGGATTTCACCGCTACGCTCCGCAAAAACATGGGCATACGCTTAAAGCGCACGGCGGACGGCAGCAATGTTGAATTACCGTCCTTTTCAAAGGGCGGCAGCATTACCGTTACGGGCTTTGCAAAGAAAATGCTCGATTTCTTCCCGGCGCTTAAGGATGAGTATAAGAATCACATAGCGGTAAACGGCAACTTTTTGTATCTCAATTTTTTCGGCGAGTATTTGGTGCCGAACATCAAGCAGGTAATGGCTTCGGGCAATAAAAAGCAGATTAAAAAGCTTTACGATATTTTAGAGGATATGTATGTAAAGGGCGACCGCGATACCGTAAATTCCGTTGTGGCGGTGCTTTGCGCTGCTGCGTATAACGATGAGAAGGCTACTGCTGCAATTAAAGAAATGCTTGATACGGATAAGCATTTCCTTTCATCCTTTGAATGCTTTATGCCGATGCTTGCGAAAAACAAAAAGCTCACGGCTTCGCTTATAAAATAAATCGAGGGGGTAATTTTATGGAGTATGTAATTATTGGAATCATAGTGCTGGCGCTGATACTTTTATTTGCAAATGTAAGGGTAGTGCCGCAGGCAACCGAGTATGTAATTGAGTTTTTAGGTAAATACAAAACTACATGGGGGCGCGGGTCTGCATGTTAAAGTACCGATTATAGAAACGATTGCCAAAAAGATAACCTTAAAGGAACAGGTGCTTGATTCGCCACCGCAGCCTGTTATCACCAAGGATAATGTTACAATGCAGATAGACACGGTGGTTTATTTCAGAATTTATGACGCAAAGCTTTATACCTACGGCGTTGTAAGCCCGCTTAACGCTTTGCAAAACCTTACCGCCACCACGCTTCGTAACCTTGTGGGTGAGCTGGAGCTTGACGGCACGCTTACCTCAAGAGATACTATCAACGCGAAAATGACCGCGATACTTGACGAGGCAACCGACAAATGGGGCATGAAGGTAAATCGCGTTGAGCTTAAAAACATTATTCCGCCCGCTGAAATTCAGAATGCGATGGAAAAGCAGATGAAGGCAGAGCGCGAGCGCCGCGAAACGCTTTTACAGGCAGAGGGTCACAAGGCGGCAGCTATTACCCGTGCCGAGGGTGATAAGCAGGCTATGATACTGGCGGCAGAAGGCGAACGCGATGCGCGCATTGCAAGAGCCGAGGGTGAGGCAAAGGCTATTTATCTTAATAAAAAGGCTGAGGCTGACGGTATCCGCGCCATAAAGGAGGCTGCGGCAGACGCGGCGGTGCTTGAAATAAAGCGCCTTGAAACCCTTGCAGAAATTTCAAACGGCACTGCGGCGAAGCTTATAATTCCGACAGACGCTGTAAATATGGTAACAAAAAATACGGTGTTCACCGAAACCACAGGCATAGGCGATGTAACGCACGAGGCACCGAAGCCCGTAGTGCCGCCCAAAAAGGACGAGTGCTGCGACGATTAAAAATATTTGACAAACGCGGTATAGTGTGTTATACTGTATTAAATTGAAAGAGCAAAGGCGCTCATAAAGGGATATAATTCTCTTTATGGGCGCTTAATTTTTTTTTAAAACGGGGGAATTTCAAATGACCGAAAAGGGACTTTACCGACAGCAGTTTGAGCATGACGCCTGCGGTATAGGTGCGGTTGTGAATGTGGACGGCACAAAAAGCCACAGGGTGGTTGATAACGCACTTTCTATAGTAGAAAAGCTGGAGCACCGAGCCGGGAAGGACGCGTCTGGCGAGACGGGCGACGGCGTGGGAATTTTGGTGCAGATATCCCATAAATTCTTTAAAAAAGCCGCAAAGGAAATAGGTATAGACCTGCCGGGCGAGCGTGAATACGGCGTGGGAATGTTCTTTTTTCCGCAGGACACTTTGAAGCGCAATCAGGCTAAAAAAATGCTTGAGGTTATAGCTGAAAAAGAGGGCGTTGAGTTTTTAGGCTGGCGAGATGTGCCTACAAAAAGCGAGATTTTGGGGCAGAAAGCACTCAGCTGCATGCCGCACATTATGCAGTGCTTTTTAAAAAAGCCCGCCGATACTGCCAAGGGTCTTGACTTTGACCGCAAGCTGTATATAATCCGCCGCGTGTTCGAGCAGAGCAACGATAATACATATGTCGCCTCATTGTCAAGCCGAACAATAGTATACAAGGGTATGTTTTTGGTGGGACAGCTGCGCCGCTTTTACCTTGATTTGCAGGACACGGCATATGAAAGCGCAATAGCTCTTGTTCACTCGCGTTTTTCCACCAACACAACGCCCAGCTGGGAGCGCGCCCACCCGAACCGCTTTATACTGCACAACGGTGAAATAAACACCATTCGCGGCAATGTCGACCGTATGCTTGCGCGCGAGGAAACAATGGAAAGCGCCGTTATGGAAGACGATATGGATAAAATCCTGCCCGTGGTAAACGCGGCGGGCTCAGACTCTGCAATGCTCGATAACACACTTGAATTCCTTGTTATGAACGGAATGGATCTGCCGCTTGCCGTAATGGTTACTATCCCCGAGCCGTGGCGCAACAGCAAGACCATAACCAGAGCCAAAAGAGATTTTTATCACTATTACTCTACAATGATGGAGCCGTGGGACGGCCCCGCCGCCATACTTTTTTCGGATGGCGATACCGTAGGCGCGGTGTTAGACCGTAACGGACTGCGCCCCTCGCGCTACTATATAACCGATGACAATACGCTTATTTTGTCCTCCGAAGTAGGCGTGCTTGATATTCCTGCGGAGCATATTGTTAAAAAAAGCCGCTTGGAGCCGGGTAAAATGCTGCTTGTGGATACGGCGAAAAAGCGTATTATATCCGATGAAGAGTGCAAGCGTTATTATGCCACAAGAAAGCCATACGGCGAGTGGCTCGACCAGAATTTGGTGCATCTTTCCGACCTTAAAATGCCTAACTGCCGCATAGAACGCTACGATTCAAAGACCCGCGACAGGCTTTACAAGGCGTTCGGTTACACCTATGAGGACGTGCGCAACGCTATTATACCAATGGCGAAAAACGGTGCGGAGGCTACCGCCGCAATGGGCACGGATATTCCGCTTGCAATGCTTTCCGATAAGCACCAGCCGCTTTTCAATTACTTTAAACAGCTTTTCGCGCAGGTTACCAATCCGCCTATCGACGCTATCCGCGAGGAGGTTGTAACCGATACCTGCGTTTATGTGGGGTCGGATGGTAACCTACTGAATGAGACTGCCGCAAACTGCGGGGTTTTGGAGCTACCCAACCCGATTATAACCTCCGCCGAGCTTGTGAAAATAAAGGCTATTGACCGGCCGGGCTTTAAGGTGGAAACGATTTCCTTACTTTATTATACAAACACGCCGCTTGAGCGCGCGCTCGATCACCTGTTTGTGGAGTGTGACCGTGCTTACAAAAAGGGCGCTAACATACTCATACTTTCCGACCGCGGGGTTGATGAAAACCACGTTGCCATTCCGTCGCTTTTGGCGGTTTCGGCTATTGAGCAGCACCTTATACGAACCAAAAAGCGCACGGCGCTTTCTGTAATACTTGAAAGCGCAGAGCCGCGCGATGTTCATCACTTCGCAACGCTTTTGGGATATGGCGCGCGCGCCGTAAACCCCTATTTAGCCGAGGAATGTATAACCGAGCTTATTGATAAAAAGCTGCTCGATAAGGATTACCACACCGCAATACGCGATTATAACAGTGCCATACTTCACGGTATTGTAAAAATCGCCTCTAAAATGGGTATTTCCACAATTCAGTCCTATCAGTCCTCGCAGATATTTGAGGCGATAGGCATAGGTAAAGAAGTAATTGATAAATACTTTACAAACACCGTAAGCCGCGTGGGCGGTATAGGGCTTGAAGAAATTAACGAGGGCGTTGAGTACCGCCACAGCCATGCATTTGACCCGCTGGGACTCGGCGTTGATACCACACTTGACAGCTTCGGCGAGCATAAGCTGCGTTCGGGAGCGGATAAGGAAGACCATATGTACAGCCCCGAAACGGTGATAGCCCTGCGCGAGGCAACGCAGCTCGGCTCATATGTGCGGTTTAAGGAATACACCGCAATGGTGGATAACGAGCGCCGCCCGCACACGCTGCGCGGATTGCTTGAGTTTAATAACGAGGGTGTAACACCCATTCCGCTTGACGAGGTAGAACCTGCAAGCGAAATTGTAAAACGCTTTAAAACGGGCGCTATGTCCTACGGCTCGATTTCGCAGGAGGCGCACGAATGTATGGCGATTGCCATGAACCGCCTCGGCGGCAAATCAAACTCGGGCGAGGGCGGCGAGCGCCCCGAAAGACTGGGAACCGAGCGCGGCAGCGCAATTAAGCAGGTGGCTTCGGGCCGTTTCGGCGTTACAAGCGAATATTTGGTTTCGGCAAATGAAATTCAAATTAAAATGGCGCAGGGCGCAAAGCCCGGCGAGGGCGGACATCTGCCGGGTAAGAAAGTCTACCCGTGGATTGCGAAAACGCGCTATTCAACCCCCGGTGTATCGCTTATTTCTCCGCCGCCGCACCACGATATTTATTCAATTGAGGATTTAGCACAGCTTATTTTCGACCTTAAAAACGCCAACCGTGACGCGCGCATTTCGGTAAAATTGGTGTCCGAGGCGGGAGTCGGCACAATTGCCGCGGGCGTTGCCAAGGCAGGCGCGCAGGTGGTGCTTATCTCGGGTTATGACGGCGGCACAGGCGCCGCTCCTCAAAGCTCCATACACAATGCGGGGCTTCCGTGGGAGTTGGGGCTTTCCGAGGCGCACCAGACCCTTATACAGAACGGGCTGCGTTCACGCGTTATACTTGAAACCGACGGCAAGCTTATGAGCGGCAGAGATGTGGCGATTGCCGCCATTTTGGGCGCAGAGGAGTTTGGCTTTGCAACCGCTCCGCTGATTACCATGGGCTGTATTATGATGCGCGTATGCAACCTTGATACCTGCCCCTGCGGTATTGCCACACAAAACCCCGAGCTCAGAAAGCGTTTTTGCGGCAAGCCCGAATACGTTATAAACTTTATGATGTATATTGCCGAAGAACTGCGCGAGATTATGGCAAAGCTGGGCGTTCGCACGGTTGAAGAGCTTGTGGGGCGCACCGACCTTATAAAGGTGCGCGAAAAAACCGTTACAAAGCGTGCGGCAATGGCTGACCTGTCGCAGATTCTTTACAGCGATAAGTCAGCCCCGCAGGAGGATAAGCATTTTAAAGCCGATAACGTATTTAACTTTGAGCTTGAAAAGACCGTGGACGAAGCGGTTATAATTCCCGCCTTTAAATCGGCGCTTAAAACAGGCAAGCCGAAGGCTATCGATATTGAGGTATCAAGCACCAACCGAACGCTCGGCACTATTTTCGGCTCGGAAAT
>ERZ827088.4655-NODE-4655-length-11220-cov-3.105598_pt1 | contig 11220 bp, 9 predicted proteins | sample MGYA00519922_ERZ827088 | MGnify/ENA primary metagenome ERZ827088 (study PRJEB31778, sample SAMEA3449254) | human gut metagenome | biome: human gut; feature: human-associated habitat; material: faeces | place: United Kingdom | collected 2010/2012 ... | reverse complement strand
CGCAGGGGTTTGTAGGCCACCTTTTCCAGAGTATAGCCGTAGGCCGCGCTCCAGACCACGGCCGCGAGGGCCGCAACGATGAGGATGCCTCCGGCGGGGAAACCGACGATGCCTAGCACACCGGCTACCAGCAGGGCCGTGAAGGCGCCCAGCATGTAGATTTCGCCGTGTGCGAAGTTGATCAGTTCGATGATGCCGTACACCAGCGTGTAGCCCAGGGCGATGAGGGCATAGATGCTGCCGCGTGTGAGGCCGCCGAAGAAAAGTTCGATAAAGTACTGGAAGTCCATGCCGTTACAGGGGCTGCGGTTTACCCGGGCGCAGCGGGCAAGAGGGCGCGGAGGCCATGCCTCCGCGCCCGTGCGCCATAGTATCCTATTAATGCAGAGTGATGCTGTGGTCGCTTTCGACGAACTTGCCGTCCTTCACCACGTAGACGGACAGGCCCAGACCGGTGGCGTCACCGGCCTTGTTGAAGGACATCTTGCCCAGAGGGGTGTCCACTTCGGTGCTCTTCAGAGCGGCCATGATCTTGTCGGTCTCGGTGCTGCCGGCCACTTCGATGGCCTTGATGAGGGCCTGGGTGGCGGCATAGGCGTTGTAGTAACCGAAGCCGGGCTCGCTGCCGAACTGCTTGACGTGGGCTTCGCGGGCGTGCTTGTACATATCCAGGGTACTGGTATCCTTGGGATAGGAGGCCATGACGCCTTCGCTGTCCTTGCCGGTCATCTTGAGGAAGGTTTCGTCCTTCACGCCGTCAGGACCGATGAGGGGGGTCTTGACGCGGTCGCGGCGCATCTGCTGCACCAGCTTGGAGGCGGTGTTCTGGTAGCCGCCGAAGATCAGGACGTCGGCCTTGGCGCGACGCAGCTTGCGCACCACGGCGGAGAAGTCCACGGCGTCGGGGGTCACGGCTTCGAACAGGACGGTCTCGATACCGGCCTTTTCGAGGATGCCGCGGTTCTGCTGAGCAAAGCCCTTGCCGTATTCGCCGTTGTCATGCAGGTAGGCGACCTTCTTGGCCTTCAGCACTTCGATGATGTAGCTGCTGGTCAGCTGGGCCTGGGCATTGTCGTTGGCCACGGTGCGCAGGAACAGGGGATGCTTGCCTTCCAGGGTCAGGGCAGGCGTGGTGGCCGTGGGGGAGATGCTGATGATGTTGGCGCTTTCAAACATGGGCAGGGAGGCGTTGGTGGCGCCGGAGCAGATGGGGCCCATGATGGCCACGACCTTGTCGGAGATCAGCTTGGTCGCGGCGTTGGTGGCCAGTTCGGGCTTGCACTGGTCGTCCTGGGACACCAGTTCGATCTTCTTGCCCAGCACGCCGCCCTTGGCGTTGGCTTCTTCAATGACGATCTTGGCGGCATTGAGGCTGGGAACGCCGTACGAGGCCAGGTCGCCGGAATGGGCGCCCTGCACGCCGATTTTGATGGTGTCGGCGGCCATGGCAGGAGCCGCAACGGCAACGCTGCACAGCGCGGCCATGAGCCAGGTCATGCACTTTTTCATTTTCTCCCTCCTTGAGAGACTCCATGCACTGCCGGGCGTCGCACAACAGCAAAGCGACGTCTACCTTGCGGCAGTATAAGCCCTTTCTATTGCATCTTTATCTGATTCCTGTCAATGCGGTTTGCCGGATGGACACACAAATCCATCTCCCCCGCACGGCCACATATCTACTGTGATTTCTTGTGGCTGGAACGCAGGTGCAGGCGCATGGGCGCATGCGTGATGCCGAAGATGCGGCGCAGGGCGCGTTCCAGATAGCGGGCATAGCTTTCCGGCACGCGGTCGGCGTCACTGACGAAAAAGACGAAGGTCGGCGGCTGGGACTCGGCCTGGGTCAGATAGAAGAACTTGGCGCGCACGCGCTTGACCACCGGGGGCTGGTGGCGGGTCAGCACTTCTTCCATGGCCCGGTTGAGCTGGCCGGTGGGCACGCGGATGGCGCATTCCTCATGGATCTTGCGGGCCATGGGCAGGATCTTGTTCAGGCCCGTTCCCTTGAGGGCCGAGACCGTGAGGATGGGCACATGCTTGCAGAAGGCCAGCATCTCGCTCACGTTCTGCAGCAGCTGCTTGAGCTGCCCGGCGGGCACCAGGTCGCACTTGTTGACCAGCACCATGAAGGGGATCTTGCGGGTATCCAGCAGATCCATAAGGCGCTTGTCCTGCTGGCTCACGCCTTCGGTGGCGTCCAGGGTCAGCAGGGTCACGTCGGCCTTGGTGGTGGATTTGAGGGCCGCGTTGACGGAGTACTTTTCCACGATGTCCGTGATCTTGGTACGACGGCGCACCCCGGCGGTATCCACAAAGACGTAATCCTGGCCGTCGCGCTCGAAGCGCACGTCCACGCTGTCGCGGGTGGTGCCGGCCACGTCGGAGACGATCATGCGTTCCTCACCGGCCAGGGCGTTGATCATGGAGGACTTGCCCGCGTTGGGGCGGCCCAGCATGGCCAGGCGCAGGGCCGGGGGCTCGTGTTCGGCCTCGTAATCATCGGGCAGCAGGTCGGCCAGTTCTTCGGTGAGGGCGCGGATGTTGTGCCCGTGCTCGGCCGAGACCGGCAGCAGGGGGAAGCCCAGGCTGTGGAACTCGGCCAGCAGCTCGTCTTCCTTTTCCAGACCGTCCACCTTGTTGACCACGCAAAGGGTGGGCAGGCCCATGCGGCGGATGTGGGCCGCCAGATATTCGTCCAGGGGCAGCAGGCCGTCACGGCCGTCCACTACGAAGGCCACGGCACAGGCGTCCTTCATGGCCGCCTCGGCCTGGCGCAGGATGTCGGACTCGAAGCCGCGGATGCCTTCGGGGCCTTCGGTGACCATGGCATGGGCATCCAGGGTGATGCCGCCGGTATCCACGATGCCGAAATCAGGATGGCCCTTGCGGCGGACCACACCTTCCATGCGGTCGCGGGTCACACCGGGACGGTCATGGGTGATGGCGCGGTTGCTGCGGATCAGGCGGTTGAACAGAGTGGACTTGCCCACGTTGGGGCGTCCCACCAGAACGATGCAGGGTAATGAGGACATGGGTCTCCCTTCGGCCATGACGGGCCGTTGTTGCGGAAATGGGGCCGCACGGGGCGGCGGGCATGGCGCACGGAGAAACGGGATGGAAAAAAGGCCCCTCAAAGCGGGGTGAGCGCCACACGCTGCGCTTGTGTAGCATCCTTGAGGCCGTTTGAAAAGAAAAAAATGCCTCGCGGACGTATTTGCCGGAATTGGCAGGATGCGGACAGGCAACATATCGGGATGACAGGTGTTTTTTCAGGATGCCGTCAGGACGGCAGAAAGCCGTGCCGGGCAGTCGTAAAAAAGCAGTCCCTGCCGGTCCGAAGGGCCTGCAGGGACTGTGTGGGTGTGGCTGATCGCTGGGGGCCGCCGGAGCGGCCGTGGCCCGGAGAGGGGGCCTTGGGGAAAAATGTGGTGCGGAAAGCACTCACTCGTTGCCCTCGCTCCGGCTCTCGCTGGCGGGCAGGGGCAGCAACAGGCGGAACAGGGCCCCGCCTTCGGGGCGGTTGGCCGCCGTGATCTGGCCGCCGCGACCGTGGGCAAGGCCCGTGGCCACGGAAAGGCCCAGGCCCGCAGCCCGGCCCGCCTGACGGTGGGTGGTGAAGAAGGGCTCGAAAATATGGGGCATGATGTCGTCAGCGATGCCGGTACCGCTGTCGGCCACCGAAAGTTCGTACCAGGTGGTGCCGTCGTCATCGGCGGGCAGCAGCCGGGCGCCGATGTCCAGCGTGCCGCCCTCAGGCATGGCGTCCAGAGCGTTTTCCACCAGATGCAGGCAGATCTGCTCCAGTTCCAGCGCGGAGCCCAGGGGACGGGGCGCCCCCTCGCCCCATTCCGGCGGGAAGTGCAGCCGGCAGGTCACCTTGAGGCTGTCCATGCGGCCCTGCAGCAGGGTCAGGACACGGGAGACCACGGCCTGCACGTCCATGGGCGCGCTGCGGGGGTCCAGGCCCACACCGGCCATGAGCAGCTTGCGGGTGATTTCGCGCACGCGCATGCTCTGGGTCACGATGGCCTTGAGGGACTCGCGCAGGTCCTCGATGTCGGGCAGGGCCTCGGCCTCGGGGCTGTCCAGGCTGTCGCCCATGAGGCCCGCGGCCTGAACGATGATGTTCAGGGGATTGTTGACTTCGTGAGCCACACCTTCGGCGATGCGGCCCAGACTGCGCAGGCGGGCTTCTTCGGCCAGACGCCGGGCCTGGCGCCGGGACTCGGCCCGCTCCCGGGCCTTGCGGCATTCTTCCAGCACCGCATCCAGCGAGACGGGCTTGGCAAGCCAGTTGAGCGCGCCGCGCCGCATGGCCTTGACCGCTTGGCTCATCTCCGTGGCACCGGAGAGCATGACCACATCGGGACGCGGTTCATGTTCCTGCAGGAGTTTGAGCAGGGAGACGCCGTCCATGCCCGGCAGGCAGACATCCAGGAAGACCAGATCCCATTCCTGCCGGGCGAGCATGCCCAGGGCCGTTTCCGCATCGCCGGCCACGGCAGACTCGATACCGCGCAGCTCCAGGCGCTGTGCCAGCGGTTCGGCAAAGGCCTGTTCGTCGTCGACGATGAGTACACGCATGACGTCTTTCCCCCTTGCGACAATGCGTCAACATGATGCACGCCCGGAGCGTGCGGGATCTTTCCTGTCCGGCGGTGCTGCCGCCGGACAGGGGCAATGGCGGCCTAAAGCTTGTGCTCGGCCAGGAGGTCTTTTTCGTTGAGGACATCCTGAGCGGCGTCGAAATCGCCGCCTTCGGCCAGGCTGACGGCCACCATGGCGTTTTCCACCTTGTCGCGGTAGGCCATGCGGATGCTGTTCAGCAGCTCGTCGATGTCCATGGGTTTCTTAAGGAAGTTGTAGGCGCCCATGCGGTAGGCCGTCTGTTCTTCGGCATCACCGCCGTGACCGGTCAGGATGATGACCTGCACCTGGGGGTTGCTCTTCTTGACGCTGCGCAGCACTTCGAAACCGTCCATGCCGGGCATGCGCAGGTCCAGGACGATGACGTCGGTGGGCTCTTCAACGGCTTTGAGGGCCTGCGGGCCGTCATAGGCCACGCGCGCTGAAAAACCGCGCATGGCAAGGCGCTCGGCAAGCGTGTCCACAAACTGTTTTTCGTCGTCTACCAGCAGAATCTTGATCTCTTCCTTGCTCATGCCATTCTCCTTCACCCGGTGATGCCGGGAAAAATGTCGTTCTAGTCTTCACTTCCGCAAGCGGAAATGGAGAGGAAAAAGCGCTGTGCCGGATCGCGCCAGGGCATCAGCAGGGCCTGCCAGCCGGGCCGGGGCCGGGCGTTGAGCAGGGGGCTGCCCGTCAGGGCCGCCAGGGCCATGTCGCGATTGGCGCCGTCGCAAACTTCGATGATGATGCCTTCCACCTTGTTCTGGCGACCGGCGGAAAAGCGGAGCTTCACCTGCCCGCCCACGGAGGCGCACAGGTCGAAGATGTCCAGCAGGGCACGCAGCACCGCCAGGGCGGGCACGGCGGACCATACGGGTTCTTCGCTGTCGGCAGATTCCAGCACCATCTGCACGGCGCGGGCCCGACGGGCCGCCATGAGGCAGAAGGTGCTGGCCACACGCGCCAGGTCGCAGGGCGCGTTCTCGTTCTCGCTGTGGCTGACCTGGGCCAGGTACTCCATGCACTCGGCCAGGGCCGCGCCCCGCAGGATCTGCTGCTGGGCTTCCTTCAGGGCCTTGATGACGCGCGGGTCGGCGGACTTGTCGGCCCCGGCGGCCAGCTGCACCATGTCCTGCGCCAGTCCGGCGGATTCGCGGATCACGGCCAGCACATTGCGCATGTCGTGCGTGGCCGAGGCCAGCAGACGTCCCATGCATTGCGAATCGGTCATGCTACGCCCCCCTGGCCTTGTCGCTGCCGGTGCCGCCGGAACGGGCAGCGGCTTCCAGCGTTTCCAGGAACATGCCCAGGCTCAGCGGCTTGGTCAGGCAGGCAAAGGCACTGGCCACAGGGCTGTCGCCGGAATCGTCCACGGAGTCATGCCCCGTGAGCACGATGACCGGCAGGCCGGGGTACTTCTGGCGCACTTGCTGGAGGACGGCGTCCCCGGTCATGCCGGGCATGAGCAGATCCACCACCATCACGTCGGGCAGGGCCTCCGCGGCCGCCATTTCGTCCAGGGTGGTCAGGGCCGTCTTGCCGTCCAGGGCCACCCGTACTTCGATACCGCGCAGATCCAGACGTTCGGCCAGGGTCTCCACGAATTCCTTCTCGTCATCGGCCAACAATACACGCAGTGCCATCTCAAGCCTCCACAGGACGTTCCGGCGGTGTAAGCGGCAGCGTGATGCTGACCGTCGTGCCCTTGCCTTCGGTGCTGTCTACGGTGATCTCGCCGCCGAGACGGCGCACGATACCGTAGGTGATAAACATGCCCAGACCGTTGCCCTTCTCCTTCTTGGTGGAATAGAAGGGCTCGAAGATGTGCTTGATCACTTCCGGGCTCATTCCCTTGCCGTTGTCGGTGACGCGCACCAGCAGCCCGCCGTTGGCCGTCTGGCTGCAGGCGATGTCCACCTTGCCGCCGTCAGGCACCGCATCCAGGGCATTGCCCATGATGTTGAGGAAGACCTGCTGCAGCTGGCCGCGGTCAGACACGATGTCCGGCAGGCCTTCGGCAAAGTCCGTGCCGATGGTCACGCCGCGGTTCTTGGCGCCGCGTTCCAGAAAGCCCATGGTCTCGGTCAGCACTTCGGGCACGCTCAGTTCCTGGCGGTTGGCCTCCATGCGCCGGGCAAAGCCCAGCAGACGGTGGGTGATGCCGCGGGCACGTTCCACGGTGCTCTCGATGGCCTCCAGCAGGCTGATGAGCCTGTCCTTGCGCTCGAAGTTGCCGCTCATGTGCAGCAGGTCGAGACCAAGGCCCGCCTTTTCGTTGATGACGGCCAGGGGGTTGTTGACCTCGTGGGCCACCCCGGCTGCCAGCCGGCCGATGGAGGAGAGCTTCTGGTTGTGTTCCATCTGGGCGAAGACCGCCACGCGGCGTTCGTCGCTGGCCTGCAGGCGTCCCACCAGATGCTTCATCAGCAGGTGCGAGACCAGCACGATGATGGCGATGCCGCCGCAGAAGACCAGCAGCAGCTCGCTGCGCAGGGCCGTCCAGGGTTTGTAGATGTCCAGGGTGGGCTTGACGGCCAGGAGCATGAAGTCCGTGCCCGCCAGGCTGGTATAGGCCACCATGAGATCCTGTCCGCTGTCGTCCTTCCAGGGCCGCACCGTGGTCTCGAAGGACTGGGGCGGCAGGGTCAGGGGCAGCTTGTCCAGCACCTTGCCGTAGAAACGGGAGTTGGTCTGGAGCACGCCCCGGCTGTCGCAGAGGAAAGCGTCGGTATCCTGCATCAGGCCCACGGCCGCCACCAGGCGTTCCAGCCGGGAGGTGTCGATGGTCACGCGCAGGGTCCATTCCCGGCCGCTCTCTTCCATGCGGTGCACGGCGATGACCATGTGCGGGAAGCCGCGCAGCCCCAGGAAGACGTCGCTGATGTAGCGGCCCTTGACCTGGGCCTCGCTGAGCCAGGGCTGTCCGGCGTAGTCGGCGTCCTTGAGCTTGTAGGGGCCCACATAGGCCACCTGCCGCCCGTTCACATCCACCAGGCCCATGTCCACGAAGCCCTGGAACTCGCTCTTGAGCGCCAGGAAGACGCGGTTGAGGGTCTGCTCGTTGGTCAGGTCGTCAAAGCTGTAGGCATGGGCGATCAGACTGACGGTGGAGGCCCGCTCGCCGAGGAAAAGCTCCATCGAGGCCTGCGATTTGCGCACCATGGCGTAGAGCGGGTTCTCCATCTCCCGTTCCAGGGTGCTCATGTACTGGGCGTGGTTGATACCGGTGAGGATCAGCAGCGGCGTCACCGACACCGTGACCATCAGGATGGTCATGATGCGCCGCAGTGAGCGGTAACGCGCTGGTGATACGGCGTCCGGCACTTCCAGCAGATGCCCGAAATACGCTTTGATTGCAGAAAACATGCGACCTCCCGCGCAGGAACGGCGCGGCCTGTGCTCCGTCGGCCTAATGCCCGCCGCCCACCAGGATGCCGGAGGCGGCCAGCACCAGCACCAGCACTTCGAGGATGGCGATGACGCACAGCAGCCACTGCTTGCGACGCGCCAGGGAAAGCGCCAGCTGGGCGAAGCAGACGATGGTCAGGCCCGCCAGGATGATGATGCCCACAAAGTTGCAGATGTCGCCCTTGCCGATGAGGGCCAGCCAGCCCCAGCCCTGCGGGATGCTGCCGGCGGCACGGTAATCGGCGGCGCTGCCGGTCCACAGGCGCGGCAGGTCGTCCAGGGGGATCTGCGGGGTGAGGATGCCCGTCACGTACAGGACGTAGGTGATGAGCATGATCACGAAACCGATGAGGGAACCATAGAACAGAGTATCGGCATAGCGCAATTGCGCGGGCGAAGCCTGGATGTCATTCTTGTTCATTTTTCTGTCTCCTTCATGCCCGGCAGCTTACCAGCCCAGGCCCTTCAGCAGCGCCTTGGCGCCAGAGAAAAACAGCACGGCGATGACCATGATACGGATGAACTTGGGCTTGGCCTTGGCCAGCAGGCGCACACCCACCACGGAACCGAGCATCAGGCCCACGATGGACGGAATGGCCATCAGCGGGATCACGCAGCCCTGGTTCAGGTAGACCCAGGCGGCGGAAGTATCGGTGATGGAGAGCAGGAACTTGGAGGTACCCACGCTGACCTTCAGCGGCACGCCCATGAGCAGGTTGAGCACGGGCACGTTGGCCCAGCCGGCGCCCAGGCCGAACATACCGGCCATGATGCCGATGACGATGAACAGCAGCAGACCGGCCAGGGTGCGGTGGGTCTTCCAGTCCACCACTTCACCGGTGCTGGGCTCAAGGAACACACCGTTCATGCCCAGGGCCAGGCCCACGGCGTCCTGCTTGTTGACCACGGGACGCACGGAGTTCTTGGAGAAGAAGAGCAGCACGGCGATGCCCAGGATGGTCACGCCAAGGCAGGTCTGGATGATGTCGGTGGGCAGGGCCAGGCCCAGCATGGCGCCCACGATGGAGCAGGCCGAGGCGATGAGGGCCACGGGCAGGGCCAGACGCAGGTTGGCGAAGTTACGGCGCAGCAGACCGGGACCGGCAGCCAGGGCACCGGCCAGGGCCACCAGCAGGCCCGCGCCGCGGACGAAGTCCAGATGGAAGGGGAAAAAGCCCGAGACCAGCGGCACGAAGAGCACGCCGCCGCCCACGCCGGCCATAACGGCGATGATGCCGAGGATGAAGCAGAAGAAAAGCAGCGCCACAGGCCAGAACCACCACGGATGGTTGTCCACGACCTGGGCGGTCTGCACGTCGCCCGTGGTGGCGGCCACCGGCGAAGGCGTCACGGCCGTATCCTGGGCATCGGCCACGGTGACGACGTTCGTCTGGGCGGCAGGAGCCGTAGCGGCGGCATCGGCCGCCATGCTGATGGCCGGACAGGCCAGGACGAAGGTCAGGAAAAACAGAACGAGCCACTGCCCGGCAGTGGCTTTGACGGCACGGGCCGTCGTTGCAAGTGCGTTGCGCGCCATGTGATCCCCCTTTACTGTCTGGTGGGGCGGTGCCCCACATGCATTCCTTTTGATGGCCTTACCCTACGCGTACGGCGGGGCGGCCGGTATCAGGAGAATCCTGAAATTGGCTCCATCAGCGGCCTGTGGCCGGAAGATGCGGTACAGGTGACTGCTTTTATTCGTTATTTTCTTCACAAAAAACATCTGCCACACCCGCATGCGGACAGGAATGGCTCTCAGGAGGAAGAGCTTACATGGGGAAATCTCCCCATAGCGGCGGGGAAAGCCGCTTTTTTCCTGATGCCTGTCCGGCATCCCGAGAGGGGCACGGAGCGCAGGCGACGCGGGCCTGAAGGACAGATAGGCAAGAGGGAGAGGTGCAGAGCCGGAAAGCGTCTTTGCACGTTGGGACGGCCTCCGAAAAGCAGGGGCAGGTAGGCGGAGGGCACAGGGCATGTGCTGCGCCCTCCGGCCCCCGGCAACGACCGTGACGGACAGGCGGAGGGCAGCAGGCAAGTCTGTTCGCGGCAACAGGGGCAGGCACTCGGGATGACAAAAGGCTGCCGGAACTGAGGGCGCAGGCAGCGCGGCAGACGTCCGGTCTTCGGTCTGCCGCGACGTCCGGGAGATTTTGCAGGGCACAGGACGGAAGAAAGCCCCCGCAGGGCAGGGGCTTTCCGTTCGGAAGGCGGACAGCGGCAGGATATGACGGATGCCGCTGCGTGATGGAGCAGGCAGGAGGAGGGGGGATCCCCTGCTTCGGGTCTATCCTTCGGAGGCCGGTTCCTTCTTGAGGGAACGCAGGTAGGCCAGGGTCTCGGCCTTGACCACCGGGGTCAGCATGATGAGGCCTATAAGGTTGGGGAAGGCCATGAGGGCATTGAAGATGTCGGACAGGGTCCAGACCAGATCCAGCTTCATGGACGCGCCCAGGCCCACGGAGATGATGAAGGCCCAGCGGTAGGGGATGATGGCCTTGCTGCCCAGCAGGTATTCGATGGCCTTTTCGCCGTAGTAGCTCCAGCCGAGGATGGTGGAGTAGGCGAAGAGGATGATGCCGATGGTCACGATAAGGCCGCCCAGTTCGCCGGGCAGGCCCGTCTCGAAAGCATAGGAGGTGAGGGGGGCGCCGTTCTTGCCGGAAGTCCAGACGCCGGTGACGAGGATGACCAGGCCGGTCATGGAACAGACTACCAGGGTGTCGATGAAGGTCTGGGTCATGGAGATGAGGGCCTGCACCACGGGCTGGCTGGTGCGGGCGGCCGCGGCGGCGATGGGAGCGGAACCCAGGCCGGATTCGTTGGAGAACAGGCCGCGGGCCACGCCCAGACGGATGGCCATCATCACCGTGGCGCCGGCAAAGCCGCCGGTGGCCGCCACAGGCTGGAAGGCGCTGGACACGACCATGGCCAGGACGCCGGGGATCTCGGTGATGTGCATGAGGATCACCGCCAGAGCGCCCAGCACATAGAGGGCGATCATGACGGGCACCAGCAGGGCGGTCACGCGGCCGATGCTGCGCACACCGCCGATGATGACGGCGGCGGTCAGGCCCATGAGCACGATGCCGGTGATGCCGGGAGCGATGGAAAAGCTGTGGTTGAGGGCGTCAGCCACGGAATTGGACTGCACCATGCTGCCGATGCCGAAGGTGGCGATGGCCG
>ERZ827088.4649-NODE-4649-length-11241-cov-3.002861_pt1 | contig 11241 bp, 4 predicted proteins | sample MGYA00519922_ERZ827088 | MGnify/ENA primary metagenome ERZ827088 (study PRJEB31778, sample SAMEA3449254) | human gut metagenome | biome: human gut; feature: human-associated habitat; material: faeces | place: United Kingdom | collected 2010/2012 ... | reverse complement strand
GCCTTCGGCTTGGCGGTGTCGCTGACGCTTTGCTCCACGAGCGTGTTCCACGCGCCGCAGCTCGGGCAGCGGCCCGCCCATTTGGGCGTCTCGTTGCCGCATTCGGTACAGAAAAATACGCTTTTTGCCTTTGCCATATTGTAAACCTCTTTTGCTTTACTTGCTTGATTGTAAAAGACCTGATGCGATCACGACCGCTAATTTTTGCTGGTATTCGCCGCTTTTCAAAAGTGCCGTCTCGCTCTCGTTGCTCAAAAATCCGCACTCGATCAAAATCGCGGGCGCGGTGACATTTTTCATCAGGAAGATCGACGCGTCGATGGCCTTTTTCGTCTTCTCGTTGCCTGCATTGACAGTTTGATTCAGCGCGCGCTGTACCGTATTCGCAAGCTCGGCACTCCACTCTTTTTTGCCGTAGAACACCTGTGCGCCTTGCGTCCGCTTGGATGACGGAAGGCTGTTTTGGTGAATGCTGACAAGGATAGCACCTTGCGTGCTGTTGACGAGTTCTACGCGGTTTTCGAGGTCGGAGCGCTTCTTTTCCCGCAGCGTCGACGCGCTACCGTCGTGGATAGAGATATCCTCTGTGCGCGTCATGCGCGTCTCCTCGCCGAGAAGCACGAGCAGTGCGTCGAGCCGCCGCGCGATGGCAAGGTTCATATCGCTTTCCTTGCTGCCGTCGGCAGCGACCGCGCCGCCGTCCTCCCCGCCGTGTCCCGCGTCGATGACCCAGACAGTCTTCCCCGCCGACACCGACACGCTCGTTTCGACTGCTTTCGGCGGCAGGAGAATGCTGACCGTGACCGCTGAGAGCACGAGCAGCAGCGCGGCTGCGGCGTAAAATGCCTTTTTCCCAAAAACGATAAACAAAATACCCCTCACCCCGGAACAATTTATGTTCCGCGGCGCAGCTCTATGTGTTTTTTATTATACAGGACTTTGAACAAAAAGAAAAGCCCCGCTTCCCTTTTTTCTCCCGGTGCATACGATGGGGTGAGCGCTGCTCAAAGTCTCTTAATGAGGAGGAATCTTCTTTGGATACCAACAAAGCCGCGAGGGGCGTCGGCACTCTGCCGCAGGGCGGTTGCGCGCCCCTGGCTTTTCCCTATGTACCCATGCAGAAAAACGATCCCGAGCGCTATTCTCAGCAGGATGCACTGCGCGCGGGCACGCTGTTTCCGGGGCTGTACCTTCCCTTCCGCGCGCAGATGGAAACGAAGTTTCCCGCCGTCAACCCTGCGCTCGCCGAGTTGATGGCGCTGGATTTTGCCATCGACGAGCTGGGCCTCTATCTCACCACACACCCGGAGGACACCGAGGTGCTGAACCTCTACTGGTCGTATATCAAGCTCGGCCGCGAGGGGCGCGAGGCCTATGAAAAGCAGTACGGCCCGATTTTGCAGACGGACGTGACGCCCGGCAGCTTCAAGTGGCTGGATGATCCGTGGCCGTGGGATATGGAGGAGGCACAGTAATGTTTGTTTATGAGAAAAAGCTACAGTACCCGGTCAAGATCAAAAATCCGAATCCCAAGCTTGCCATGGCCATCATCAGCCAGTACGGCGGCCGATATCCCACTTATCCATAAAGAAAGCGCCTCGCGATAGGGCGCTTTCTTTATGGATAAATTTGACAAACCGCAAAAATTCCTATATGGTGATGAAAGACCCGGCGCATTCAATAAGCAAAAACGGCGGCATGGATTCTGTCCATACCGCCACTTTACCTTATGTACCTTCAAGGTAGCGCATGAGCTGCACCAGATATTTGCCTTTCAGGTCTGTTTCGTCCGCGTCCAGATCGCGCCGGTCGAACTCGAAGAAATGGTTGCGCTCATAGAATTCTCTCAGCTTTCTCACGTCCTCGCATTCAAGATACACGAAGCGCCCGCCCAATTCCATCTGAATGATGCTCAGCCTGTCGCACGCCATCTGCAAAAGCTCGTCGCCTGTGATGAGCTTGTCGAGCCCGTTTTTGTAATTCTTCCCAAGCTGTCCAATCAATGGCGCGGATATGCAGTACACTTTCAGCATATCATCATAGCGTCCGAAGCGTTTCAGCCGGTCGCGCATTCTCCTACTCAGCTTGCTCGGATTGACCGTGATCGTCTTATTGGAAAGTGAAAAATACCCTACGATTTCCGGCTTTCCCTTGTACGAGGCCATCACGAGGCTTGTCCCCGCAAGGCCCTGCTTTGTAAACTCGATTGCCTTTTCCTTGATGAATTTTTCCACGTCCTGGTTCAGTGGGCAGGAAAAATCGGAGAGAATCGCTTTTGTGCGGTCCTCTCAGAATTCATCAATTACGTGTTTCAGGTTGACGATTCTGTACCCTGTCATTTCTCTCTTTCCTCGAAAAGCAATCTCACTTCATCTCGATTCGCCACAGAGACCATTCTGCTGTAACTCGTTTTCTGCATTGGGCGTTGCCGTTCTGCGCGTTCCATCGCAGAAACCAGTTTAGCAGCCTGCTTTCTGTCCTTGACGTGGATGCTCTTCAATATGCTCTTCGTTGCCACGCGATCACACCCTTTCCTAATATCGCTTCGCACGGCAGCAGCGGTTGCACGCTTCCATGCAGCGCACAACGAGAAAATGGCCCACTTAAGGCAGGGCGACTCCTCTTTTTTAGCTCCTCACTTAAGGCAGAGGTTTTCCTCCTTGGGGGCGGCAAGAACTGGCGACCGGGTATTGTTCTTGTCAGCAGAGCGTCGCCCATGGATCCCACTCTGTACTGTTATTATATGCGATTGTTTCAAAAAGTCAACATTTTGCGAACATTTCTTTTGCCAGTTGTTGCCAGTTACGGCCAGTTACGGCCAGTTGTAGCCGTTTTCGGACAAAAGGGCGAGGCCTCACGGCCCCGCCCTTCATCATTTTCAGTTCCACGGCAGGCTGTTCAGATCCTTCTCGCTGTACCCTCTGCTGAGATAGAGCAAGTTTTTCTGCTTCCGGCTCAGCGGCAGCTTGTTGATCGCCTCGACGACCTTTTCTTTCTTGCTTCCGCTGACGGGATTGCCGTTCTCGTCCTTGTCGGCTTCCAGATCGGCCGTCGCGTCGTTGAAGTCTCTGATGGTCTCGTATGCTTTCTTGCGGCTCATTCCGCTGTCGACGAGTTCCTGATAGAGCGCTGTCTGTGATGCGCTCAGCGCCTTTCCGCCTTCTGCCCAATATACACGTGATTCGTTCAGCGCGTTCTTACCGAAGAGCGCCGCGCGCAGAGCTTCAAACGGATCTTCCAGCGGTGAATTCACCGGATATTGCAGTTGCTTCTTGTCACCGCTCCCCTTGTAGGACCCGCCGTGTGCAACGGCTTCAATGCCCTGCGCGGTTTTCTCGGCCTGTCGGCCGCCCGGAAGCGTGTCGCCCGCGAGGCCCACGAGCTGCTTCGCGACCTCTGCCCAAAATTCGCCCGCACTATTTGCGTTCTTGAGTGCGTCTTTCGTCTTCCCCGCTGCGCCAACAATGTCGGGCATTGGCAACGTCTGGTCGCCCCATCCCATCAGGCCCGCCACGTTGCGCACATACGGTACATCGTTGCTGATGTTGTATAGCGTATCTTCCGCCGCCGACCAGCCGTCAAACTCGTCGTTCATGTCGTTTGGATCGGTGTCGAAAAGGCGCTCGCCGAAGATGTTTTCGGTCACATCGTCGGTGATCATCTTGAGCATGTCGCTCGAAGTCAATCCGTTGCCGGACGCGACGGCGTTCAGCCCCATGCCGATGACGTCAAATGGCGCAGGCGTTCCGCCGTAGGCATCCTCGTCCAACCGGTTGAGCAGGAATGCGAGCAGCATATAGGCAATGGCGTCGCTTGCGAGCTTTTTAATGGCCTTATCCTTGCCGATTTTCGCGGCCATTTCCTTGAAGCCGGGGCCGAGCCGGTCCTGGGTGACGTGCTCGAGGGTATTCGCTGCCTCGACCTGGAACATGTTCAGCATTTGTGCGATAAGGTTTTTCGACTGGAACGTCAGCGGCACCGAGCCTTTCGAGCGCGTACCCATGATATCACGCGCCCAGCGGTCCGCCGCTTTCATCGCCTCTTTCGGGCTCTTGCCGGCGTCTAACTCCATGCGGTATTTGCCGCGCACCGCGATCGTGCTGACGAGGGTATCGACCTTTTCCAGCGGGCTGAATAGCTTTTCTATCGCTTTTTCACCCTTGGTACTCTGGATATAGTCAATGCCGCTCTTCTCCGTCAGGAAGTCGCTCTCCCCGCGAAACGCGCTCATGCCGGTCGTCTTCCCGTTCAGGATATCGCCCACGGCGCGCCATGTGTACTTCTGTCCGAGCTCGGTTGCGATCATCGGCAGCTGCGCCGTCTGGTTCAGTGCCGACGAGAGGTTCCCCGCCACGTTTGCGCGGGCGAACATGCGGTTGAGCTTCTTCGCGCCGTTCAGCGCCTCGCGCCCGACCTCGCGCTCCATTGCGCGGTCCTCGAAAAGCTGCTTGCCTGCCAGCTTATTCGCGTAATCATCCATCCATGAAACAAGGTCGCTGAATTCGGTCGCGTCCTCAATGCTGCGGTACTTCTCGTCCGTATACTGTTCCATCAGGTTTGTCAGGTCCTCATAGCTCAGGAAGGTATCACCCGTGATCTTCTTTTTATCGCGCAAGTATTCTTCCTTCACATCCGCCGGAGCGTAACGCATGGCCTCCATTTGGTCGATGTCCGCCTTCATCTCTTCCGGTGCGAATGTCGACCTCAGGTAGTTTGCCATCTGACGCACGCGCATGATGTCGTCCGTGTGATACAGCACATCGCTCGCATAGTCCACGTATGTCTCGAAGCCCTTGACGATATCGTAGTCCGTCTCATTGCCTCTGCGGTGCTGGAAGAACGGATTGTACCGCTTGTTCGGCTTGAAGGATTTCGTCAGACCTGCGATGCTCGTCGGCAGTTTGCCCACGCCGGAGCCGAGGTCGACGCCGATCGCCTTGAGCGCGCTTTCGAGCTTTCCGTTTGCCTCGCTCGTCTGGAAGTGCGGTGCGTATCCCTTGATAAAGCCGATGGGCTCGTACCCGTGCGCTACAAGGAAGTCGTTGATCGCGGCGTAGAGCTTGTCATAGAGTTCGGTGTACTTCTCGATCGCGTTCTCAACCTTCGTGCGGTCGACGTTCTTTGCCGCCGCGTAGTCATCCTGCGTTTGCAGCCAGTCAGCATACTGCCGCGCCAGATCGCGCGAACCTTTGTCGAGGCTGAATTCCCGCGCGGCGTCTTTCATCTCTGCGCCATTTTTCAGGTTTTCCGCTGCCGCTCTGATGCTTTCCGCCGCGCCGGACTTTTCAACCAGCTCCTCGACGGTTCGTCCCTCTTTCAATCTCTGCGCAAAGGCGCTCTCGTCCTTGTTCAGTGCGCTTTTCTTGCCGTCCGCGCCTTCAAAGGTTCGGACCTCGTCAAACATGCGGTTGATGAAGCGCTTGCGCTCCTGCTCGTTCTCGTAGACCGGCTCGAAAGCAGCCTCGTTGATCTGCTGGCCCTGCTTCCAGCCAAAGAGAGCACGCATAATGCGCTGCGGCGTGCGATGGTAAAGCACAAGGCCTTTACTCGGGTCGAAGAGCTTTCTCAGGCCCTTTCGGTTGATCTCCGGCGCTTCTGTTCCGATGAGCTCGCGCGCCTGCTCGCGCAGCGCGTCATTGATCTCGATGCGCTGCTGCTGCAAAAGCCCCGTCTTCGTCGCCTTTTGTGCCGTGTAATAGTCCACGAGCTCAAGCACGCGCGACTTTTTCACGCTGCGAGGGATATCTGCCATCGAGCGCTCGCCGTTTGCAATGTCTCGCGCGATGGTCTTTTCCTGCCGCGTCGCGCCCAAGCGCTGCTCGGCGCGCTTCGTTGCGTTCTGAATGCTTTTTGCCGCCTTGTCGTTGGCAATGAGTTGTTCTGCGTTGTGGTAAATGCCTGCGCTGTTCGCGATTTTCACGCCCAACTCGTCGAGCGCTTTTGTGCCCTTGAATTCGTCCCGGCTCTTGACGCGCAGCCGCTCGGCCCGATCCGCCGCGCGCTGCTTGTCCAGCGCATCGAGATAGGCATCGTAGCTGTCGAAGCCGGATGGCTTGATGTTGTTCGTTGCCGCCGTCCGTGCGCGCTCGAGCTTCGTTTTCCACTCCGCAGGGATCGACGCGTAGTCCCCGCGCTTGCCGTCCTGCTCCGCCTTTTCATAGGACCACTCCTGCCCGGCGATCTCCGCGTCCGCAAGCTCTGCGTCGGCGATGTCCCTGCGGCCCCGGTTCAGCTGTTCCGCCGCGTCGTTCTGCGCGGTCAGATCATCTTCATCGACCGTTCTGTCGAGCTCGGCATCTGCCCTGTCGCGCCTGCGCTGCAAAGCCGCATCGTCACCCGCCGAGAAGCGGATATCCTGATTCTCTGTCGGCGTCTTATTATCCGCGTTCTTGAACTGGTTACTCTCAAACGCGACATAGACCGTCGCATCATCATACTTTCCTTTGACGATGTACCCGTCGTAGCCGAGTGCCCTGCGCGCTGCTTTCGTGGTCGCACCTGCTCCCGCGCCGCTGTTGGCGACGTCTGCAAGGATTTCGGAATCGGAATCGCTGGTGCTGTAAATCTGCTCCACCGTCGCAGCGAGCGCATGGTTGTACCATGCTTTCGACGGATAGCCCATGCCGCCCGTCGGGTCGTAGTTGATGACCACGTCATCGCCGGTCGGGTCAACCGCTTTGAGCAGCTTTTTGAGCTCAGCCTTTGTCATCGTCACTTCGCTATCCGACAGCGGCTTGGAGATGTTCAGATAGCCTTCCAACAGTTGCCCGCCGTCGCGCTTGTAGCCCTCGGCCATGCTGCGGTTATCGGTGAAGTAGAAACCCTGACCCTCCATGCTCCCGTGCATACTCATAAAGTCTGCCGAGAATTCTGTGAATTGTGCCTGGCTGCCGTGGTATACGGGAATCAGTCGCCCGTCTTCGTCGCGTACTTCGCTGTCCTTGAAGTATTCCCGCTGCTGCATAGTCAGCTCGCGGCCCGCACTGTCGGTCTCATCTTCCAGCGAAAACCGCGTCTTCGGCTTGACGTTCCCGCCGTCATCTGATACATTGTCATCTAAGCGGTAGTCTTTCGGGCGCTCGGCCTTGTAGCCAAACTCGCCCGGAAGGCTTTCTGCCTCTGTACCCATAATCTGCCTGCGGATTTCATCGCCCAGCGTCGGTGACTTGACATCGCCCTTGCTCTGTGATAGAATCGCATCTGTAAGGTCAGCAGCGTATGCCACCGGCTCGGGATATTGTTTCCCGACATCTCGGAGTAACGCCGCGGCCTTTTTTTCATCTCCGGCGATAATTTTGCTGTCCCTTGCTCGCAGATCGAGCCAGTTTGCAAAATTCTCGCGCCCGTAAATGCTCTTGATCTCGTAAGCGTCCATACCGTCTACACTGCTGTTCGGATTTACCGCAATCAGCAGTGGGGCGGTATTATTCTTTTCTGTTTTTACTGTAATACCCGGAATGATCGAAATTCTCCCGTCGCCTTGCACGATGAGCGCAGGCGACTTAATAATCTCCGGCAGCTTGCGAATAACGCTTTCGCTGATTCCGTGCGCAGAATTGCTTGGATTGTTGCCCGCAATTCTCGTTGACTTTCGCAGATTGCTTTTCAGTATGAAGAAAGGCTTTCCGCCAATTCCAAGCGCGCTCAGCGAATTATCGGCATCCGCTATATAGATGTCATCGCTGCGCCCGACGGTCTTTGAATCGCCGCTGTAAAATGCGTCGATCTGCTTCTGGTATGGGATGTCTTTCGTGTTCCGGATGCTGTAGCTCTCCCCGCCATCCGCAAATACAGTGTTCTCGTCGCCGGTGTCCGGCTTGCGCCCTCTGCGTTCCTCCGCCGTCAGGCCGCGCCGCGCGGCAGCGTCCCGCGCCTCGATCTCGCCCGCCGTGTCGCGGTAGAGGTCTCCCGGCAGTCTGCCGTCCCTCGCGTTTCTATCAATGCTGTCGCGCAGGCTGAAATAATCCCACACGCGGTCGCCGTATTTTTCTTCCAGTTGGTCGCGCCTTTCGTCGAAGCGCACCCATTCCGGCGGATCCGGCTCGACCTGCTCCCATGTGTCCATGTCGACTTTCCCGCGCGGCACCGTCGGCGCCATGGCGTTCAGTTCTTCCATGCTGCGCATAAACTCGGGATCGTTTGCCTTCATCTGCTCATACTGCTCGCGCAGCCGCGCGCCTTCGCGTCTGGTTTCGGCGTCCCTGCCGTCATATCCCTCCTCGAGTTTTCTGTTCCAGTATTTCAGATTTGCCCCGGGTGTGAAGCCCTCTCTTCTCTGAATGGCGTGCTGTACCTCGTGAATGAGGGAATTCAGCAGCGCCTCCGGTCTGTTTTTCAGGTCGCGGCTCAGTTCAATGCTGTCGAACCTGCGGTTATACCCGCCGTTCTGCCCGCGCTCAAGATTCTGGAACGTTACGCCGACGTCGGCAAGATCGGGATAGGCTGTGAATAGTTCCGGCGCATTTACCAGCTTGCCCAGCGTGGTGTAGTTGGAGATGTCTGCTGCGTCTGTGCGCAGCTTCATCCCACTGTCGTTCACCTCGGAACGCCACTTGCCGTCCGCGCCGCGGAACCAGCCCGTTTTCTGCCGGATCGTCTCAGCGTCCACGCCCTGCATCTCGTAGCGCTCGGCCTCGTGCAGCGCGTCGTAGTCTGCGTTTTCGGCGTTGCGCCCCGCGTAGGAATACTTCTCAGGCGGTCCCGTTCTGTGTTCCGTCGCCGCTGCGGTCTCGCGGCCTTGTTCCACCGCGCCCAGCGCGCGTTCGCCATGTAAGGCGCTTTCACCTTCCTGTCCGCTCTGCGACAGCGCGCTTTCGGCCTCTCGGTTGAATCGGCTCGCCTTTTCGTCATACTGGTCGATCTCGGCATAGGCGTCGCCCATGATCTCTTCCCATACGTATAGCTCGATATCGCTCTCGCTCATTCCCGCGTAGTCGCCCGTCAGCGCTGCATAGCGGTCAAAGTAGGCATCGTACACCTTGCCCCACTCTTCGCTACTGTACCGGCTCTGAACGTCGCGCATAAACGTCCTGACGTTCTCGCGCCTCGCCACTTCGGCCAGATAATGCGCTGTTTCATGCTCGATCGTCTCGCTCACGCTGCGCTGCACTGAACCGGCATTGACGAAAATTTCGCCCGTGTCGGCGTTGAACGCGCCGAAAATTCTGCCGGTTTTCCCGTCCTTTTCAACCTTGATGACGCCCAGCAGCGCTGTCACCTTTTTCACGCCCTTGGACTTTGCCCAGTCCGCCGCGCCGATAAGCTCCTGGTCCCAGTCCGCCTCGTCAAAGATGGTGACGGTGTTATCGCCGCTTGCGCCGTTCGGCACGTTGGCCTCCCGCGGGCTGATGAATTGTGAGATACCGGATGCCGCAAGCCGCTGTTGTACCGTCAGCGCGTTTCCGTCTTCTCCGCCGACGTTCCGTACTTCTCGAGGAATGCGCTCAGATTCTCTTCCGTTACCCCGGCGCTCTCCCCGTTCGGCAGCTCCATCAGATAGTGCACGCGCTGCGTTGGCCTCGCCTGATGCGCCTCTTTCGGCAGCGTCGGCAAGCTCAGCCCCCGCGGCATCGTTCCGTGTTTCTTGTCCGGCATTGTCAATTCCTCCGTTCTGCCCCTCCGGCATGTCGTAGATCGGGAGCTCTTCGTGTGTCCGCTCGCTCATGTCCGCGCCGGGGATGGCTTTCTTTGCTGCAATGTATTCTTCGTTCGGTGCAATGTGCTGCCCGTGGATATCCGTATAGCCGTTTGTCAGCATGTCGTCCAGCAGCAGCTCCACGCGCTTCGCCGCCGCGAAGTTTTCCTGCCCGTGGTTGTGGATGATCGCGTCGAGCGAGCGGTCGATGTCATCGTAGCGCACGCCCTCGTCATCCAGCAGCCGTGCGATGCGCTCGCTCACGCCGCGCTTGGTGCGGATGTATTCGTCGTCGCCCGCCTCGCGGCTCGTCCGGCGGATGAGCTCGCCGCCCTTCTGGGCGAAGCTCATCTCCTCCTGCAAGACCGCCGCTGCGTCCGCGTAATAGATGTGCAGCTCGGGGTGGTCGAACTGGAAGGCGTTCACGCTCCGCTCGCCCACGCTCGCGCTGTCGCGCCGGTCGATGTGCTGATCCTCATTCACGCGATAGATATTCTCTTTCGCGTCCACGGCCAGCGTGCCGTCTTTCAGTCCGTCTTCAACTTTCTGCGCGTTCTGCTCGTTGCTGTACTCAAGAAGGTTGACGCGCTTGCCCGCGTCCAGGGCGTCCGCTTTGCCCTCTGCTGCGCCCTGTGCGGCGTTCGGCTGTGTGGGCGTCAAATTGCCCCCACCCGTGCCCTGCGCGCTCTCAGGCGTCACCGCAGACTGTGCGGGCATGGTGTTCTGCTGCTGCACCGGCTGCTGTGCTGTCGGCGCGGTCTCTTCCGGCGTCATCGCTTCCGCCGACGGCGTGGCCTCTTTCGTCTCCGCCGCGGCGCGCTCGGTCTCGATTTGCGCGTTTCTTCGCTGAACGCCTTCTACGCCGCTGCCCAGCAGGCCAAGCGCACCGCCGACGAGGAAGTCGTTCAGGATATCCGCCGCGTCAAGTTCGCTGTAATTCTGTCCGGCACGCTTCCCGTTGTAGATCGTCTGCAAGGCGGGCTGCACAAGGTCCTCGATGACCTCCTCGCCGCCCTCGGACAGGAATGACAGGGCGAGCCGCCCCGCCGCGTTCCCGTTCATCTTGGCGATCGCTCCGTCGATTGCCTTGTCAAGGAAGCCGCCGCCGAACGCTTTCTTGAACGGCGCTGCGACGTTGCTGATCTTTTCCGTCGCAATACTCACCGCGCCGCTCGCCGTGCCGTACAGCAGCGCCCGGTTCTGTGCGTCCAGCTGTTCCGCCGCGCTCATGCCGGGCTTGTCCGCCGCTTCCGCCGCCTCCTGCGAGTTTCCGCCGAATACGCGCAGGAACATCGGGCCGAGCGCGCTACCGCCGCCGAGCGCCGCGTCGGCGACCATCTGCGCGCCTGCCACGCCGACGCTATTGAGGTACTTGCCGACCGGCGTGAGCCCTTCGTTTGCCTTTTCCATGTTGTCAGACGCAATCTTGCGCAGCTTCTGATAGGTGCCTTGCAGCTTCTCCTGCGCGCCTCTCGTCGCGTCCTGATAGTTTTTCACCCGCTCGCCCGCAGCCTTGCTGTTGATCTCGATGAGGCGCTTGTTGCGGTCAATCAGCGTCTGCCACTGCTGGCGTTCCTCCTCGGTCTTCGCCGCCTTGAGCTTTTCGG
>ERZ827088.4645-NODE-4645-length-11250-cov-3.495132_pt1 | contig 11250 bp, 8 predicted proteins | sample MGYA00519922_ERZ827088 | MGnify/ENA primary metagenome ERZ827088 (study PRJEB31778, sample SAMEA3449254) | human gut metagenome | biome: human gut; feature: human-associated habitat; material: faeces | place: United Kingdom | collected 2010/2012 ... | reverse complement strand
TCCCGCTTGACTTTGAATTCGTAGGGAATAAAGTTGAAATTGCTAGGCAAATAGGCAATGCCGTTCCCCCAATTATGGCAGAATATATCGGTAGAAGCATTATTGAGTCTTACGATAAGGTGGGTGAAGGTAGTGGCATTTGATGCTGACGTGAAAAATTATCTGCGCGAATATCAGAGAGAATATAATAATGCTGTTCGCGGCGGGCAACATACTGCCGAAATGTCGTTTCGTGTACCCATGCACACATTGTTTACCCGTATCGCGAAAGATCTAAATCCCCAAGGACATTTTTCTATTGTTCTTGAGCCTAAAAACCAGGGACGCATGGGGAGACCAGACTGGATAATACAAGATTCGGTTTCTCTTGGTGTATATGGATATATTGAAGGCAAGGGGCCATCTGCAGAACCGTTTGATATTTCGCCATATCAAAATCAGATTGATCGGTATTTGACTTTGGGGCATAAGTTGGTAATAACTGATGGCATAGACTTTGTCTTCTGTTTTGCCGATACCACTACAGTCGTCTCTCTTATCGATAAGGGAAAATTGAATACAGCAGACTGGTCTCGGTTGCCTGTAAATCCCTGTTTCCGCTTTTATATGGATCAGTTTTTTTCGAATCCAACAGCGCAAAGAGTGGATGAAGAGAAACTGGTAGAGATGGTTGCAATTCGGACCAGAAATCTTGCCAATGATATTCTGGCACAGGCAGATTTAACGGAAGAAGAGGCTCTAAATGACGATGAGCGTAAAATCATAATTTTGCTTGGTGGATTAAAGGAGCTGGTTTATAATCATAATGATCCATCGCTTCGAACCAGTGCGATTTTTGCTGATTTTACGGCTCAAGTAATTATGTTCTGCTTGTTATATGCACATCGTGTGCTTTGTTCAACCGCTGATTCTCCTGCTGAAAAGGCAGAAAAAATCAGAGAATATGCATTCAATGATGTTGTCGAAGGAGAAGCTTTGCTTCCTTTTCGCAATTTAATGGTGTATCTGAGAGATAACGAGGGAGAAAACTCTTTCATAGGGCAATGGGTTGATGAATGCATATCCTTCTTGTCTTTTGTACAAATGACGGAGCATCAACTTATGAATCCGGATTATCACCATCTGTTTGAAATGTTTTTGAAAAAATTTGACAAACAATCCCGATTTGACTATGGCGCGTACTATACGCCGAAGGTTCTTGCAGACTTTATTGTAAGGCTTACAAACCAAGTGGTAAATGATAATTTTGAGGGGGCCACTATCTATGATTCTGGAAATACCATCATTGATCCATGCTGTGGCACAGGATCGTTTTTAGAGCAAATTATCGCACATGATGACGGTGATGGGGCATATAACCTGTGCGGATTTGAAATATTACCCGCGCCATATATGCTTGCCAACTATCGAATGTCTATTGTAGAACGTCAATATGACAGGAAAAATTTACATACTAGTGTTTTATTGGCGAATACTTTAAACAATTGCCTTCTTGGAGAAACCGCAAACTCAGCATCAATTGAAGGTAGAGAACTTATCCGCGCGAAAGAACTATCATCTCGACCGATAAAATTGATTATTGGTAATCCTCCGTGCTCTGACTCTGCAAGGAATAGCGTATCTGATGATTTTTCTCGCATATTATCATTAATGGAGGATTTTCGCCCCCCGATTGAGAGACGTCAAGGTCGTCAAAATATCCAAAAGCAAATAAACAACCCATTTATGCAGTTCTTGCGTTGGGGGTGTGAAAAACTGGCGAATTCCAGATGTCACTCCGTTTTAGCCTTTATTGTTCCGCTGTCTTTTTTGGAAGCGGAGTCGTACAAATATGCCCGTAAATACCTAGTTGAACGTTTTTCACATATATGGGCTGTGGCTATTGATTCAGATGCTAGAACAGGAATTCGTGGAGATAGCCTCTTCAACACTCTACAAGGACGGGCAGTTATTTTGCTGACACAGAAATATGACGACAACACAGGCATCAAAGAAATCAACTATATCGATATGACCAAGAAAGGACGAAATGAAAAGATCACTGCTCTTGAAGCTGATGTACATACTATTATGACGCTATTCGAAACTTTTCCTGTTTCAGATTCCATGTATTCATTTATGCCATCAAGGCCCTTCAATCAGGAATTATATTCCATGTTCTGGCCAATTAGCAATGATAGCGGTAAATCCGTATTCCTTAATCAATGCTCTGGTGCAAAAATGGCTCCGACAGCACTATTAACGCATGTAAAACAGCCCATGCTAAAAAGACGTAGTCGGGAAATAGCTACCGGGGGCATCGACCGCGCGAATGAATGGATTGGGCGTCAGGACAAACCGGTTGCAGATGAAAAAATAATCGCTTTTCAAAAAGCCTTAAATAGTGTCAATAGGCAGCAATTGGATGTGGTGCTGAATGACAATATATGCCCCTGCTCATTTAGACCCTTTGTCAATTCGAATGCATTTTTATGGGATACTGTATTCGAATATCAGTCTGGTGTTGGCGGTGGCGGCGCTAGAATACGGCCAGAAATTAAAGCTGTTTATGAGCAAACAGATACGATTGGATTCGCCCTAGCTCATGCGCCTAAAGACCTTAATGAATCCCTAGGGCAGTTTGTATCATTTTGCTGGTATTTCCCCGATAATGATCTTTGCCGAAGAGGCAATGGACATATTTATTTGAATCAGTATATTCGGGATCCTAGAACAAATGAGGTAATTAATAATGTGCAAGAAGAAATTGTTGTGCATCTAATCTCTCTTACTGGTTTGAACGCAAGAGAGTGCGCCCGCAAAATGGTTTTCTACTCATATGCTATTTTTTGCTCTCAGGTATATTTGGATGAGTTTTATGGCGCTCTTTATGTTGTGAATCAATCTGAGAGTCGCGCACGAATTCCAATTGTAGCCAATAGAGATGTTTTTTTGAAGCTAGCTGAACTTGGAGAGCAACTTGCTAACCTAGAAAAAAATGGAGCAACCGTAGAAAATCTTCTGGGATTAGATTATGCTGCGCTCATTGATCAACTGCCTGCAGGGTTTCAATTGGAACATAGTAGGGCATCGTCAAGAAATCCTTACGACGAAGAGCATGAACTGTTTATACTCCGGAGTGAAAATTCCGATGCTGAAATAGGAATTTATTGTCCTGTTGCAATTCAAAAATTTACTGTGGCAGGATATAATGTGATTAAAGACTGCTGGTTGAAATTTCACTCCTACAGATTCACGCATTGTGAATTTACAAGAGCAGATTTTAAAGAACTTCTGGATCTATTCAATAAGATCGCGCAACAAATGCAGTATGTTTCCGAGGTTGATGATATAATGCATGGGATCATCAACAAAGAAATCTCTCTTTTGCCTTACTGAAAAAGCAGGATTCCTGTGATTTATGGAATGTATTGACAGAAGGAAGGTGGGTTTATGGCAGATGTCTTTTCAAGAGCAAAGAGATCGGAAATAATGCAGCATGTGAAATCCTCGGGCAATAAGAGCACGGAGATACGACTTATCAGTTACTTTAACACCCACCATATAACCGGTTGGAGACGAAAATACAATGTTAAAGGACATCCAGATTTCGTTTTCCTTAAGAGACGCGTGGCAATATTTGTCGATGGATGTTTTTGGCATGGACACGATTGTAGAAATACACGCCCGAAAGATAATTCCGAATATTGGATGGTAAAACGGAACCGAAATATAGCTCATGATAGAGCGGTGACAGCTCTCTTTCAAGAAAGAGGGTGGACAGTTGTGCGAATATGGGAATGCGAACTAAAAAAGAAGAATCAGGCAATATTAGAGGAAAAATTGAAGCTACTTCAATAATCCATGGAAAGATACGTTTGTATTCGAATAAAAGCCATGTCATCGGTGGGCATTAGCTGTATGGTCTTACTATAAGCTGAAAGGTCTATGTATATTACTAAGGAGGAAAAGTCCATGTCTCTGTCTATAGTGCGCTCTATTCTGAGTTCCTTAAATACAACGCAAGCTTGGATGGTTTCGCTTATTAAAATTCACAACTCAAAGCGAAATGGCACCACATATGCAGCTAGAGGAATAACTTTAGCCCCCAAAGGCGCTCTTATAAGAGTTATTGCTGATCTTTCCAAGGTGTATACAGAGGGCGATTCCGCGCATCTTAATAAATACATATCGGTTAAGGAATATGATGGATCTGCAGAGTCAAATAGAATATATAGGATTCCATCGAATAGTGAATTGATCTCAGATGAGTATTCTCGATTGATTCAGGCTATATCTACCCCTGAAATGACTGGGGACCCTTTTGATTTTGCTGCGACTGCTTATGCATTGAAGGCTACACTCGAAATAGAAGGCGAAGAGAAAAATGTTGTATTGTTTTCTCTTCAAAATCCTATCTGCGTATTGGAAAATAGGTTTCTATATGATGGTAGTACTTTTTCGGAAATCAATAAGAAGGTATTGAATTTAAGACGAAACATTGACGTTATTATTCTAGATGATGCGGTATATTTGCTTACGCTGAATGGTGAAAAGCTATTTAATATGGAGCGCTCATATAAAGCCGTTTGCCAAAAAAAGACAGAGGACATATGCCAGTCTGGCATTATCTCCGATGCAGAGGCATTTCAACAGATTGCTACGCGTGGTCATAACCCTAGACGCTTTGTTGCATTTAATTCGCAAAGATATGCTAGTATGAAAGACATCACAAAGCGTAAAGAGATGGCAGCCAAATTCCATTTGAAATTAGATGATTCTGGGAAAATTGATACATCATCATCAGATATTTCCGAAAAGCTCATAAAAGTTCTTTGCAACAAAGGAATGGTCGATCCATTTGAAGATGTTCCTGTTGAGGTATCAGCGGTAAGCAGGTGGTAAGTATGAAAAAAATATTCAAGTTCAGCACGTTCTTTGCTTCATATACACCCCTGTGGTTATCTATCGCATACATTGACTTGATGAATGTGTTCTATCACCAAACGCCAAATCGCTGGACAGAGATATTGAGTGTCGCCTGTATTGTTATAGGTTATTTGATTTCGATCCCTAACATAGTATTTACGATGAAAGCTCTGAACAAAGAGAACGCTGAACACCTAACTCTTGAAACAGTTCATGAGCAGAAAACGGCATCTTTGGAATATGTGTTATCTTTCGTATTGCCAATGTTCGCATTCGAATTCACGCAATGGGAGAATGTAATTCTTTTCATTCTGTACTTTATAGTTCTTTCATATCTGGTATTAAAACATAATTTGTTGGTGGCCAACATTGTTTTTGAGGTTTTGCATTACCAGTTTTATGATATTACAGCCAAGAACGGATTCTCGGTTACAGTAACGAGGGAAGTTATTAGCAAAAGACGATTAGAAAACAAACAGGCAGATGAAATTTATCTGCGTTCAATGAATAATGGCTTATGGTGTGATGTAACAGATAAGGGATAGCCTGATTCTTGCTAAGTGGATTTGCCTTGGTATATATCCGAACCATGAGCACTCTCCAACGATGCGTCCACTTTCCAACGATACTCCCTGTATCATTTGGGAGTGAAACCACCTGAATGGCATCTGCCTCACAGGTTCATCCCAAACGCCTACGCAGACATCAGAAGCCTCGGGAACCCCTTATTTTCAAGGGATTTCCGGGGCTTTTTTGTATCAAAGTCGAAAGGGTCTTAGACTTTGCCTGCGGCACGGGCGGCTTCATCACCAGCTGGCTAGGCGAGCTGCAAAAGCAGATCAAGAACACGGCGGATGCGAAGAAATACGGGGATTCCATCTACGGCATCGAGAAGAAACAGTTCCCCTACATGCTCTGCATCACCAATCTGCTGCTGCACGGCCTCGACGTGCCGCAGGTGTTCCACGACAACACCCTGCTGCACGACGTGCTGGACTACACGGAGAAGGATCAGTTTGACGTGATCCTGATGAACCCGCCCTACGGCGGCAGCGAGAAGAAGGATGTGAAGAACCATTTCCCGGATGACCTCGCCAGCAGCGAGACGGCGGATCTGTTCATGTCCGTCATCATGTACCGGCTGAGACCCGGCGGGCGCGCGGCGGTCATCCTGCCCGACGGCTTCCTGTTCGGCACGGACAACGCGAAGGTGAACATCAAAAAGAAGCTGCTCAGCGAGTTCAACCTGCACACGGTCATCCGCATGCCGGGCAGCGTCTTTGCGCCGTATACCTCCATCACCACCAACATCCTGTTCTTCGACCGCACCGGTTCGACGCAGGAGACGTGGTTCTACCGGCTGGACATGCCGGAAGGCTACAAGCATTTCTCCAAGACTAAGCCCATGAAGCTGGAGCACTTCGACCCGGCGATTCAGTGGTGGCACAACCGGCAGGAGATCGCGGCGGACGGCTTTGACAAGGCGAAGCGCTTCACCGCGCAGCAGCTGACACAGGAGCTTCATTACAACCTCGATCAGTGCGGCTATCCCCACGAGGAGGAGGAAATCCTCGATCCGATGGATTTGATTCAGCGGTATCAAGAGGAACGCGCCTCGCTGAACGCGGAGATTGACCGCGTGCTCTCGCAGATCACCGCGATTCTTGGGGGTGGGCAGGGATGACGCCGCAGGAGCTGAAAAGCAGCATTTTACAGTTGGCGATACAGGGCAGGCTCGTGGAGCAGAGGCCGGAGGAAGGCACGGGCGAAGAACTGTATCAGCAGATTCAGGCAGAAAAGAAGCGGCTGATTCAAGAAGGCAAAATTAAAAAGGAAAAGCCCTTGCCCGAAATTGCAGAGGATGAAGTGCCGTTTGAGATTCCAGAAAGCTGGGCTTGGGTCCGGCTTAATTCAGTGATTTCTTTGCTATCTGGGTCGGATTTAACACCAGACAAGTATAATGCCATTGAAAAAGGTATTCCCTATATAACTGGAGCAAGTAATATCGAGGGAAATCAGCTTATTATCAATAGATGGACGGAATATCCAAACAACATTGCGCGCAAAGGTGACTTGCTCTTAACATGTAAAGGAACTGTCGGGAAAACAATCATTTTGGTTGAAACAGAAGTACATATTGCACGCCAGATTATGGCGCTGTCAGCTGTGATGATTGACACAGTTTATCTTAAGTATTTCATCGAAGGACAAGTTGAAACCTTGAAATCAAAAGCTAAGAGTATGATTCCCGGGATTGAACGAGACAATGTTCTTAAACTATTAATGCCGCTTCCACCCCTCGCCGAGCAAAAGCGCATCGTTGCCAAAATCGAAGAACTGCTCCCCTACCTCGACCGCTATGAAAAGGCGTGGAACCGGCTGGAGGACTTTGGCAGCCGTTTCCCTGCGGACATGCAGAAATCCATTCTCCAGATGGCGATTCAGGGCAAGCTGGTGGAGCAGCGCCCCGAAGAAGGTACCGGCGAGGAGCTGTACCGGCAGATTCAGGCCGAAAAGCAGGCGCTTATCAAGGCGGGCAAGATCAAAAAAGAAAAGCCCCTGCCGGAGATTGCGGAGGATGAAGTGCCGTTTGAGATTCCGGAGGGGTGGAAGTGGGTGCGACTAGGACAAGCTATTGACATGCTCTCAGGGTTTGCGTTTAAGAGTTCTGATTTCAAGGAAACTGGCCATTATCGTCTGTTGAGAGGTATCAATCTGGGTGTTGCTACAACTCGTTGGGATGATACAGTGTATGTAGATGAAATGCCGAAGAAGTTGGAACCTTATCGTATTCAAAAAGGTGATGTCTTAATTGGTCTTGACCGTCCATGGATTTCAGACGGAATACGAGTAACAATCTACAACGATGAGGAACAAACATACGTGGTACAGCGAGTTCTGCGTGTTCGTGAAACTTGTGCGATAATAAAAGAGTACATTGCCCTGTTGTTACGCTCAAATCTGTTCAAAAGCGCAGTCGAAGGACAAACAACCGGAATCAGTGTCCCCCATATTAGCCCGGGTCAAGTGGGCAACGTGGTCATTCCCCTCCCTCCCATTGCCGAGCAAAAACGCATCGTTACCCGGCTGGAAGAAATTCTGCCGCTGTGCGAGAGACTGAAATGAGTTTATTGACAAACAGCTGAAAAACAACAGATAGAAATGAGGCGAAAAAATGCTCTTTAAAAGCTATTCCTTGATTATTGATGAAACTTATCCCGAAATCTCCCTGCTGCAAAGAATAGCAGAGAAAGGTGTGGCAAGGCTTCATTCGAATGATTTCAGCTATCAATACAATATTCAGTTCAGAGAAGAGCGATTTCTTTTCATCGCTGTGGATTTCGATAACGGAAAGTATTCTGAGACTGTGTACGATACAGAATCGGAAACCCAGAAAGAGAACCCAAAGAAAAAATCCCAATTGGAGTATGCAGATCAGTTCTTTGCTTGCTATGATGCCGAGGCAAAAGAGCTTTATTTATCTGACTCTAATCGAAAAGCTGCAATTAAGCTACTGTTTGCAGAATTCATTGATTCCAAATTGAAGGTATACATCAGAGAACGAATTTCGTCTATAGAAGATTTTTCCAGAGTGGTTCAGTCTATTAAGAAGGTGAAATACACTCAAACTAGAAATCTGGTAAATATGAATCCTGAAAGTTTATTCGCACAAAGCTACAATCCGTTGGGGCTGGAAATGCCCGATAAGCTGATTTCTACGCTGGAATATGATACGGGTATTCATGCACAGACGGTGATCAATAAACTGAAGAAATTGCTCGATAGCAGAAAAACCAAAGAAATTGATTCACTTGAAATTCTTGGTACAGATGATGAAGGGTTTGAACAGCTTTTCAGTTTGGAAAAGGTGGTCAAGAGCATTCCGATAGTTCTTGAAGCGGATGATAATGGTAAATATGATCCCGAACAGGTTTTTGCATATTTGCTTGCCAAATTGAAAGGACGATGACCCGTGTACAGAAATCATAAATTCATGTTGTTCGGGATTAGCATTCTTGCTGGACTGGTCTGCTGTCTGCTTAAACTTCGCATTACAACCGTTTCTTCTGATGTTATCAGCGTTGTGTCTATTTCGTCTGCACTCTATCTTGCGGCTTATGCCGGAATACAATCTAGTACAGAATTGAAAGAACGTCTCAAGGCACAGGACAGTATTCTTCATGATAGAACACAAAGATTTGTTTTGAACAGCTATTTTAAAGTTGCTTTGATTCTCAATGTTATGACGATTGTCTTTGTTTGTGCAAGCGGCATGGTTGCGGAACGGATTGCTCAATTTGACGCTCAGACTGGAAATTGTCTGGTGAATCAGTTTATAGAATATTTTTCAAATCAAGCTGTTTCAGGAAAAGAAATTCCTTCTGCGTGGTTATGGGCTGAATTGCTGTTGAATTTTTCATCAATATCTTTATTTGTTGCAAATCTCATTCAAATGTGCTTCATAGGGAAATTCGTGGTCAACAGAATTCCTTTTGACAGATGAAAAATGAGAGCTGTTAGGTCAACACGTAACAGCTCCATTTTCATATTCATCAGAACAACATGATTTATCAGTGTGAACAAGGGACAATCAGGCCGTAGAATTTGAGCGCTCCGACAATCGCAGCTTCCTTGTCCGGCGGACACTGGGGCTGCTTTGCGTCCTCGCTCTTGGGCTTGTTGTAGCACTCCCGCTCTATGATCCCGTATTTCTGCTTGACCTGTGCGATGTACAGGGTAGAAACCTTGAGACCGCTGTGCTCGAGAACATACGCCTTGATCTGCTCATAGGTCGCGCTCCCCTGAAGCTGAGCGACATTCAGCCCCTCAAGAGGGAATTCGACCTTCACAGAGAGATGTGGATATGTTTCCTTGGAAAAGCACATGACAGTCTCCACCGCCCCCGTCCAGCAGAACATATCGACGCACTGAACCCTTTCGGCGGCGTACCCGCCTTCGGCGAGCAGCTTGGCGTCGCGGGCGAGGGTCGGCGCGCCGCAGGAGACATAGACCACGCGCTTGGGCACGGCGGCGATAATGGCCTGCAAGACGGCGGGATCGCAGCCCTTGCGCGGGGGATCGAGCACGATCACATCCGGGCGGAGGCCGTTTTCCACCAGCTTGGGCAGCAGTTCCTCGGTTGCGCCGACGTGGAACTCGGCGTTGGCAATGCCGTTGCGCGCGGCGTTTTCATTCGCGTTCTGAATGGCTTCCGGCACGATTTCGATGCCGATGACTTTTTTGGCCTTCTGCGCCAGCAGCAGAGAGATCGTGCCTGCGCCGCAGTACGCATCCACGACGGTTTCGGTGCCGGTCAGGCCGGCGTATTCCAGCGCGAGGCCGTAGAGTCTCTCGGTCTGTTGGGGATTCACTTGGAAGAAGGAGAGCGGCGAAACGGAGAAGCGCAGGCCGCAGAGCGTGTCCTCCATGGCGGCTTTGCCCCAGAGAACGCGGATGTCCGTGCCCAAAATGACGTTGGTGCGGCGGCTGTTGACACTCAGGCAGACGCTGCACAGGCCGGGGACGGCGGCGCGCAGCAGTTCGATCAGCCGACTGGCCTTCGGGATATCCGCGCGGGTGACGACGACGACGACCATCAACTCGCAGGAGGTCGTCGAGCGGGTCATAATATGGCGGACGAGGCCGCGTCCGGTTTGCTCATCGTAGGCGGGGACGCTGTTTTCGCGCATCCAATTCAGGACGGCCTGTGTGGCTCTGGCGGAATCCTCGCCCTGAATGGCGCACCCGTTTTCGGGCAGGGGGATGAGATCGTGGCTGCGCGGCGCGAAGAAGCCGCAGGCAGGCGCGCCGTCCGTCTGCGCGACGGGGTATGCGCCCTTATTGCGGTAGCCGAAGGGATGCGCCATGCCCCAAACGGGCGGCACCTCGATGGAAAGCCCGCCGACGCGCTGGAGGAGATCCTGCACCTGCTGGCGCTTGAAGGCAAGGGAGGCCTCGTAGGTCATGTGCTGGCAGACGCAGCCGCCGCAGCGCTTGTAGATGGGGCAGAACGGCTCGGCGCGGCTGGGGCTCTTTTCCAGCAGCTTTTCCACGCGGCCAAAGGCATAGCGCTTTTCCGGCTTGACGATGCGCACCAGCGCGCGTTCGCCGGGCAGCAGACCGGGGACAAACACGGCCATGCCCTCGTGGCGGCAGACGCCCTGCGCATCCTGACCGAAGGCGTCGCAGGTCATTTCAAAGCATTGGTTTTTGGCGAGCATGGAGGATTCTCCTTTTCGATAAGAATGGGGCTGTCAGGCTTAAACCGAACATTTCAAGAAACAGTGTCTAAGCATTGTTTGGATATGGGGCTTTGCCCCATCGCCCCACCAAAGGGCTTTC
>ERZ827088.4640-NODE-4640-length-11261-cov-7.796448_pt1 | contig 11261 bp, 7 predicted proteins | sample MGYA00519922_ERZ827088 | MGnify/ENA primary metagenome ERZ827088 (study PRJEB31778, sample SAMEA3449254) | human gut metagenome | biome: human gut; feature: human-associated habitat; material: faeces | place: United Kingdom | collected 2010/2012 ... | reverse complement strand
CATCATCTTGGCGGTGATGGGCTCGGTGCGGCACATGATGGCGTCGGGCTGGAACGCGGCGAGCTCCTTGACGTAGGTCTCCTCGTCGTTGTGGCTGCACAGCTTCACCTCGAAGTCGTTGGACTCGAAGATATGCGTCGCGATCTCATTGAGCTCGATGGTGTAATAAACCTTGAACTTAGCCATGATAAAAAACCCCTCTCAAAATATTATAATTGTTGATTTTATTTCCCGATTTCCCGATCTTCTGTCAGTTCGTTCATTGTACACCCGCTCTTTCATAAAAGCAAGCGATTTGCCGATTTTTTGCAGGAATTTATGCATTTTCTTTGCGTCTTACCACTAATTTTGAAAACATACTTTCACAAAATTGAACACATTTACAAAAATGCACAAGTTCTCTCAGAAAACTTGTGCATTTTATCAAAAGGGGCCCTCCGCGGCAGCGGAGGACTCCTTTCTTTTTCTCTTATGCCGCCGGCGCCGTCTCGGACGTCTGCGGCGTCTCCGGTATCGCCGGCGTCTGCGTCGGATCGACATCCGGCACGCCCGGGTCCGTCATCGTTGCGCCCGGGTCCGTCGTCGGCACGCCCGGGTCGCTCCCCGGCACCGTCGGATCCATCGCCGGCACATTCGGGTCGACCATCGGATCCGCCGCCTTGCCGACGAGAATGATGCGGTTGCGGCTCTTGTAGCGGCTCGTCGCCTCATAAGTCGAAGAGAGCAGCGTCCCGTCGCCCGCGTACACATTGCGGTAGGTCTTGACCACATAGCCGGTGTACGGCGTCTGCTCCACCTTCTGCTCGCCCGGCGCGAGCGTGTCGGTCTCGACAAGCTCCTCCTCGTAGGGCGTCGTGCTGATGAGCTCCGTCACGATCTTCACATAATGGTCGTCGGTCTTGGTGCCGAGAAGGGTGATCTTGATGTAGTCCTTTTTATCCTTCGTGAAAAAGTCTGCCTGCACCTTGATGGGGTAGAGCGTATTGTTGCGGAACTCAAACTCCGGTCCGCCGCTCGCCACCGTCGCGTCCAATCCAAGGCCGATGTAGTCGGAGGCGTAGCCGTGGTTCACGCGCTGCACGATCTCAAGGTTCGCGTACAGCACCGCCGCGTAGAGCGTCGAGCTCGCCTGGCACGCGCCGCCGCCGATCATGTCCACAGTCTTGCCGTTGAGATAGCCCGGCGCGGGCGAATAGCCGTTTTCCGCCGTGAACGGCGTCACCAGCGGGCCGTACTTCATCGTGTCGCCCGCATTGAGGATGTAGCCCGTGATGCGCTCTGCCGTCAGCTTCACGTTCTTGTGCCGCCCCGGTGCGCCGCCGACGCGCGTGGTGTAGCTGCTCAGCTCGTCGCGGAACAGTCCCGCCTCCAGCTGCTCGGTCGTGACCTCCGGCCGCTCGACCGTTGCCCGGACGGTGAAGGTCTCCCCCGGCGCCGCCGCGTCGTAAGCGCTCTGCAAGTCGGCGAGCGTAAAGCTCACCCCCGCATGGCTCGGGATGATCTTCTCATTTTCAATGTCGTAGCTCGCGTTGACCTTCTCGCCCACGAGCTTTTCCCGCTCCGCCGCCAGATCGACCGCCTGCGCGGGTACGGTCTCGTAGCTCGCCTCCGCGTCCGGATCGCCGTACAGCGTCACCTGGAGCGGGCAGCCGCCGCCAAGGTATGCGCCGCGCAGCGCGTCGCCGATCACACGCCGCGCCTGCTCCCGATCCGGGATATGGCGGCCGTCCCTGCTTTTGGTCACGCTGATCGCACTCTCGGTCGTCAGAGCGATGGCAAACTCCACCGGCTCGCACTCCAGCGCATCCAGCACCGGCTCCACCGCCGCGCAAAACGGCTCCTCGGATACGATGCTCTCCTCATGCTCGGTAAAAAGCGAGAAAAGGAAGCCCGCGCCGCTCTTGAAAAAGCCGTCGCCCTTCGCGCTGCGCACCCGCGCCAGCGTATCCGCGGCCTTCCGGCAGTCGATGTCCGCCGGAATATCGCCCAGCGCCACACCCGCGATCACCTCGCAGCTGTCTCCCTCCATCACGGCAAAGTCGAGCCGTGCGCTCTGCGCGTCAATGACCCGCCGCGTCAGCTCCGCCGCCGCCTGTTCCTCGGTCATGCCGCCGTAGTCCACGCCGCCGACCGTCGTGTTGGGATAGATGGTCCCGCTCGGCGTCGCGTAGGCGCACAGCCCCAGATACGCCGCAGCCAGCACGCCGAGCGCGATACCGGCAAAGGCCCATCCTCTTTTGCCGCCCTTCGCCAAATGCTTGCCGCCCTTGCCGGCGCTCTCCGCCGTCTCCGCGGCCTCGTTTCTCTTTTCCTCAAAGGCACCCAGGTTTTCTTCCATTCCGGCACCCTCCTGCTGTTCTGAATCAATATCCCGCTGTGTATACCACAGCCAGTCTATTGCAGTATAGCATAGATTTTGCGAAAAAGAGTAACGATTTGGTTACAATTTTTACGCCGTTTTGGCAGCCCCCGTGCGCGGGATGCGGATGGTCAGCCGGATCTCCTCGTCCGTGTCCTCCCGCTCGCACGCCGCGTCCACCCCCGCGCGCTGCATGATGCCCATGCTCCGCCGGATGGTGTTGAGAAACAGCCGCACGTCCTTCACGATGAACGTCGGCCTCCGCCGCGGCGGCGTGACCGCCGCGCGCTGCAAAACCGACTCGATGTACGCCTCCGCCTGCGCCACGTTGCAGCCACGCTCTATGATGACACGCAGCGCCGCCAGACGCTCGTTCTCGTCGCTCAATCGCAGCAGGGCGCGCGCGTGCCGCTCGGAAAGCCCCCCCTCGCGCAACAGCGTCACACACGCAGGCGAGAGCCGCAGCAGCCTCAGCTTGTTCGCCACCGCGCTCTGCGACTTGCCCAGCCTCTCCGCCGCCTGCTCCTGCGACAGGCCGTAGACCGCGATGAGCTTTGCGATGGCGGCAGCCTCCTCCATGTAGTGCAGGTCCTGCCGCTGCAAATTTTCGATCAGCGAGAGCAGCGCCGACTCCTCCTCGTCCGACCGCACCGCAAGGCACGGCACCTCCCGCAGACCCGCGAGCTTCGCCGCCCGCAGCCGCCGCTCTCCTGCGATCAGCTCGTAGCCGTCCTCCCCGCGCCGCACGGTCAGCGGCTGCAAAATGCCGTAGCGCCCGATGCTCTCCGCCAGCTCGCGCAGCGCCTCCGGCTCAAAGTATTTCCGCGGCTGATCGGGATTCGCGCGGATCGCGTCCACGCTCAGATACAGCACGCGCCGGCCCGTCCACATTCCCTTGTGCATGATCTCCATGGCGTCCCCTCCTATCGCGGTCTCCCCCGCATCCTTGTCCCCATTCTAAAAGCGGCGGTACGCAAAGCCGCGCGAATTTTGTCAGGGAATCGGGAAAATTTTCATTTCCCCGATCTTCCTATTTACGAATCGCTCCGCTTCGTGTAAAATAAAAGGACTTATGATCGAACGAAGGGAGGCGCGCTATGGCCGGCTATGTTCTGCACCTGAGCGAGCAGGAGAATATCACCCTGTCCGCCGCCGTGACGCGCCGCCTGATCGACGGCGGGGACGGCGACGCCGCCCTGCTCTACCTGTGTCTGCTCAAAAACCGCGGCAGCGCCTCCCCCGAAACGCTCCGCGCCGAGCTCAAATGGGACGAAGCGCGCCGCTCGCGCGCTGAGGCCGCCCTTGCCCGCATGGGACTCGTCAGCGCCCCGAAGCCGGAGGAGCCCACTCCCTCGCCCGTCCCCGCGCCCACCTCCGAGCGCCCCGCCTATTCGCGCGAGGACGTCGCCCGCAAGTTGGAGCAGGACGCGAGCTTTTCCGCGCTTCTGCGCGAGGTCGAGCGCAAGCTCGGCCCGCTCTCCACACCGTCCGTCGGCAAGCTCCTCGGGCTTTATGAGGACCTCGGCCTGCCCGCTGATGTTCTCTTTCTCCTCGTCAACCACTGCATCGCCCGCCACGCCGCGCAGTACGGCGCGGGGCGGCTGCCCACCATGCGCCGGATCGAGCAGGAGGGCTACGTTTGGGCGAGAAAGGGCCTCCTTTCCTTGACCAGCGCAAACGACTACCTCAACGCCCTCCACGCGCGTGAGCAGAAGTACCCCGCCTACATGGCAGTCCTTCAGCTCGGCGAACGCAAGCCCTCCCCGAGCGAGGAGAAATACCTCGCCGCCTGGGTGGACATGGGCTTCCCCGCCGAGACCGTCGCCCTCGCGTATGATAAGACCGTCCTGCGCTGCCACGAATTCAAGTGGGCGTACTGCAACGGCATCCTGAAGCGCTGGCACGAAAAGGGGCTTCACACCCCCGCGGAGACTGCGGCGGAAAACGCCGCGCTGAAAAAAGAAGAAAAACCGTCCGGCGGCAAGAACGACTGGATGAAGCAATACCTGTAAGGGAGGGGATCTCATGTCCTACGACGGAAAGCTCATGCGCCGCGCGATGGTCCGCTTTGAGGAGGCAAAGCAGCGCCGCGCCGACGCGCTGCACGCGCGCGAGCGCGCGGTCTATGCCGCCGTCCCCCGCATCGCGGAGATCGACGCCGCCCTGCGCGAGACCATGTCCAAGCTCATTTCCTCCGCCCTGCGCCGCGGCACGGACCCCCGTCCCGCCATCGAGGCGCTCAAGGAGGAAAACCTCGCCCTCCAGCGCGAGCGCGCCGAGCTGCTCGTCGCCCACGGCTATCCCGCCGACTACCTCGAGGATAAGCCCAACTGTCCCCTCTGCGGCGACACCGGCTGGCGCGGCAGCGAGGTCTGCTCCTGCCTGAACGACTACTATGCCCGCGTCCAGCTCGAGGAGCTCTCCCGGCTCCTCGACCTCGGCACGCAGAGCTTCGAGACCTTCTCCTTTGACGTCTACTCCCCCTACGCCCCCCTTGATCAGGACATTTCCCCCCGCTCGAACATGGAGCGCATCTACGACGCCTGCCGCGACTATGCCTACGAATTTTCCCCCCGCAGCGGCAATCTTCTGCTCTCGGGCGATCCCGGGCTGGGCAAGACTTTTCTCTCCGCCTGCATCGCACGCGTCGTGAGCGAGACGGGCCACTCCGTTGTCTACGACACCGCCGCCCACATCTTCGAGCGCTTCGAGGCGCAGAAATTCTCCCGCGACGAGACCGGCGGCGCGGACGAGGACGTCTCCCGCCTTCTCCGCTGCGACCTGCTCATCATCGACGATCTCGGCACCGAGCTGACTACCGAGTTCGTCCGCAGCGCCTTCTACCAGATCGTCAACACGCGTCTGATGACGAACAAAAAGACCATCATCTCCACCAACCTCTCCCCCGCCGAGCTCTCACGCCGCTACGGCGCGAACATCCTCTCGCGCATCGAGGGCGCCTACCGCATCCTCCCCTTCTTCGGCGACGACATCCGCAAGCAGAAAAAGTAAAGCGCACGCAAAGAAGCGGCCTCCCCTGCGGGAGACCGCTTCCGTCTTTTATTGGATGAGCATATTTTCGCCCACGACCGCCTTCGCCTCGTCCACCGAGGTGAAGTAGGCGTTGAGGATCTGCACCGCGGTCGAGGCCAGCGCGCCGCCGCTGCCGCCCTTTTCGATCACCACCGCCAGCGCGATCTGCGGATCGTCGTAGGGCGCGAACGCCACGAATACGCCGTTGCTGACCTTGCCGCCGGTCTGCGCCGTGCCGGTCTTGGCGGCGGCGTCCACCACGCAGTCCTTGAAATAATACGCCACGCTGCCCGACACGACCAGGTCGCGCATCCCCTGCAAGACCGCCTGCAAATTCTCCGGCTCGATGTCGACGATCTCCGCCGGCGGCTCGTCGTACACGTCGACGAGCTCGGTGCTGTCGTAGGTCCGCACCTCCTTGAGCAGATGCGCGTTGTACCGCGTCCCGCCGCCCGCGAGCGTCGCAACGTAGTTCGCAAGCTGCAGGGGCGTAAAGAGCGAGTACGACTGGCCGATGGCGGCGGTCAGCGTCTGACCGTCCGTCCAGTAATGCCCATCGAGCGAGTTGACGTAGTCCGGCGTGGTCATCACGCCGATCTTCTCCGGGATCTCGATGCCCGTCGGCTCACCGAGCCCGAAGGCCGAGGCATAGCGCGCGATCGTGGAGATGCCCGTCCTGCGTCCGATGTCATAGAAGAAATAGTTGCACGACACCTTGATGGCCTCGGTCACGTCGATGCGCCCGTGCGTGCCGCCGTTCTGGTTGTAGAGCCAGCATTTGTAGGCCCAGTCGCCGTAGTGATACACGCCCTTTGTCAGAATGGTGGACTTCGGCGTGATGATGCCGGTCTCCAGCGCCGCGATGGCCGTCACCGGCTTGAAGGTCGAGCCGGGCGCGTAGGTGCCCTGCGTCGCGCGGTTCCAGAACGGCTGGAGCGGATCGGTGTTGTTCTCCGTGTAATCCTCGTTGAAGGTCTTGAGCGAGAAGGTCGGGTACGACGCGAGCGAGAGCACCTCGCCCGTGCCGACCTGCACCACCGCCGCGGCGGCGCCGCGGTCGATGTCGTCCTCCGCCGTCATGCTCTCCACTGTCTCGGCGAGAATGCGCTCCACATCCTCCTGAAAGTCGATGTCCAGCGTCAGCGCGACCGTATTGCCCGGCTCCGGCTCGACGGAGTAGATCTCCCCCGTCACCTTGCCCGCCGTATTGGTCTCCACGATGCGCCGCCCGTTCCTGCCGCGCAGATAGTCCTCGAAGGCCAGCTCCACGCCGTCGTAGCCGACGTAGGCGTTCATCGCGTAGCCCTTTTCCTTGTATTCATTCCATTTCTCGCGCGGGATCTTCGTGACGCGGCCGAGAATGTGCGCCGCCGCGTCGGTCTGGTACTCGCGCACGGACGAGGTGCCGATGTGGATGGGCGCGTACGCGCCGTCCTTCAGCTCCGCGATCAGCTCCACGGAGATGTCCGACGCGATGGCCGCCGTCGAGAGCTGGTTGAGCTTCGTCACCGCGAGGCAGTAGCGCAGGCCGACGAGCTTGCGCGCCTCCGCGTCGGTCAGCTCACCGTCCACCTTGAACTCCGCGCGCAGCCGCGAGAGCAGCGCCTCGGGGCTCAGCGGCGGGTCGGTGTCGGTCGTCAGCGCGTCCTCGTCCGCCCACTTCTTGCTCACAAGGTAGCTGTTGAGCGCCGTGTGCGAGCCGGAGACGGAGAAATCGTAGGCGAACGGCGCGCCCGCCGTCAGCGGCAGCGTGTCCTCCCAGACGATCCCCCGGTTTTCCAGCAGCTCGATGAGCCGCAGCAGCTCCTTGTTGAGCGCCGCGTCGTCCGACGGCGCGAGCGAAGTGTCCAGCTCGAGCGTATACACGCTCCGGTTCGTCACCAGCGCCTTGCCGTTCCGGTCGGTCAGGATGCCGCGCGAGGTCACCACCGTCTCGCTCTTCATGTTCGCGCGGATGGACCGCGCGCGGTACTCCGCGCCGTGTACGATCTGCGCGTCAAAGAGCGTCACGAAATACGCCGCCAGCACCAGCGAGAAGAGCACGCCGATCGCGAGCAGGCGTCGGCTGAATTGCTTTTTGTCGTCCACGGCAGGCCCTCCCTTCGCGGTTCTTTGCCGTTGTTACAGGGTAAATTTCCGATGCAGGAACGCCAGCACCGGGTGGCACACGATCAGCAGCGGCAGCGAGAGCGCCAGCTCCTGCACCGCGCGCAGCGCGATGGCGGACAGCTCCGAGCGTCCGCCGGCGAGCAGCGTGACCGCCGTGATGAGGTCCACAAGCACGAATGCCGCCGTGCTCACCGCCAGCGAGCACAGGATGCCCGGCTGCAGCACGCTCCTCGCGATGAGCGCCGCGAGCAGCGCCGTGAGCGGGAACGCGATCGTGTACAGGCACGGCAGCGGAGCGGTCAGCGCCAGGTCGCACAGCACGCCGAACGCCAGCGCGAACACAAAGCCCTCCAGCCGGTCCTCCATCGACGCGAGCACCGCCGGCAGCAGCGGCGGCAGAAAGGGCGCGATGCCCCACACGCGCAGGTGGGCAAGCGTCAGCTCATGCCCAAAGAGCAGCAGCAGACACGCAAGCGCGTAAGCGGTCCATTTGACCGCCGTATCACGCGTGGTCGACGGCGACATGGCAGCGCCCCCTTTCCGAAAAATGCTTCACCGTCAGTCGACGATGTTAAAATCCTTGATGATGAATACCTCGCTCAGCTCGCCGAGCCGCGCCGCAGGCGCAAGCACCGCGTACTGCGCCAGTCCGTCGTCGCCCGTGCGCACGGACTCCACCGTCCCGATGACCAGCCCGCCCGGGTAGAACCCGCCGAGGCCCGAGGTCGTCACCACATCGCCCGAGAGCAGCTGCGCGTCGGCGGAAAGATAGCTCAGCTTGAGCCTTCCCTCGCCCATCAGCGCCAGATCGCCCTCCGCGACCGCGACCTCCTGCGTGCGGAACACCCGCGCGCCCAGCTCCGTGTCGGTGTCGATCACCGTCAGCACGGTGCACCAGTTGTAGCCCACCGCGGACACCACGCCCACCAGGTCGCCCTCGGCGGACACCACGCAGTCGTTTTTCTCCACGCCGTGCGCCGTGCCGCGGTTGAGCGTCAGCGCGCTCGTCCAGTTCGTGCTCTCGCGGTCGATGACCGCCGCGGACTCGAAGGTCAGGTCACGCCGCTGCTCCCGCAGCTCCAGCAGCTCGCGCAGCAGCGCATTCTCCTCGCGGTCGGCCTCGGCCTGCCGCGCGTCGCGCTCCAGCTCCGCCACGCGCTCGCGCAGCGCCTCGTTTTCCGCTATGAGGTCGGAGTAGTCCTTATAATAGCGCTGCTTGTCCTCCGCCCACGTCGCCACCGCCGTGACCGCCGAGCGGAACGGATAGGTCAGCACGCCCACCGCATTCTGCAAAAAGCCCGACGTCGCGCTCACAAAGCTCAGCACGCTGATGAGCACCGCGCAGACGGTCGTAATAATGAGCAGCCGCAGGCCGTATTTTTCCAGAAATTCGCGCAAAGCGCAGCCCTCCCTTCGGGGGTCGTTATTTTAGAAGAAGCGCACGCCGAAATGCTTCGTCAGGCATTGCCCCAGCTTCTCCACCGGCAGTCCCATGACGTTGTAGAAGTCGCCGTCGATGCGCTCGACGAGCAGCGCGCCCAGGCTCTGCACGCCGTAAGCGCCCGCCTTGTCCATCGGCTCGCCGGTGGCGATGTAGGCGCGCAGCTCCTCCTCCGTGCAGGGACGGAAGTACACGTCCGTCGATACCGTAAAGGCTTCCGCCTTGCCGCTCTGCCGCACCGTCACGCCCGTGCAGACCGTGTGGCGGTTCCCCGCCAGCTCCGTGAGCATCCGCAGCGCGTCCGCCTCGTCACGCGGCTTGCCGAGCCGGTCATTCTCCAAAAACACCATCGTGTCCGCCGTGATGAGAATATCCTCCGGCCCGACCAGCGGCGCCGCCGCATCGGATTTCAGGCGCGCGATGTGCGCGACGATCTCCTGCGGCGCAAGCCCCTCGGGATAGGTCTCCTCCACGTCGGGAACGACCACGGAAAAATCGGTGATGCCCATGCGCCGCAGCAGCTCATGGCGGCGCGGCGACTTGGAAGCCAGCACGATATGCGGCATGATCTCAGTCCTCTTTTCAATACAAATCGTAATATCACGCAGAAAAACTACGTCTTGTTTTCATTTTTACTCCACGCCGCGGTAGAAAAGCCCGCGCGTGATGTCCTTGGGCGTGTATTCCTCCCGCCCCTTGTAGGCCCGCAGCACGCGCACGCACTCCTCCGCCGACTCGGTCGTAAAGCGCAGCCGCGCGTAGGTCAAACCGATTTTCCGGTACTCCGGCTTGTCTGCCAGCCACAGCGTCTTGCCGTTCTGGAGCTCGCTCCGGCAGCCGTAGGCGTGCAGCACCGGGAACCGCTCGCCCACGCGGTCGGTCAGCTCCGGCGCTCCGGCGCACGCGCTGTCCGCGCAGAGAGCGTCGCAGCGCCCCTTAAAGTGCCGGCAGCCGAACTCGTTCGCCACGATGCAGTTTTCCGTGATCATCAGCGGCAGCCGCCCGTAGACGATGGCCTCGCAGGGGATGCACTTGCTGATGTCCCGCAGCTGCTCGTGCCGCAGCTCGAACGACAGCGTCGCGCCCGATAGCCCCTGCTCCTGCAAAAACCGCAGCGCCGCGGAGTTGAACACATTCAGCCCGAAGTCCCCGCGCAGCTCCATATCCAGCCCGCGCACGAGCGCGAAATGTCCCAGATTCCCCAGCACCGCGCACTCCACGCCACGCTCCTTCGCCGTGCGAAGCTGTTCGCGCAGACCTTCCTCGTCCGCCGTCCGCCACACGCGCGGCAGCACGGCGGCAAATTTCGTCCGCCCACGGTATTTCTCCACCTCGACCGACGGCAGCAGCTCCAGCGGCACATACACCGTTTCCACGCCCTCGTTCACCAGCGCATCGGTAAGCTGCCCGGCACGGTAGATCGACGCCGTGAAGCGCGGCGGCTCCGTCGGGTTTTTGATCCTCTCAGCCGGGACAAACGTCCCCTCGCGCCGCTCGGGTATCTCCGTCCGCATCGCCTCCAGCGCCGCGAGCGCGTCGCGCCGCAGCGCGTTGAGCGCGCTCGCCGGAACGGACAGCCCGTCCTCCGCTGTCACCGCGCAGTCCGACACCGTGAACGCCGTCCCGCCGGTCTTGCGCAGACGGGCCTCGATCTCCCCGGCTGTCACCGCGCGGCTTCGCGCCGCCTCCGGCGCGACTCCCGTGACCGTGACGCAATGCCCGTCGCCGTCCTCGGCGGTCAGCACCATCGGCTCGCCCAAACGAAGCGCCGCGCGGAAGCGCACCGGCACGAGCCGCATATCCTCTTTTTCATAGGCCGCCCGCAGCGTGCCGAACCACTCCTCCGGCCAGCGCGCATTTTCCGGGCGAACGCCGAACATTTCCTTCCCGCGCCGGCCGCGGTAATAGCCGTCCGTGAACCCGTCGCGTGAGAATGCCAGCGCGAGCTTTTTCTGCTCGTCCGCCGTCGGTGCGCGGTGCTCGCGCAGCAGCGCGGCATAGATGCCTGTCACCGCCGCCACATACTCGGGCCGCTTCATGCGCCCCTCGAGCTTCAGGCAAGCCACGCCCATCTCCGCCATCTCGCCGGCATACGCCGCGAGGTTCGCGTCCTTGAGCGACAGCGGATTCGCGTCCGCCTTCCCGTGCCAGCCATAGCGCAGACGGCAGGGCTGCGCGCACGCGCCGCGGTTGCCGCTCCGCCCGCCGATCACCGCGGACATCTCGCACATCCCCGAATAGCACATACAAAGCGCCCCGTGCGCAAAGGTCTCGATCTCGATCGGCGCGCGCTCCGCGATCTCGCGGATCTCCTCGCCC
>ERZ827088.4636-NODE-4636-length-11267-cov-3.678737_pt1 | contig 11267 bp, 9 predicted proteins | sample MGYA00519922_ERZ827088 | MGnify/ENA primary metagenome ERZ827088 (study PRJEB31778, sample SAMEA3449254) | human gut metagenome | biome: human gut; feature: human-associated habitat; material: faeces | place: United Kingdom | collected 2010/2012 ... | reverse complement strand
CATCGCGCGCAAGAAATACATCTTCGATCTCGCGGAGAAATACCGCGCCGACGGCATCATCGTCGAGAACATGAAGTTCTGCGAATACTGGGGCTACGAGCGCGCGCAGGACGGCATGTGGTTCTACGAGGGCTACGAGCTGCCGCGCAGTATTCCGGTGTGCCAGATCGAGAAGGATTACACGAGCGCCGCCTCCGGCCAGCTGCGCACCCGGTTCCAGGCGTTCATCGAGTCGCTGGAGATCAAAAAGATCCAGGCGCAGCAGTAAGGGAGGGGCTCAACTATGTGGAAACGCAAACGCACGCTCAAAGAAGAATACGGCACGCTCGGCCACTTCCTGCGGGGTGACAACGACTGCCACTATCTCGGCGACCTGTACATCGAGGGCACGAACTTCTACCGCCACCGCGAATGGCGCGGCGTGCGGGACACGGCCTATGCCTTCGCCCGCTGGCTGCAGACGTGGGTCAAGATGGCCGGGCTCATCGGCCGCGACCCGGTGCGCATGGTGCGCGCCTTCTGGAAATACCGCTGGCTGAGCGCCTACCTCGCCACGCCCATGATGGTCGACAAATGGATCGAAGGCGACCGCGGCATGGTCCTGCGCGCCGACCTGACGGCCATTGACTGCATGGTGTCCGACTCGATCACGACGATGTGGCGCGAGATCCGCGCCGACCGCCGCTTCGGCGAGAACAAGTGGACCGAGCGCACGATCGCCTTTGACTACACGCTGCCCAAGCACATCATCTACGGCTTCCCCGGCTACTTCGGCATCAACATCCAGCAGCACGCGGCGTTCATGGTGCCGATCCTGAACAAGAACCTCGGCTCGTACTACGTCGATCAGGCCGTCAGCTGCGGCATCCCGGGCGACATGTGCACGCTGCCGCTCGTGGAGACCGGCGTCGCCGTCGAGGGCGAGTATCCCGACATTGGCAACTGCTGGCTCACGACCAACAATCCCTGCGACGCGAACATGATGGACAACGTCGCCATGTACCGCGCGCTCTCGAGCGACGGCAAAAAGGCCGTGCATCCGTTCACGACCCCGCTCATGTACGACGACCCGACCTGCAAGGAGCTCGGCGTGCACGAGGTGTACGAGGCCATCCACTTCCTCGAGGATCAGTTCCAGCAGCCGTTCAACTGGGACACGTTCATCCAGCACATTGAAAACACCAACCAGTTCAACCGCGAGGAGACCGAGCGCTGGGACATCTACGCCAAGACGAACAACGGCGCGCTCAACCCCGTGTGTCAGGGCCTGTTCCGCATCTACTTCTACCAGCAGGGCGGCAACGAGTACTTCCTCAAGGCCTCGCGCAAGATCACGCGCATCTTTGACAAATGTGTGCGCAAAAACATCGACACCTTCCCGCACACGCGCCACCGCGCCATTGCCTGGAGCTGCGGCTCGACGTACTACGCGCACGGCGTGCAGTGGCTGTATAACTGCTGGGGCATCCTGTGCCTGATCAACATGGACTCGCTCACCGGCCACAACATTGTCGACACCGAGGACCGCGACATCATGATGAGCGACGTGGCCGACTGGCACGCCCGCACCCCGATGCGCACGCACACCGTCGGCGGCAACCGCCACATCATGCAGATGTGGGAGACGGCGGAGAAGTTCAACTGCGACATGATCCTCATGTACGACGACATCGGCTGCAAGGGCATGGCCGGCGCACAGGGTCTGATCGAGGAGGAGATCCGCAAGCACAATGACCGCTTCCACGTTGTGTGGATGCCGCACTCGCTGATGGATCACCGCATCGTCTCGCCGCGCGAGGCACGCAGCGCCGTCAACGAATACATGACCAGCGTCCTGCACGAGGAGCCGGTCGATCCGTCGCTGGTCGATTTTGACGACAGCATGGGCTGGTAAAGGAGGAGATCCACTATGAAATGCAGATTTGCAAAGTTCCTGTTCAAGGCCTTCGGCATCACCGGCGGCGCGCTGGCCGTGCTGTTCGTGATCTACTACTATAACCTCGACATGAAGCTCATGCGCTCGGTCGTCGTGCCGTTTCTGAACAAGCACTACGACAGCGTCAAGCGCGAGCACCAGATCTGACAGGGGAGGAGCAAACGATGGCAGTCAATCAAAACGTCAATCCCCGGCCGCTGACCGCCGAGGAAAAGGAAAAACGCGCCCGCGGCATCTATGACAGCTTTGCGACCTACGTGGTCTTTTGCGAGCACTGCCGCTATGTGCGCAAGACGAATATGTACATCATGCGCGCCGAGGCCTTCATCGACGAGCTCAAGGCCCGCGGCGAGGTCTGTCCCCACTGCGGAAAACAGGAGTGGACGCTCGGCTATCCGATGGGCACGACGACCGGCTTCGTCAAGTTCTGACACGCACCCCAACAGGCTCCCGCCGTCGCGTGGGAGCCTTCGTTTATCCAAAAACCTCGTAGCCTTTGCGCCCGCAGGCGCAAAGAAAGTCCAATCATTTTCTTCGGCGACATGTGCGGCGAAGAAAATACTTCTCAGGCTGCAAGTGTGGAATTTGTGCGCCGGCGGCGCACAAATTATGCGCGCAGCAGACTGCAAACCCCTTTGTCAAAAAGTAATACTTTTTGACAGCCGACAGGCTCCCGCCGTCGCGCGGGAGCCTTTTTTACGGCACAGTGCGGGGCAAAACGCCCCACTTCGGCACAAGAAACAAAAATATGGTTCCCAAGACGCACCGGGTATGTTATAGTGATGACAATCTCGCGCAAAAAAGAAGGAGGAGACACAATGGCACAACTCAGACCGAAGATCGTGAAGCTGGCGAAGATCATTGGGGGCGTTACCGGCATCACGACCAAGATCGACGAAAACGCGCCCGAATACTACTGCATGGCAGGCATCCTCTCGGATGACGAGGCGGACATCGCCATCGCCGCCGGTCTGCGCAAGGAGCGCACCGCGGGCTACCTCGCCAAGAAGGTCGGCAAGACCGTGGAGGAGATCGCGCCGCTGCTCGATAACCTCGTCTACTACGGCATCTTCCGCCGCTCGATGGACAAGGCGCTCGGCGAGGACGTGTATTACATGCAGATCTTCGCGCCCGGCATCCTTGAGATGATGGTCAACCAGAAGGAGCTGCTGGAAACGCATCCGGAGGTCGGCCGCGCGTTCGATGAGTACACCCGCAACCTCGCCGCGAGCATGGGCGCCATGATCCCCGACGGCTACGGCCTCATGCGCGTCATCCCGGTCGAGAGCGCGCTCGAGGGCATCGAGGGCGTGAGCGATTATGAGCGCATCTCGCACTATCTGGATAAGTACGACCGCTTTTCCGTGTCCCCGTGCTCGTGCCGCGCGTCGCGCTCGAGCCTCGGCGACGGCTGCGGCCACCTCGAGGAGGATATGTGCGTGCAGATGGGCAGAGGCGCCGAGCACTACATCCGCACCGGCCGCGCCAGGGAGATCACGCGCGAGCAGGCGCTGGAGATCATTCAGCGCGCGGAGGAAAACGGCCTCATGCACGACATGGTCAACATCGAGGAGCCGGGCGAGAGCGCGGCCATCTGCAACTGCTGCGCCTGCGCCTGCTTCGGTCTGCGCGTGGGTCTGATGTTCGGCGCGCGCGATGCGATCCGCTCCAACTACGTCGCCGAGGTGGACGAAGCCAAGTGCGTCGCCTGCGGTCAGTGCGTGGAGACCTGCCCCGGCAACGCGCTCAAGCTCGGTCAGAAGCTGTGCTCGACCGAGGATCTGACGCCGCAGCCGGACTACGTCAAGCTCTCCGAGACCATCCACCCCAAGCGCTCGTGGAACCCCGACTACCGCGAGGATCACGAGGACGTCATGCCCACCGGCACCGCGCCGTGCAAGACCGCCTGCCCCGCGCACGTGCCCGTGCAGGGCTATCTGAAGCTCGCCGCGCAGGGCAAGTACCGCGAGGCGCTGCAGCTCATCAAGCGCGAAAATCCGTTCCCCGCGGTCTGCGGCCGCATCTGCAACCGCCGCTGCGAGGACGCCTGCACGCGCGGTACGGTCGATCAGGCCGTCGCCATTGACGAGGTCAAGCGCTTCATCGCCCAGCAGGACTTAAACGCGGAAACGCGCTTTGTGCCCGAAAAGGTCATTCCGAAGGTCGACGGCGAATTTTCCGAGAAGATCGCCGTCATCGGCGGCGGCCCCGCGGGCCTGTCGTGCGCATACTACCTCGCTGAAAAGGGCTACCGCCCGACGGTGTTTGAAAGGGAAGCGCGTCCCGGCGGTATGCTGATGAACGGCATTCCGAGCTTTCGCCTCGAAAAAGACGTGGTGGAGGCCGAGATCGACATCCTGCGTGAACTCGGTGTCGAGTTCCGCTGCGGCGTGGAGGTCGGAAAAGACGTGACCATCGCACAGCTGCGCGAACAGGGCTATCAGGGTTTCTATGTGGCCGTCGGTCTCCAGTCCGGCGGTAAGCTGAATATCCCCGGCGGCGACGCGGACGGCGTCATGGCGGGTATCGACTTTATGCGGCAGGTCAACCTGCATGAAAAGAAGACGCTTTCCGGTAAGGTCGTCGTCATCGGCGGCGGCAACATCGGCGCGGACGTTGCGCGCACGGCGGTGCGCTGCGGCGCGGAGAGCGTTGACCTCTACTGCTTAGAGGCTTACGACGATATGCCGATGGGCGAGGAAGACCGCAGCGAGTGCGAGCGCGACGGCATCACCGTCCACGCCGGCTGGGGCCAGACCGAGATCGTTGTGGAGGACGGCAAGTGCGCGGGCATCAGGTTCCGCAAGTGCACGCGCGTCAAGAACGACGAGGGCCGCTTCGCACCTGAGTTTGACGACAGTGTGAGCGAGCAGGCCGAGTGCGCGAGCGTTCTCTACTGCATCGGCCAGAAGGTCGACTGGCGTGAGCTGCTCACCGGCACCGCTGTTGAGTTCAACCCCAACGGCACGGTCAAGGCAGACCCCGTCACGTATCAGACGGCGGAAAAGGATATCTTCGTCGGCGGCGACGCTTATACGGGTCAGAAATTTGCCATCGACGCCATCGGCGCGGGCAAGGAGGGCGCGATCTCGCTGCACCGTTTTGTCCAGCACGCGACGTTGACGGTCGGTCGCAACCGCCGCCAGTTCATTGAGTTCGACAAGGAGAACGCTCTGATCCCCGTCAATTACGACACAACGCCGCGCCAGCGCATCGGCTATAACGAGGCGCTGCGCAGGACGTTTAGCGACGAGCGCATCGCGTTCACCGAAGAGCAGATCAAAAAGGAGACCGCGCGCTGCCTTAGCTGCGGCGCGAGCATCGTCGACCCGAACAAGTGCATCGGCTGCGGCGTCTGCACGACGAAGTGCGCGTTCGACGCCATCCACCTGCACCGCGAGAGACCGGAGTGCAGCAAGATGTACGCCTGCGAGGACAAGATGAAGGCCATCCTGCCGTACATGATCAAGCGTGAGTTCAAGATCAAACGTGCGGCGAGAAAGAGCAAGTAATGCACGAGCTGGGCATTGTCTTCCACGTCATCAAGAGCGTGGAAAAGATCGGAGAGGAAAACGGCCTGACGAACGTCGCGTCCGTGACGCTCGAGCTCGGCGAAGTGTCCGGTGCGATCCCGTACGAACTCGAAAGCTGCTGGAACTGGGCAGTCAAGAAGACCGAGCTTTTACCGGAGGCCGCGCTCAAGATCGAGACCATCCCCGCCGTTACGTACTGCGAGGGCTGCGGGCGCGACTATCCCACGGTGCAGTTTGGCCGCACCTGCCCGCACTGCGGCAGCGAAAAAACGTGGCTCAAGCAGGGCAGCGAGATCAACTTAAAGGAGATCGAGGCGATATGACAGAACCCTATAAGATCATCGAGGTGAAAGAGAGCGTCTTCGCCGACAACGACCGCGAGGCCGCACGCCTGCGCGTGCAGCTCAAGCAGGACAGAACGTTTCTGCTGAACCTGATGTCCTCGCCGGGCAGCGGCAAGACGACGACGCTGCTGCGCACACTCGAGACGCTCAAGGATGAGCTGCGCATCGGCGTGATGGAGGCGGACATCGACTCCGACGTGGACGCGAAGACTATCGCGGACGCGGGCGTGAAGTCCATCCAGCTCCACACGGGCGGCATGTGCCACCTCGATGCAAGCATGACGGAGCAGGGCCTCAAGGAGATCGGCACGAAGGACTTGGACCTCGTCGTGCTCGAAAACGTCGGCAACCTCGTCTGCCCCGCGGAGTTCGACACGGGCGCGGTCAAAAACGCGATGATCCTCTCCGTGCCGGAGGGACACGACAAGCCGCTCAAGTACCCGCTCATCTTCACCGTGTGTGACGCACTCATCATCAACAAGATCGACGTGCTGCCGTATTTCGACTTTGACATGGAAAAGGTCGTCGAATACGCGCACATGCGCAACCCGAAGCTCAAGATATTCCCCCTCTCCGCCAAAACCGGCGAGGGCGTGGACGCTTGGTGTAATTGGCTGCGCGAGCAGGTGCGCGCTTGGAACGAGTGAGAAAAGGAAAAGAGATGTACCGCATGGTACATCTCTTTTTGTTATGCGTCCAGCCGGAAGACCGACGGATAAATTTGCCCGTTCCTGAATTCGAGCACGCCGTAGGTCGGGTGGCGGGGATCGCCGATTGAGCCGGGATTCATCATCATCGGCCGCGACGCCGCGTCCACGAGCGGCACGTGCGTGTGGCCGAAGAGCAGAATGTCGGCGTTCATTTCGAGCGCGCGGTACTGCGCGCGGAGAAGTCCGGTCTTCACTCCTAACGTGTGCCCGTGCGCGATGAGCACGCGGTGATCATCCAAGATCAGCACGCGCTCAAGCGCTTCAAGGCGCCCGAAGTCGCAGTTGCCGGGAACCTGCTCAAGCGGCAGGCGAGGGTAGAGCTGATGCAACTCCTCGACATCACGCCAGCCATCGCCAAGGTGGATGATGCCGTGCGGCTTTACGAGCTCTACCGCGCGCACCATGTTGTCGACATTGCCGTGCGAGTCGGATAGTACCAAGTATTTCATAGCGCTTACAGGAACTTGTCGAGCTCGCGCTCGACCTCATCCATCTTTTTGATCTGCGGCTTGTCGATGCGATAGCCGCCCTTGACGACCATGTCGAGCTCACGCAGCGCGCTCAAATTCTGAAGAGGGTTGCCGGAGCAGACGATCAGGTCGGCCTGCTTGTCCGCCTCAATGCTGCCGGTCAGATCACCGATGCCCGCGAGCCGGGCATTGAGTTTCGTCGCGCTGTAGAGCGCGAACGCGGGCGTCACGCCGCAGTATTTGACGAAATAGTGCAGCTCGCGCCACATGTCGTAATGTGTGATGTACGGGCAGCCGACGTCCGTGCCGAGACCGACTGGCACGCCCGCGGCGAGGTTTGCCTTTGCGAGCGCGACGATGCCGTCGAAGACGATCTTGCCGTTTTCCTGCTGCTCATACGTCGCGTGCGAAAGGCTGCGGTCGAAGAGCGCGTAGGGCAGGGCGGGGGAAATGGTCGAAATTTGGAACGCCTTGCGCTGCTTGAAGAGCGTGATCATTTCATCGCTTGGCTGCGCGCCGTGCTCGATGGAGTCGACGCCGTTTTGCAGCGCAGCCATCACGCCCTCAGGGCTCTCAACGTGCGCCGCGACGATCATGCCGAGCGAATGTGCCTTGTCGCACGCGGCCTTGACAAGCTCGGGCTGCATGCGCAGCACGCCCGGCTCGCCCACGACTTCGGCGTCCAGCACGCCGCCGGTGATCATCAGCTTGATGAGGTCGGGCTTTTCGGCGGCGATCTTTTCGACGAGCGCCGCGGCCTCTTCGGCGGAGTGCGCCTCGTAGGCGAGCGAACCCGCCATGTGCCCGCCGGGGACGGAGACCGCCATGTTCGACGCCAGCACGCGCGGGGCAAGAATTTTGCCCGCCGCGGCGAGGTCGCGAATTTTCGTGTCGTAATCGGCGACGCCGCCGACTGTGCGGATGGTCGTGACGCCGGAGAGCAGCTCGGTTTTGGCGTAGCCCTCGCACATGCTGACACCGATCCTGTTGGTCAGCGCGCAGGAGGTGATGAGCTTGACGAGCTTTTTGGGGTCGCTCGCCTTCTTTTTCGGCTTGCCCGAGGCGGGCAGGTGCACGTGCATGTTGATGAGACCCGGCAGCACATATTTTCCGCCGAGGTCGACTGCCTCATAGCCCGCGGGGATATGCTGTGCGTCGACGATCTCGCTGATCTTCTCTCCGGCGATGCACACGGCCTTGCCCGTCTGCGGCTCCATGTGCTCAGAGCCGTCGAGAAGCACGCAGTTTGTCAATGCGTACTTTTTGTCGTTATGGTACATCGGAGTGTTCGCCTTTCCTGTTATCGAATCTGGCCGCTGCCGGTGATGACATATTTATAGGTGCTCAGCTCATCGAGACCCATCGGGCCGCGCGCGTGGAGCTTCTGCGTCGAAATGCCCATCTCGCAGCCGAGGCCGAACTCCCCGCCGTCGGTGAAGCGGGTGGAGACGTTGACGTACACCGCCGCGCTGTCGACCTCGTCGACAAAGCGGTCGGCCGCGGCTTGGTTCTCGGTCACGATGCAATCGCTGTGGTGCGTGGAGTGCTGCTGGACGTGCGCGATGGCGGCGTCGAGATCGTCCACGACCGCCACGGCGAGAATGTAGTCGAGAAATTCGGTGTCGAAGTCGTGCTCCGTCGCCATCGTGCCGGGGATGATCTCCAGCGCCGCTTCGTCGAGCCGCAGCTCCACGGGGACGAGCCCTGCAGCCTTGCGCTCATCGACGAGCGCCGTTTTGAGGCGCGGCAAAAAGTCCTTTGCGATCGCGCGGTGGACAAGGCAGACTTCCTCGGCGTTGCAGACCGAGGGGCGGCTCGTCTTGGCGTTTACGATGATCTTCACCGCCATGTCAAGGTCCGCGTCACGGTCGACGTACACATGGCAGATGCCGGTGCCGGTCTCGATGCAGGGAACAGTCGCATTCTCCACGCAGGCGCGGATGAGACCCTTGCCGCCGCGCGGAATGAGCAGGTCCACAAGGCCGTCCGCCGTCATCAGCGCCTGCGCGCTCGCGTGTGTCGTGTCCTCAACGATGTTGACAATATCGGCGTCGCCGCCCGCGGCCTCAACGCCCGCCTTGAGCGCCGTGACGATGGCGTGAGAGGAGCGATAGGCCTCCTTGCCGCTGCGCAGCATGCAGACGTTGCCGCTCTTGATGCACAGCGCCGCGGCGTCCGACGTGACGTTCGGGCGGCTCTCGTAGATGATGGCGACCAGACCGAGCGGCACCTGCCGCTTGGTGATGGTCATACCATTGGGGCGCTTGAACTGCGCGAGCGCGCGGCCCACGTGGTCGGGCAGCGCCGCGGCCTCGCGGATGCCCTCGGCCATCGCGTGGATGCGCTCCTCCGTCAGCGCGAGACGGTCGAGCATCACCTCGGAGATATGACCGCGCGCCGCGTCGAGGTCCTTGTTGTTTTCGCGCAGAATATCAGCGTAATTCGCCTCAAGGCTCTCCGCCATTGCGAGCAGCAGGCGGTTTTTCTCCTCCGCGCTCGCGCTGCGGATGCTGCCCCAGGCAGCTCTTGTTTTTTTCAGCAGATCGATGGTCGTCATATTCAATCCTTCTTTACTGTAAATCTTGTGCCCACGCGCTTGCCCGCAGCCACATCATAGAGGATCTCGGGCGACTGGCCGTTGGCGATGACCATTTCGCAGCCTGCTGCCGTCGCCATCTGCGCGGCGCGGAGCTTGGTCGCCATGCCGCCGGTGCCGAGGTTCGAACCGCTGCCCCCGCCGAGCGAAATGATGTGCTCGTCGATCTTTTCCACCGTGTCGATGAGCTTCGCGTCGGGGTTCTTGCGCGGGTCACCGTCGAAAAGCCCGTCGATGTCCGAGAGCAGGATGAGGAGATCGGCCTTGACCGTCACCGCCACGATGGCGGAGAGCGTGTCATTGTCGCCGATGCCAAACTCCGCGGTGGAGATGGTGTCGTTCTCGTTGATGATGGGCAGCGCGCCGAGCTCTAAAAGACGTGCGAGTGTGTTGTGGAAGTTTTCCTTGCGGGTGCCGCCCTCTTCAATGTCGGGCGCGGTGATGAGGAGCTGTGCCACCGTGTGATTGTACTCGGTGAAGAGCTTGTCGTAAATATACATCAGCTCACACTGGCCGACCGCAGCGGAAGCCTGCTTGGTCGGCGTGTCCTTCGGCCGCTCGCTCAGATTGAGCTTGCCAAATCCCATGGCGATAGCGCCGGAGGAGACGAGAATGATCTCGTGTCCCATGTTCTTGAGGTCGCTCAGCACCTTGCAGAAACGCTCCATGCGCTGGATGTTCAGCCGCCCTGTGGGGTGCGCCAGCGTGGAGGTGCCGACCTTGACAACGATACGCATAAAATGATCCCTCCGATCGGAATGCCGCGGCAGACGACGCGGACTTGGAATTTGCTCCCTATTATACCGCGCCTTTTTCTATTTTGCATCCCTTTTTTTACATTTTTTGCGGCGTGCTGACACGGTAGATCAAAAAAGCGGGGACACACCCTTCGGTGCGCCCCCGCGGGAAGACAGATATCAGCTCAGAACGGCTTTTTCGCCACTTCCAGAATGACGTCCAGCATCCCCTGGATCTGCGGTGTGATGACCTTGTTTCTGTGGTAGAGCACCTGGCGCCACTGGCGCATCTGGCAGTCCGCCACGGGGATGATGGCAAGGTTGTCCTTGTGGATGCTCATCTCCGCCGTGTAGAGCGGCAGGATGGAGAGGTACTCCGGGTTCTCGCGGATCAGCCTGAGCGCCAGCGTGTCGCTCTCGAGCTCCAAAAACGGCTCCACACTCAGGTCCTGACGGGCAAGCTCGCGGTCGAACTGGTCGCGGTAGGGATTGCCGTGATTCATCAGGATAAATGGATGCGAGACAAGGTCTGCAAGGTGGACGTCGCTGCGTTCGGCAAGCGGATTTTCCGCGTTCGTCACGACGACTACGTCCTCTTGCGCTTCAAAGACCTTGACGAATTGCGTGTCGAAGATCTGCTCGTCGAGCGTATAGATGATGTCGAGCTCGTTTTTCACGAGCATCTCCGTGATGGAGGCGATGTTGCCCGCGTGCAGGTTGATCTGCACGTGCGGGAAGCGCTCGTGGAAGAGCGGTACGATATCGGAAAACGATGCCGTGAGCAGGGAGTTGAGCGTGCCGACACGCACCGTGCCGCTGAGCTCGGAGTCGGACGAGGCAAAAGCGCTCGCCCGTGCGATGGCACTGACCACGTCACGCGCGTAGGAGACAAAGTCCTTGCCGTATTGCGTGATGGAGACCGTTTTACCGATTCGGTCGAA